>Ga0209536_100001155_pt1 | contig 43664 bp, 47 predicted proteins | sample DeeMarSeWOR28_12_FD_187461 | JGI IMG/M metagenome (GOLD analysis project Ga0209536, IMG submission 187461) | Marine sediment microbial communities from White Oak River estuary, North Carolina - WOR-2-8_12 (SPAdes) (version 2) | ecosystem: Environmental > Aquatic > Marine > Intertidal zone >...
AAGGCTGCCAAGAAGAAGGTAGCCAAGAAGAAGCCGGCACGTAAGGCTGCCAAGAAGAAGGTAGCCAAGAAGAAGGTAGCCAAGAAGAAGCCGGCACGTAAGGCTGCCAAGAAGAAGCCGGCTCGCAAGGCGGCTGCCAAGAAAAAGGTAGCCAAGAAGCCGGCGAAGAAGGCGGCTGCCAAGAAGAAGCCGGCTCGCAAGGCCGCCGCCAAGAAGAAGCCGGCGAAGAAGGCGGCCAGAAAGCCAGCAGCCAAGAGAAAAGCGGCTTCCCGCAAGCCCGCTTCTGTCTCGACGGCAGCGCCGAAACCAGTGTCCGCTCCCGCGGCCTGGCCGTTCCCGGTAGCAGGTAACCGGCCGAACTAAGCGCTAATGAGGTGCTCGCGGGCAGTCTGCGTCCGAGACGGATACCAGCCACTGAGCCGCGAGCATTAATTCCTTCCAGCCACCCGGCATGATCGGCATTCTGGCCCGATCAGTAGCGCCTGTCTGCGCGACCGTGTTACGGCCTTCCCGGTAGCGGGAACCCAATTCGTCCGCAATGAATGCCGCGCCCGTGCGCCATTCGGTGAACCCTGATTTTCGTTAAGCTGGCGATTTCACAGGCGGCGCCCTTGCTGGCTGTCCGTGCTTGTGTAACCCTTCATCAAATCGCGTTCGTAATTTTCATCTACTCTTGAAATGTCCATGTTCAGGTTGCTGATAGCATTTGCCCTTGGTTCTTCACTGGTAACGCAGAACGCTGCCGCCGACGGGGCAGTGGTTGTCAGGGCGATCGAGGGCGGGTTTGAAGATGTCCGTGAGCGAGTCGTATTTGCCGTTCAGAGCCAGGGACTGGTCGTTGACCACACTTCCAGGGTGGGGAACATGCTCGAGCGAACGGGTAAAGACCTTGGTGCAACCACCAGGGTGTTCGGTGACGCGGAAGTGCTCGAGTTCTGCAGCGCTCTGGTTTCGCGCAGGATGGTAGAAGCCGATCCACAATTGCTGGCGTTTTGTCCTTACGGTATCGCCGTCTACACGCTGCCCGGGGAGCCGCAAACCACCTATGTTTCCTATCGCCGCCTTGTCACGAATCTGGTCTCGCCGGAACAGAAAGCCGTGCTTGAGCAGGTGGAATCGCTGCTGGAAACAATCGTCGAAGAAGCATCCATGTAACTCCGGACTGGCGGGTGCGGAGGCGAGTTCTTGTCTCGCTGAAGCACACTTTCAGTTTTTCCGTTTGTTTCAAAGGGGGACCGTCATGGAGCGCCGAAAAGTAAGCTCGAGCAAGATCCGCTCGGTCGGCTACGAGGAAAGAGCGCGAATCCTCGAAGTCGAGCATACAGATGGGTCCGTGTTCCAGTACGCGGGCGTCTCACAAGAGTTGTATCGCAGAATGATGGCGGCCCCGTCAATCGCCAGCTTCTATCAGGACAGGGTGGAGGAAGATTTCAGCCGCAAACGGATACGCTGAGCTTCAGCAATCCGGCTCTCCCGGCGCAGGGCGGGGCGAGCGGACGAAGCCGAACTTTGTCGGCACCTGATCGGACATGACGCGGCCCACGGGCACGCGCTTTCCACCATAACCGAGCCAGATTCCGCTCGTGCCGTGCGCCGCCCGGGTTTCGATTGCTTTTGCCACGGCTTCATCGCCGAGCGGCCGGCCAGCGGCGTCAGTGAACCATGCGGCAATTTCAGCCAGATCCCGATCACTGACTGAACCCGTGTCGCCACCGGTCCAACGCAGGATTATCGTGCCGTCTTCATCTATCCATGCGCCGGTAATCTGTTCGAGCGCGGATCCCGTATGCGTTACCAGGCGGGTGGAACTGCCGGCTGGGCACGTCGATACCACGTAGGGGGCATACGCCAGCGATACGAATACGCGCTGGGGCCCGTTCTGGAAGAACCATCGGCCGCGCTCGTCTGCCTGGTAGTTTCGGCTGATGAATTCGCAGATGCCGGGGTTGCCGATACGCTCGCTCTTTATCAACCAGTTGCCGCGCCGGTCCAATTCAATCCACCCGAACACGTCAGGGACATCTGGCCACTTGGCCATCGATTTGACGACGATTTCATCCATGGTCTGGCGGATCCTCAAACATTAACCGGCTCCCTTACCTTCGAGTTCGTTCTGTTTGATCGCGAGGGTCGCCCGCGTCCCGGCGCGTACAGGAGCCATTTTATGTAACATTCGAGCCTAAGAAGGCATCGCGAGTTCGTCGTCGCGCAAAACAACCCGGGAGGTGTCGTTGATATCGTTTTACTATGGGTCGGGGTCGCCGTTCGCATGGCGCGTATGGCTTGCCCTCGAGCACAAGAAGCTTGCCTATGATCTCAAGGTGATGTCGTTTTCTGCAGGCGACCTGAAGAGCGCCGATTTCCTGCGTATCAGCACCAGAGGCAAGGTTCCTGCGGTCGAAGACAATGGTTTTTCCCTATATGAGTCGTCAGCCATTGTGGAATACCTCGAAGATCAGTATCCGGGCAGTGGCGCGGCATTGTTTCCCGGTGACGCGAAAGACAGGGCGCGTATCCGCTGCCTGGTGAATGAAGCCGACAATTACCTGGATGCCGCGAATCGCAGGCTGCTTCAAGCTGTCTTGTTCACGAAGAAAGAGGATTGGGACGAAAGCCGCATCATAGCCGGCCGCAGCGTGGTCGCAGCGGAATTGTCGAGATTTGAGGACCGGCTGTCGGGCGATTACTATTGCGACGCACTATCGGCGGCCGACTTTACGATTTATCCGATGATTGCGCTGTTGCTGCGCATGGATCTGCGCAAGCCGGAACTTGACATGGCATCGCTCGTCGGCCCGAAGATGTCTGCGTGGATGAAGCGCATCGAGGCCCTGCCGCTTCATTCGAAGACCTATCCGCCGCACTGGAAGGCGAAATGAGAATCCGCATTGCATTTCCCAGGGGCGAGATTTTTGCCCGGCTCGATGACACGCCCACCGCCAGTGCGCTGATGGGAGTTCTGCCATTCGATTCCGATGCCAGCACCTGGGGACAAGAGGTCTATTTCTCGACCCCCGTTTCAGTCAAACTGGAGGCGGGCGCGCGCGAAGTGGTCGAGCCCGGAACCGTGTGTTTCTGGGTCCAGGGAAATTCTCTGGCATTGCCGTATGGCCCGACTCCGGCCTCGCACGCGGACGAATGCCGGCTGGTAACGCGGGTGAATATTCTCGGAATGCTCGAAGGTGATGCAAACCAGCTGGCAGCCATCAAGGATGGTGACGAGATACGGGTATCCGCCGCCTGAATCCGTTTTCTGGTTCGTTCGCGGTGTAGACTCGGAACCTTCCGTGCCGGTCAGCGAAGCCGAAGACTGGCCGTATCGCGTGTGAAGCGTGCCGGAGTCGACTGATTCCGGCGAAGTTTTGTCGATTTTTTTCCAGGACTGCTTTTTATGTCATTGTTGCTAGGCTGTGTTGCCGACGATTTCACGGGTGCGACGGATCTTGCCAGTACTCTGGTGAAGGCAGGAATGCGTACCGTTCAATTGCTTGGCGTTCCACGACGCGAGCTGCCGGTGCCTGACAGCGATGCCATTGTGATTGCGCTGAAATCGCGAAGCAATGCACCTGACGAGGCTGTCATGATGTCACTCGCCGCGCTCGACTGGCTGCGACAGAATGGTGCCAAACAATACTATTTCAAATACTGCTCGACCTTCGATTCCACGGACAAGGGCAATATCGGACCGGTCGCTGACGCGATGCTCGACGTGCTCAATGCGCAGTACACGGTATTCAATCCGGCATTTCCGACGAATAAGCGCACCGTTTACAAGGGCCATTTGTTCGTCGGCGACGAATTGTTATCCGACTCGGGCATGCGCAATCATCCGCTGAACCCGATGACGGATTCGTCGTTGACGAGAGTGCTGGCGCGCCAGAGCAAGCATAAAGTCGGGTTGGTCCAGTACGACACCATCGTGCGCGGCGCCAATGCGGTTCGCGAAGAAATGCAACGCCTGTCCGGGCAAGGTCTGCGACACATTATTCTCGACGCCATTACCGATGAGCATCTGATGACGCTGGGAGAGGCGTGCGCTGATCTTGTGCTGGTCACTGGCGGTTCGGGCATGGCAATGGGATTGCCGGAGAATTTCCGGCGCAATGGGGACCTCAGGTCGGGTGATTCGCAGCAAATGCCGAGCATCAAGGGCGCGGCGGTGGTGTTGTCGGGGAGTTGCTCCCTTGCCACCCAGGGACAGGTAGCGCACATGCGTGGCGGCCACGAGACCTTTCAGCTCGATCCGATTGCCATCGCTCAAGGGCGTGACGTCGCCTCCGAGGCGATCGACTGGGCGCGTTCGAGAATCGGCGACAAGCCGATCCTGATCTATTCAACAGCCGCATCCGATCAGGTGGGTGCCGTGCAAAGCAAACTCGGGCGGGAGCATTCGGGCGTACTCGTCGAGGAAACGATGGGCAAGATTGCAAAAGAACTGGTTGCGGCCGGGGTGCGCCGCCTCGTGGTCGCAGGCGGGGAGACCTCGGGCGCAGTCGTTAGCGCGCTTGGCGTCGAGGGCTTGCACATCGGCCGCGAAATTGATCCCGGTGTGCCATGGACTTTTTCGATCGGCGAGCCGCGGCTTGCCCTTGCGCTCAAGTCCGGAAATTTCGGCACGGAAGATTTCTTTACCAAAGCGTTCGAGCAACTCTGATGAATAGGCATGGCAGGCCATGTGCAGTGCGAGTCGGGGAGAGCGGTGTCCAACCGGCGTGCAGCACTCGATCCGGCCCGTGCCGTGTCGACAACCCGCGTTGATATGCCGCCCACATTCCAATGAGTGACACGAAACTCAGAGAGCAGATCTGCATGCTGGGCAAGTCCCTGTTCGACCGAGGGCTGACGGTCGGCAGTTCGGGCAACATCAGCGCGCGCACCGACGAGGGCAACTGGCTCATGACGCCCACCAATTCCTGTTTGGGGCGGCTCGACCCGGCGCAGCTGTCCGTCGTCGATGCGCAGGGAAAACTGCTGGGCGGCGACAAGCCGACCAAGGAGTCGTTTCTGCATTTGTCGATGTATTCCGAGCGCCCTGATGCGGGCGCAGTTGTTCACCTGCACTCAACCCACTCGGTGGCGGTTTCGGTGCTTGCCGACATAGACAAGCAAGAGCCCATCCCTCCGATTACCGCCTACTACGTGATGAAGATCGGCAAGCTCAAATTGCTTCCGTACTACGCGCCTGGGGACGTGTCTTTGGCCAATGCAGTGCGCGAGGTTGCGGCAAAGCACCACGCGATACTGCTTGCCAATCATGGCCCCATCGTGGCCGGGAAATCCCTCGAGTCGGCCGTGTATGCCTGCGAGGAACTGGAAGAAACCGCGAAGTTGTTCCTGCTCTTGCGCCCGAACAAGATGAATATTCTCGACGCGGATCAGATTGCCGAGTTGCAGGTGAAATGGCCGTCATGAAATCGGCGGCACCCAAACGGAGAATTGCTGCATCCCGGATGGCAAGAGCCGGTGACCGGACAGCATAACCAGCGTTGCAGGCGACAGGCGCCGCACGATGGGGTTCGGGGTTGCGGCCTACGCCGACCCGGGTTGGCGGCTCTGTCAGTCGCTGAATAGTTCCCGGGTGCTTTCCCGGATGCCCTTGCCGACTCTCTTTCCGGCTCGGCCGATATCCTTGCCGACCTTCTTTCCCGCCTTGCCCGCCTGCTTTGCGGCCTGAGCGGCATCCTTGCCGAGTTGTCGAAGCGCATTGTCGGCAGCGTATGCGTGGTGCTGGCTGGATGCCGCCGCGATAACCAGGACCAGCAGGATTCGAGTGAGTTTCTTGATGGAAAATGCCGGCATTGTTCCGGTAAATCGAGCGAGAAGCATGCCATTGCTCGAGGGCGCATATTGCTAGAATCGGCCTGTTGCGCTGAGGAATAGAGACAACCATGTTCGGTTTCGATATGGCTTGCAGTGCGATCGGCAAAGCGTTGGCCCGTTACCTGTCGAGCCCGCTACGAAGTTTCAAGCCACTGGCCGTGACCGACACCGATGCATTGCGTCGCTCGCTGCTTCCCGGCGACGTGCTGCTGGTGGAAGGTAACACCCGCGTCTCAACGGCGATCAAGTACCTGACGCAGTCGACATGGTCGCATGCGGCGATGTACGTTGGCGTCGTGCCCGGGGTGGCGGGCAGCGAAGATGACCCGAAGGTGCTGGTCGAGGCGGATCTCGTTGAAGGCGTTCGCGCTGTTACGCTGTCAACCTATTCCGGGTTTCACTCGCGTATTTGCCGGCCTGTCGGGCTGTCCGAGGTGGAAATCAGCAGGGTCGTTGGATTCGTCGTCGCCCGTCTGGGCAACCAGTACGATCTGAAGAATGTCATCGATCTTGCGCGTTACCTGCTCCCCGAGCCGCCAGTGCCGGCCCGCTGGCGTCGCCGCATGTTGTCTCTCGGCAGTGGCGAGCCGACCCGCGCCATTTGCTCCACGATTATCGCCCAGGCGTTTCAATCGATCAGCTACCCTATTCTTCCGCTTGCGACGGATGCGAAGATTGAAACCGGAATTGAAGTGCCTCGACAGGACGTGACCTGGGCTCGACGGCATCACAGCCTGTTTACGCCCCGCGACTTCGATATTTCTCCCTATTTCTCGGTGATCAAGCCAACGCTGCAAGACAGCTTTGATTTTCGCGCCATGAAATGGCTGGAGAACGGCATCGAACAAAGCGCGGTCCCGGTCGAAGGAAACAGCGCGCCGGGTGCGGGCGGCGCGTAGAATTGCAGGGATTCGTCGGGATCATCGCCAAATTTTTTCTGTACAGGGAGGACGGGCACCATGTTTACGAGAACACTTGCAGCAGGCGCCGCTGCGTTTCTGATTCTCTCGGTTGCAACGGCCGCGCAAGCGGGCAAGTCGTTTCTTCTCAATGGGCTCGACAGCAAAGTCGATTTCAGTGAGCCGGGCAAGATCAAGTTTGTGGAACCAGGCACTGATCTGGTCAACATCATGGATATCAGTAACCCGGCGCAGCCTCGCACCGTGGCCAATCTGCCGCTATCCAACTCGTTATTCGGTCCTCCGACGAACCTTCAGATCACCCCGAATGAACAACTTGCGCTTGTCTCGAGCGCGATGAAGTGGGAACAGAAAGAAGGTGCCTGGAAACCCGCACCCGATGACAGGTTGTTTGTAGTGGATCTGGAAACTGATCCTCCGGCCCTGATTGCCACCCTTAACATTGGCCGCCAGCCGTCAGGCATCGCCATCAGCGGCCGCGGAGACCTTGCGCTGGTCGCGAATCGCGCCGACAACTCGGTGAGCGTGCTGGCAATTGACGGTAAAAGGGTAGAACTGATCGATACGGTAGCGGTGGGTGATCAGGTCGCGGCGGTGGCCATTACCCCGGGTGGCGACCGCGCTTTGGTCGTGAAGAACACCACCAACAAGATCGGTGTGCTCTCGATTGACGGCCGTTCGATCGTCTATCAAAAAGAGCTTGATATGCCGGTCGGACAGTTTCCCTACAACATTGACGTTACTCCCGACGGCCGCATCGCGATCGTCGCGCATACCGGTAACGGCGGTTTTCCGGACGGTAATGTCGATACATTGGCAGTAATCGACCTGTCTCCCGGCAAGCCACCCCACGTGGCGAACTACGTCACTGCCGGAGATGCGCCCGAGGCGTTCGCAATCAGTCCGACCGGAGAAATCGCGGTGGCATTGCTCCTTGGTGGTGACGTCCTCCTGCCGCCCGATCATTGGGCGCACTCCCGGAAAGGAAGCATCGTGGTCTTTGGCATCGATGGACTGGACCTGAATCCGGTGCAGCGAATCGAGGCGGGCGGCCTGCCGGAAGGTATTGCTTTTTCGCCTGACGGCGCTTTCATGTACGTCAGCAACTTCAAGGGAAGGGAAGTCGCCGTATACAAGGTCGACGGCAGGCAAGTGAGCGATACAGGAATGCGTGTTACGTTGCCCGGCCAACCTGGCTCGATGCGCGGCCGCGCCCGCTGAAGCCGGTACTCACGCCCGAGGGCGGAGCCGCAGCACGGGTTGACTATGCCGTAGCCGTTTGCGTCTGCCCCGACACAGCTTCCCGGGCCCGCAGTATAAGGTCTGGATCGTTGGGTGCGAGCAGCCTGGAATCCGATAGCATTTGCCGCCATTTTCTCGCGCGCGGCTGTCCATGGTACAGACCCAGGATATGCCGGGTGATTGCGTGCAGCGGCGTACCTCGCGTGACTTCCCGCCTGGCGTAGTGCCACATGCGCTCAACGACGTCCTGGCGCGTGATCGTGTATTTCGACCCGAAAATGGCGCGATCGAGGGCCAACAACATATAGGGGTCATGATATGCGGCGCGCCCCAGCATGACGCCATCGACGCTTACCAGCGCTTTCAGCGCATCGTCGACGTTGTCGATGCCGCCATTGATCACGATGGTGCACTCCGGGAAGTCCGATTTCAGCCGGTACACATAATCGTATTTCAGCGGTGGCACTTGCCGGTTGTCTTTCGGCGACAAGCCTTTGAGTATCGCGTTACGGGCGTGAACGATGAAAGTGCGGCAACCCGCTTTCGCAACCGTTTCGACGAACCGCTGAACGAAGCCATAGTCTTCGATCGAGTCGATACCCAACCGGTGTTTTACCGTAACCGGAAGCGCGACGGCGTCCTGCATTGCCTTGACGCAATCGGCAACCAGCCGTGGCTCTGCCATCAAACACGCGCCAAAAGCGCCTCGTTGGACGCGTTCTGACGGGCACCCGCAATTGAGGTTGATTTCGTCATAGCCCCAGGACCCTCCCAGTTTCGCACTGTGTGCCAGATCGGCGGGCTCACTGCCGCCGAGTTGCAGCGCAACCGGGTGTTCGGCCGGATCGAACTCGAGGTGACGGGCAATGTCGCCGTGAAGGAGCGCACCGGTGGTGATCATTTCCGTGTACACCAGTGCGTCAGGCGCCACTTGCCGAAAGAAATAGCGGCAGTGGCGATCCGACCAGTCCATCATCGGGGCGGTGCACAATTGATGCATCGGCTTGTGCGTCATGGATGTGTTCGCAGGGGCGGCGTCATTATTTCACGGCTGGTATCTGTTCGGCGCACAAACTGGTAAAGGGTTCAAGTGGTAATGGCCGTCCGGTGACGTCTGCGGCAAGTTGGTCGTTCCGGCATTGATCGTGCGGCCATTGCTGCCGATGACGCACGGCGCTGACGAAGGGGTCGATCTATGGCTTGGCCCGCAGCCCTGCTATGAGTTCGTCGGCCGGAAAACTTCAGCGACGATGCTGGCGTCGGCGGTTAGCCACAACGCGGCATTTCCTGTGGCTCTGGTCCTTGTGGCCCTGGTCAGGGAAAACTGCGCTCGAGCCGGATGCCGATCAGCAGCATGTCGCTCGCCGGCTGATAAACGGTCATTGGACCGTAACCGTTCGCCACTTCGTTAACCTGCTCCTGGTTTGACTGGCCAAAACGGTAGCCGTCAACGTAACCAACGATCGCCCAATCGTCCCGAAGGCGGTATCCGACATGCGTGTATAGCGAGATTTTTCCGGCGGGGTTCAGTTCGGGATTGGTATCGAAGCCGATTCTGTCGAGGTGGGCATCCTCCCCGACCCATAGCGGATACTTGATGCCGAAGGCATACATCCACGTGCCCTCGTATGCGGAATCCGCCGCTATTCCGGCGCGGACATAAGTGACGAGATAGTCTTCCCGCTGCACAGAAGAAAGTTCACGCTGCCAGACGTCGATACCGAGGCCGGCAACCAGATCCAGACTATAGTCGCCGGCCTGCATTGGATTGCGCCAGCGTACCTGTGCCTCGTTGGTCAGCCCCGTGTACCCCGTCGTTCCGGAAATCGGCAGGTTGGTGAAAAGTGTGGCGCCGGTGTAATCGACCGAGCCCAGCCATAGTTTCCCGCGATAGGCCAATACCAGACCCTCGTAGCGCTCCTGGGTATAGCCCACACCGAAGGTGAACAACCATCCCTTCTCGGTGACGGGAGGAGAGACATTTTCTTCCCAGTCGAGGTACTCCAATCCGGCCGACAGTGCCAACTGCGCGTTGGCGGCGCCGGGAAGAAGCAGCAACGACATTATCAATATTGTTTTTCGCAATCGCATGACACCGTTCCGGGTAGTTGGACACGTATGGCAGCCGCTTTGCCGCACTTGCCGGCCAGCCTGGAATGCCAGTGCGCCTTCCCATGCATGAGAGGTCCTTTTGCCGGGCGCACCAGCACCACGCCACAGCCCTCAGCCGCTGATGAGGGCGAGGCCGAAGCGGATAGACGATTCAACCGCCTGTGACGGCTTGTTTTTGTTCGCCCAGACCGTCGATGCCAAGACGCATCGAGTCGCCCGACTTGAGGAATACCGGTTTCGGTTTGATACCCATACCGACGCCTGGAGGCGTACCCGTGGAAACGATGTCCCCCGGCATCAATGTGACGAAGTAGGACAGGTATGACAGCAGTTTCTGTACGCCAAAGATCATCGTGTTGGTGTTTCCCGACTGCATGCGCTTGCCGTTGACTTCCAGCCACATGGCGAGGTTATGCGGATCGGAAATTTCGTCGCGCGTCACAAGACAGGGACCGACTGGAGCGAACGTGTCAAAGCTCTTGCCCTTGGACCATTGGCTGCCGTGCTCCAGCTGCCACTCACGCTCCGATACATCGTTGCAAATCGTGTATCCGGCAACGTAGTCCAGTGCGTCCTTCTCCGAAACGCTGCGCGCCGTCTTGCCGATCACAAACGCCAGTTCCACTTCCCAGTCACCTTTTTTTGATCCCTTGGGAAGAACCACCGTGTCGTTGGGCCCGGTCAGTGCGCTGACGGCTTTCATGAACACGACCGGCTCTGTTGGAATCGGCATATTCGACTCCTTCGCGTGGTCCGAATAATTCAGGCCGATGCAAATCAGTTTCTGAACATTGGCAACCGGAACGCCCAGCCGCGGATTTCCCGAAACCTTGGGAAGCGTATTCACGTCCACGCCGCGCAACTTCGCGAGGCCGTCATCGCTGATTGTGCTGCCGTCGATATCCCTGACCACACCGGACAGGTCGCGGATTGCACCTTGCGCATCCATCAGCCCCGGTTTTTCCTGCCCTGCGTCTCCATAACGTACCAGTTTCATTGTTTCCTCCCGTTCGAGCTCGTTGTTCCAGTCGTTAGATTCAGATTGTGATGCCGCCATCGATGATCATGCTCTGCCCGGTCACGAATTGCGCTTCGTCCGACGCTAGATACACGGCCATTTCGGCAATTTCCTCCGCCGCTGCAAGCCGGCCCATGGGCTGGCGTGCGACGAATTCCGCCCGTGCCCTGGTTTCGTCTCCCAGAGCTTTTATCCGGTCGCCCAGGCTCGGGGTATCGACGGTACCCGGGCAAATGGCGTTGACGCGGATCTTGTTCTTGACGAAGTCGATCGCCAGCGATTTCGTCATTCCGATCACGGCAGCCTTGGTCGCTCCGTAAACGAACCGGTTGGGTATGCCCTTGATGGAACCGGACACCGAAGCGACGTTGATGATCGACCCGCCACCGTTGGAAATCATTCCCGGCAGGAATGATCGTGTAACCACGTAGGCGCTGCGCACGTTCAGATTGAACGAAAATGCCCAGTCATCATCCGTGCAGTCCAGAATGGTGCCATGATGAACAAAGCCGGCACAGTTGAACAGGATGTCGGGCGTGCCGACCGTGGCGGCCAGTTTCGCGACGGCGCCGTCGTCGAGCACATCGAGCCGCCGGGTCTGGATGTTGCCGCTCCCGGACAGCGCCGCCAGTTTTTCCTCGTTGATGTCAGTGGCGATGACCTTCGCACCCTCTCGCGCGAAGGCCTGGGCGGTGGCACGCCCGATTCCCTGTGCCGCCGCAGTTACTAAAGCCAGTTTACCGCTCAGCCTTCCGGACATCCGGCTTTCCTCCCGATCGTGCATGATGAAATCATGAAAGGCCGTATTGTGCCACAGGCCTTCCCGGTGCCTCGTGGCCCGGATCGTTCCGCATTATCGGGCAACTGGCGAGGGGACTTTGAGGGGGTGCGCAATTGCATTAGACTGCGCCGGAAAGCCTCTTCAACACCAACACCGACCAATGGATGCCAACCGGATGATCGTGTTTCGGGTTTCCGCTCTGTGAAGGCTGGCGATATTCCATTCTGCAATGCGTCTGTGATTTTGCGGGCGGGTCGACACGATCTGATGAGAGAAACATGGCATCGGTCAGTCTGAAACAGGTCCGGAAAAGCTTCGGCCACACGGAAGTCGTTCATGGCGTCGATGTATCCATCGACGACGGAGAATTCGTCGTCCTTGTCGGCCCGTCCGGTTGTGGCAAGTCGACCTTGCTGCGGATGATCGCGGGTCTGGAGGAAATCACCGATGGCGAGATCTACATCGGTGACAGGCTGGTGAACGCGATCGCGCCGAAGCAGCGTGACATTGCAATGGTCTTCCAGAATTACGCGCTGTATCCGCATATGACCGTGTTCGACAACATGGCTTTCTCGATGAAGCTCGCCGGGCGCAGCAAGCGGGAGCAGCGCGAACGCGTCGATGAGGCGGCCCGCATTCTCGGTCTTGAAGAATATCTCGAACGTTTTCCCCGGCAACTATCGGGCGGTCAGCGCCAGCGCGTTGCGATGGGGCGGGCGATCGTTCGCAAGCCGCAGGTTTTCTTGTTCGACGAACCCTTGTCCAACCTCGACGCCAAATTGCGTGTGCAGATGCGAACCGAGATACGCGAGTTGCATCAGCGCCTGAAGACCACTTCGGTCTACGTGACGCATGACCAGATCGAGGCAATGACGATGGCCGACAAGATCGTGGTGATGAATGGCGGGCACGTAGAGCAGATTGGTTCGCCTCTTGACCTTTATGATTATCCGGCGAATCTGTTCGTGGCCGGATTCATCGGGTCGCCGGCGATGAATTTCCTGCATGGCAGCCTGGTGACGACGACCTCCGGGCGAGCCGTCCGTCTTGCGCCGGATTGCACGCTTGCCGCCGGACCGACCGAAGAGCCTGACGGGCGCAAGGTCGTACTCGGCGTGCGTCCCGAGCACCTCGTAATCAACGGGCCGGCGGCGGCCGGAGTCGAGGCCGAAGTCATTGTCACTGAGCCAACCGGGGCGGATACACAGGTCTTTTGCCGCATGGCCGGCAGGGAAGTTGCCGCCATCTCGAGAGAGCGCCACCTGTTTGCGCCGACGACCCGTATCCGCCTCGATGTAATGGAGGGCAAGGCCTGCCTGTTCGATCCGGAAACCGGGCAGCGTCTCTGAATCCGGAATCGCGTTGATGCGTTCGCAAACACTGAATCGCTGGCTGGACAATCGCAACGTCCTTGGCCTGCTGTTCATGCTGCCCGCGGCAGCCATTCTGCTGGTGTTTCTGACCTATCCGCTCGGGCTGGGGGTGTGGCTGGGATTTACGGACGCGAAGGTCGGCCGGGGCGGAGGATGGATCGGGCTGGAGAATTACCAATGGCTGTGGGAAGACAGCGTCTTTCGCCTGTCGATTTTCAATACCTTCCTGTACACGGTCGTCGCGAGCGTCATCAAGTTTGTTCTGGGCTTGTGGCTGGCCTTGCTGCTCAACCGGCACCTGCCATTCAAGTCTTTCCTGCGCGCCATTGTGCTGCTGCCCTTTATCGTCCCCACGGTGCTTTCGGCGATCGCCTTCTGGTGGATCTACGATGCACAGTTTTCGGTGTTGAGCTGGACGCTGGTGAAAATGGGGTTGATTGACGAATACATCAATTTCCTTGGCGAACCGAACCTGGCACGGGCATCCACCATCGCCGCCAATGTCTGGCGCGGCGTGCCGTTCGTGGCGATTTGCCTGCTCGCCGGATTGCAGACGATTTCTCCCGCGTTGTACGAAGCCGCAGCCATTGACGGTGCGACTCCGTGGCAGCAGTTCCGCAACATCACATTGCCGATGCTGTCACCGATCATTGCCGTGGTGATGACCTTCTCGGTGCTGTTCACGTTCACCGATTTTCAGCTCATATGGGTGCTTACCCGTGGCGGGCCGATCAATGCGACCCATCTGATGGCGACGCTGTCGTTCCAGCGGGCCATCCCCGGCGGCGCGCTTGGCGAGGGGGCGGCGATTGCAACGGCGATGATCCCCTTCCTGCTGGCGGCAATACTGTTTTCGTATTTCGGTTTGCAGCGCCGCAAGTGGCAGCAAGGCGGGGCCGATAAATAGGGCCCGCTTCAAAGAGACGAGGAAAATGGCGGAGAAAGAACAGCGGGAAGGAATGCACTACCTGGAATCGCTGCCCCGGCGCTGGGTAACGGTCTACATTCCGTTGCTGCTGTTCCTGTTCGTCCTGCTGTTTCCGTTTTACTGGATGGGGTTGACCGCATTCAAACCGGATGCCGAGTTACTGTCATCCGGGGGCAATCCGTTCTGGGTGATGGAGCCGACGCTGGAGCATTTCAGGAAACTGTTTATCGACACGTCCTATCCGGAGTGGATGTGGAACACGGTCATTATTTCGGTGGTGTCGACGTTTGTGTCGCTCGCGGCCAGTGTGTTCGCGGCCTATGCGATCGAGCGCTTGCGGTTCAAGGGATCGCGCCAGCTCGGCCTGGCGATATTTCTCGCCTATCTGGTTCCGCCTTCCATCCTTTTCATTCCGCTGGCGACGATGGTCTTCCAGCTTGGCATGTTCGATTCGCGCTGGGCACTTATCCTGACCTATCCGACATTTCTGATCCCCTTCTGTACCTGGCTGTTGATGGGTTACTTTCGTTCCATACCGTTTGAGCTCGAAGAGTGTGCGCTGATTGACGGCGCCACCCGCTGGCAGATCCTTACGCGTATCGTGCTGCCGCTGGCGGTCCCGGGATTGATTTCGGCGGGGATTTTTGCCTTTACGCTCTCATGGAATGAATTTATCTACGCCTTGACGTTTATCTCGGCATCGGAGAACAAGACGGTGCCGGTGGGTGTGATTACGGAACTGGTGGAGGGCGACGTATACCACTGGGGTTCCCTGATGGCCGGCGCTCTGGTGGGGTCCCTGCCCGTGGCGGTCATGTATTCGTTTTTCGTCGAGTATTACGTTGCGGGAATGACCGGGGCCGTCAAGGAGTGAGGCGCGCTCGCTCGCTCCGGCTTTCTCAAGCCCCTGGTGCCGCCGGGGCGGTATGGACGCCGCCCTGTTGACGGCGAAGCGGCCGGGCGGGTAGCAACCGGACTGTTGATCGCTGTCCGGGTATCCGGCCCGTCCCGCCACAGCGGGACTGGCCATCGGACCGCCGTCCGGCGGGGCTGTGCGCTGAACAACGCCCTGCATCCTCGCACCGGCGCGAACCGCAGGCTTATAATGCCCGCACCCAGCCGGCGATGTTCAGTTGCAGTAACCACCGACTGCGGTCGGGCGGGACGCTCGCCGGAAACGTATTCAGGAGGAAGACCATGCTTCAAGCCGCCGATCTCACGATTCGCCTCAATGGCGCGGATGACGTCGTAATCGCCCGTGCCGAGTTGCCAGCCGGAACCGAGATCATCAAGGAAAAGATAAGAGCCGCGGTGACTATACCGGCAGGGCACAAGATAGCGACCCGCTCCCTGAAGCCGGGCGACCCGGTGCGCCGCTATAACCAGATCATCGGATTCGCCACCCAGCCGATCAGTCCGGGCGATCATGTCCACGTGCATAACCTGGCGATGGGCGATTTCGAGCGTGATTACGCGTTCGGCGAAGACTACGTGCCTACCGAGTTTGTTGCCGAGCCGGCGACTTTCATGGGGATCAAGCGCGACGACGGCCGGGTGGCAACGCGAAACTATCTGGGCGTGATCTCCAGCGTGAACTGCTCGGCGCACGTGTGCCGCCTGATCGCAAAGCACTTCGACGACGATTTCATGGCGCAGTACCCGAACGTCGATGGCGTCGTGCCAATCCACCATCGTACCGGCTGTGGAATGGGAGCGGATGGCGAGCCGATCGAGGTACTGCGCCGCACCCTTGGCGGTTATGCAGTTCATCCGAATTTCTATTCTTCACTGTTGATCGGGCTCGGCTGCGAAGCGAACCAGATCAACAATCTGCTCGCAGCACAGGGTCTCAAGCGCAGCGACCGCCTCAAGGCTTTTACCATTCAGGATACCGGCGGCACGCGAAAGACGGTTGACCAGGGCATTGCCATGATCAAGGAGATGCTGCCGGACGCCAATCGCGTCAAACGCGAGACCGTGCCGGCCAGCCATCTCATGCTGGGCCTGGAGTGTGGGGGCTCCGACGGTTACTCGGGCATCTCCGCAAACCCGGCGCTCGGCGCTGCTGCCGATTTGCTGGTGATGCACGGTGGAACCGCGATGTTGTCCGAAACGCCCGAAGTCTACGGAGCTGAACATCTGTTGACGCGTCGCGCCGTTTCCCGCGAGGTGGGCGAGAAACTCGTCAAGCGCATCAAGTGGTGGGAAGACTACACGACGCGACTCGGTGGCGAAATGAACAACAACCCTTCGCCGGGGAACAAGGCGGGCGGTTTGACGACGATACTCGAAAAATCCCTCGGCGCCGTGGCCAAGGGCGGCACACAGGGCATGATGGACGTATACGAGTACGCCGAACGCGTGACTGCAAAAGGCTTCGTGTTCATGGATACGCCCGGCTATGACCCGGTCTCCGTTACCGGCCATGTTGCCGGCGGTGCCAACATTGTCTGTTTCACCACCGGGCGCGGTTCGGCCTACGGATGCAAACCCTCGCCCAGCATCAAACTGGCGACCAATTCCGCTTTGTTCCAGAGGCAGGAAGAAGACATGGACGTGAACTGTGGCGCCATTGTCGACGGCAAGGCTACCATCGAAGAAGTCGGGCAGCAGATTTTCGAGTTGATCCTGAAAGTCGCTTCCGGCGAAAAGTCCAAGAGCGAACAATGGGGTTATGGCGAAGACGAATTCGCGCCCTGGGTGCTTGGCCCGACGATGTGATGCGGCTTGGGGGCATGGGTCCGCAAGCGCAGTGAGTGGAGGGTTGCGGACTCCATGCCGGAATGCCCGAGACCGGCGTTGATGGTTGCATCCGCTATTTCAAGGAGGCTGTAGTGGCAGATGAATTCGGTTCCAAGGAATGGTTCGAACATTTCCAGAAAATGTGGAATCCGATGAATTTCCCTTTCCCCGGAGTGGCTCAGCCGACTCTGGATCCGAAGGAGATCGAGCGGAAGATCGTCGAACTCAAAGCGGTGGAAAGCTGGCTGAAAACCAATGTTGGCATGGTCGAAATGACCATCAAGACGATGGAAATGCAGAAGGCGGCCCTGGAAACCATGCACGAGGCGGCCCAGCAAAGCGGAAAAAGCGGCAAGAAGGCGAAGTAGTGCCGGACTTTCCTGTCCGAGACGCCGGACGGTGAATTTCAGACAAATCGAATACGGTTCCGCGGAGTACGATGCCGCGCGCGAACTGCGGGAGGCGGTTCTGCGTGCCCCCCTTGGCCTGTCTTTGAGCGCGAATGATCTGCGCGGCGAAGAACACCAATTGCATTACGCGCTGTTCACCGGCACTGACGAACTTGTTGGCTGTGTCATCGTTGTCCCGGCTTCGGACGGACAGGCGCGCATTCGGCAAATGGCAATAGCGCCCGTGCATCAGCGTCAGGGCCTGGCGAGCAGGATGATGCTCGAACTCGAGGCGAACCTCATTACACGTGGATTTTGTTCGCTTAGTCTGCACGCGCGCCGTAGCGCCATCGGCTTTTACCAAAAGCTGGGTTACGAATGCAGCGGAGGCGAATTCATCGAGGTCACGCTGCCGCACCGCAAAATGTCGAAACGGCTGACCTGAGCATGGTCCAGGCCGCTGCGCGGTGCGTCACGCAGGGCGCCGGTGTGCCAGTGTCGGTTTGAGTTTTTCCATTGCCGCAACGAGTTGCGCGCAGATGCCGGGCTCGAATGCGGAGTGGCCGGCATCGGCGACGACAACGTAGTCGGCCTCCGGCCACGCAGCGTGCAATGCGTTCGCCGTAGCGATCGGGCAAACCATGTCGTAACGCCCCTGAACGATCGTGCCGGGTAGATGACGCATGCGGTCGACACCTGAAAGTAACTGACCTTCTTCGAGAAACGAGCCGTTGGCGAAATAGTGGGCCTCGATGCGTGCCAGTCCGAGAGCCACCTGCTCGTCGGCAAAATGCGCCACCGTGGAGGGGCTGGCAAGCAAGGTCGAGCATGAACCCTCATATGCGCTCCAGTGCATTGCCGCGTCGATCCGGATTCGCGGGTCATCGTGTTCGAGCAGGCGGCAATAGGCGGTGAGCAAATCGTCACGCTCGTTTTCGGCGACGAAGCCGGCAAACGTCCGCCAGGCTTCCGGAAAAAACAGGCGCATTCCGTAGAGGAACCAGTCGATTTCACTCTTTCCGGACAGAAATATCCCGCGCAGCACCAATGCTGTGCAGCGATTCGGGTGAGCCTGTGCATAGGCTAGCGCCAGTGTGCTGCCCCAGGAACCACCGAACAGGCACCAGGCGTCAATGTTCAGGTGGTCGCGCAGCCGCTCGATGTCGGAAATCAGATGGGCCGTGGTGTTGTTGTGCGTTTCGCCAAGCGGTGTCGAGCGTCCCGAGCCACGCTGGTCAAAGATGATGATGCGATAGAACTCCGGGTCGAAAAAACGCCGGTGCGAGGGGCTGGCGCCCGCGCCCGGGCCGCCGTGCAGAAACAGTACCGGCATTCCTTGCGGATTACCGCTTGTTTCCCAGTACATTTCATGCGGTGAATCGAGCCTCAACCGCCCCGACAGGTGCGGCTCGATTTCGGGGTAGACGTCGGTGCGAACGGACGAATCGAACGGTGCGTTCATGATCACGATTATATTGCCCCGGGGCGGCAGGTTGCGGGTTTGGCGCCCGGAGCGTTCTTACCTCAGTGGTCTGACTTGGTAGCCCTTTGCGCCAAGTATGGCGGGTATTCCATCCTCGCCGACCATGTGCATGGCCCCTACGGCGACAAATACCGTTTCTCCGTCACGCAGCATGCGCTCGACCTGTTGCGCCATCGCGACGTTGCGCTCGGTCAGAAATCGCTGGTGAAACTCCTTCGCCATCGCGGCCGGCAGCCTGCGTTCTTCCTCGAGCAGAACCGCGCCCAGCTTGTCCATGTTTCCGGTTCGCCAGGCAGTGACCATTTCAGCGACCAGAGCCTCTACTTCCCCGCTGCTGATCTCGTCGACGGCGATCTGCAACATTGCGGTTTGCAAGCCCGGGGACAGGCGGTCGAGAATCTGCATTTGGGCGGACATGGATTCGAGTGCGACGATGCCCTTGCCCTGCTCTTGAGCGCGGCGCGCGAAGTGGTTCTCGAGGCCTTTGTCGGGACTGTATCCCAGCCGCTGGTATTCCAGTGCCGTCAGCATGAACATCAGCAGGTACGGCTTGATCTGGCGGACCTGCTCGAACGGGATGCCGTAACTGGCGCAGACCTCGATCAGGCCGGATAGCAATTCAGGTTCGAGGTGGTTCTCGATGTTGTCGGGCGGTGTATACATCGCCGACATGGCGGCAGCGATGGCAGCTTGCTCGTCGGCGGGATCGACTTCCAGAGCCACTTTATCCGACTTGCCGAATGCTGACTGGACGGACGCGGGCAAGGGGTAAAAATCGGTCTTGCCTACGTGAATCGTTCCGAACAGGTAAACCGAGTTCTCGCCGGCGCGGATTTCCCACAGCGGCGGGCTGTACGTGGATTGCGCGCACACGGCGCAGGACATGAACATGATCGCGGCGAACACGACCAGGCGTTGAAAAGCCGGTATTGCTGGGAAGTTCATTTCCTGATCTCCTTGTCTGGCGCTGGCGGCGGTCTGCGGGCGATGAAGCCGTGAACAACGCGGTGCGATCGTTTCATTGGCTGCCTTCCGTGAACTTGACTGTCACCGGCGACAGGACCGCTCTGCTGGCCGGTGCGAATATTTATGCAATATCCGGGCTAGGATCAGTCCGTATAATCGCGGTCTATCAGGATCCCACCCGGAGCTTCAATGGACGAGCAACTCAGGCGAGCAGCACTTGACTACCACCGTACTCCCACGCCAGGGAAACTATCTGTTACGCCAACCAAGGGGTTAACCAACCAACGCGATCTGGCGCTGGCCTATTCGCCCGGCGTGGCGGCGGCATGCGAGGAAATCGTTGGCGATCCGGGAACGGCACCGCTGTACACCAGCCGTGGCAATCTCATCGGGGTTATCACCAACGGAACCGCCGTGTTGGGGCTGGGTGCAATCGGTCCGCTCGCTTCCAAGCCGGTAATGGAAGGCAAGGCCGTCCTGTTCAAGAAGTTTGCCGGAATCGACGTCTTTGATATTGAGATCAACGAACGCGACCCCGGGAAACTGGTCGACATCATCGCCAGCCTGGAACCGACATTCGGAGGCATCAACCTCGAGGATATCAAGGCGCCCGAATGCTTCCATGTCGAGCGCGAACTGCGCCGGCGCATGCGCATCCCGGTGTTTCACGACGACCAGCACGGTACGGCAATTATCGTTGCTGCAGCCATCTCCAATGGCCTGAAAGTCGTTGGCAAGCGAATCGAGTCGGCGAAGCTGGTCTGTTCCGGTGCAGGCGCGGCGGCACTGGCATGTCTTGACCTGCTCGTCAGTCTCGGCATGCCGTTGGAAAACATCACTGTGTCGGATATCAAAGGTGTGGTCTACCGGGGCAGAACCGAAGAGATGGACGATAACAAGGCGCGTTATGCGAAGGAAACCGACGCGCGAACGCTGTCCGAGATCATCGGCGGGGCGGATATTTTTCTTGGGCTGTCGGCCGCCGGTGTGCTGAAACCCGAGATGGTGGAGAAAATGGCGGATACGCCGCTGATACTGGCGTTGGCCAATCCGGAACCGGAAATTCTTCCCGACCTGGCAAAACAGGTGCGGCCCGACGCCATCATCGCCACCGGACGTTCGGACTTTCCGAATCAGGTCAACAACGTGCTCTGCTTTCCTTTCATCTTCCGCGGCGCACTCGACGTTGGCGCAACCACCATCAACGAGCCGATGAAACTCGCCGCTGTCGAGGCGATCGCCGCACTGGCGCAGGCCGAGCAATCCGAGGTTGTCGCGATGGCCTACAGCAATCAGGAAATGCAGTTCGGCGCCGAGTACCTCATCCCGAAGCCATTCGATCCGAGGTTGATCGTCAAGATTGCACCGGCTGTTGCGCAAGCGGCGATGGACAGCGGCGTCGCTACCCGTCCGATAGAGAACTTCGGCGCTTACCGAGAGAAGCTGACCCAGTTCGTTTATCACTCCGGCCTCATCATGAAACCGGTGTTTACCGCCGCCAAGCAGAACCCGCAGCGAGTGGTCTACTGTGAGGGCGAGGACGAGAGAGTGCTGCGGGCGGCGCAGGTGGTGGTCGACGAAGGCCTGGCGCGTCCGATCCTTGTCGGCAGGCCGGAAGTGTTGCTGCCGCGGCTCGGGAAATGCGGTTTGCGTATCAAGCCGGAGCGTGACTTCGACCTTGTCAATCCCAACAGTGATGCGCGTTTTCGCGACTATTGGCAGGTCTATCACAGCCTCATGGAACGCAAGGGCGTGTCGGTCGACTACGCCAAGCGCGAGGTGAGCCGTCGCACCACGCTGATGGGCGCCTTGATGGTGCGCCATGGCGACGCCGATGCGATGATTTGCGGAACGATCGCGGAGTTCTCCCTTCACTTGCAGTACGTGTCCGACGTGATCGGCCTGCGCCCTGGGGCGAACAGGTTTGCAGCAATGAACATGCTGATTCTGCCGGGCAGAACGATGTTCATTTGCGATACGTACGTGAACCATAATCCGTCGGCGGAGGAAATTGCGGAAATCACCATGCTTGCGGCCGAAGAGGTGCAGCGATTCGGTCTGACGCCGAATATCGCGCTGCTTTCGCACTCGAATTTCGGTACATCGCGCGACGAATCAGCCGTCAAGATGAGCCGCGCCAGGCAAATACTGGAGCTAAGGGCCCCGCAACTCGCTGTCGAGGGAGAAATGCATGGCGATGCGGCAATAGATGAAGCGATCCGCATGCGTATTTTTCCCAACTCGCGAATCAAGGGCGAAGCGAACCTGCTCATCATGCCCAACCTCGATGCCGCGAATATTGCATTCAACCTGTTGAAGGTGACGGCGGGAGAGGGAATTACGATCGGTCCGATTCTCCTCGGCGCCGACAAGCCGGTTCACATTCTGACTCCGACTGCAACCGTCAGGCGTCTGATCAACATGGCCGCCCTGTGTTCTGTTGATGCAGCGTCACAACGCGCGGCGTTTACAGGAAACGCAATCGATACGGGAAAGCCTTGATGGCGTCTATCGACAAGCGTGTGGCCGTGGTAACCGGAGGCAACCGGGGAATCGGGTTCGAGATCTGCCGGCAACTGGCAGGCCGGGGCTTACGGGTCGTTCTGACCAGCCGGGATGCCGGACTTGGAAACGAAGCGCGGGAGAAACTGGCCGCAGAGGGGCTGGACGTCGTGTTTCACCCGCTTGACGTCGACAGCGATGACAGCGTCGCTGCGCTGGCCGCGTACGTTGAAAAAGAGCAAGGTCGTGTGGATGTGCTCATTAACAACGCCGGAATCATGATTGATCCATCGGGGCATGGCGTTCTGGATACTTCCCCGGCAATTTTTCGCAAGACACTGGAAACGAACTTCTTCGGTGCGTTGCGTATGTGCCAGGCAATCGTGCCCATCATGCAGCATGGTCATTACGGCAGGATCGTCAATTTGTCGAGCGGGCTAGGCCAGCTCGATCAGATGGGGGACGGAACCGCTGCGTACCGCGCCTCGAAGACCGCACTGAACGCGCTCACCCGCATGGTTGCGACCGCCGTCAAGGAAGACGATATCCTGGTTAACTCCATGTGCCCGGGCTGGGTGCGTACCGACATGGGCGGACCCAATGCAGCGCGTGCGGTCGAAGTCGGCGCCGAGACGGCAATCTGGCTGGCGATGCTGCCGCATGACGGTCCGAGCGGGGGCTTTTTCCGCGACAAGACAGCTATTCCCTGGTAGCTGACTCCACTGACCGGCAAATCCGGCCGGGCGCCTCCGCGTCTGGTTCGAGGCCACTGACCCAAGCGGCGTCGGCTGCCCCGGCGGGAAGACGAGGGCCGGCTCCAATGCGTGTCAGTCTACAGGTGCCTGTTCCAGCGACTCCAGCGGCACGGTTTCCCAGTCAAATTCCCCGGAAGACTGTTTCAAACCAGCCAACCTGCGTGCGCTGTTGATGAGTTCCATGGCTTTTTGTTCGTGATGCACCCAACAGTGACGCCGTGCCTGTAATACCTTGTCGGCGATCATCTGGCTCTGTGCAGAGGTCAGCTCTACGCCGGCCAGATCTTCGCCCAGGATGCGCATCTCGCTTTGGCAGGCTGCGTAGCTGACTGCGGCACTGAACACGCTCCCTGTCACTAGCAACGAGTGCCCGATCGTCGAAATCGAATGCTTCAGTTTCATGGGTTTGCCCCCATATAAAGGGTCTGGCCGGAATGGCTGCCGTTGGTGCCGTGGCGATGGGTTCGAAACCGGTGTGAACAGCCGCCCACGCCCTTTTGGATGAACCCTGATATTAGAATACACGCATGTGAAAGGATTTTGCCTTAGTGTCCTCGATTTCTACCGGTTCGTTTCTCAGCCGTGAATGGCTTGCAGCGCAGCTTGCGCGCGGGCGGTGTGCAGTACCCGGCGCTGAGTTGCCCCAGTTCGTGCACCCGCCTGAAAAAAAGCCGATACCGGCGGCCGTGCTTGTGCCTGTTGTCAATCGCTCAGGCGGCCCGACGCTGATGTTCACTCAACGTACTTCGCACCTGCACGATCACGCCGGGCAAATCAGTTTCCCCGGTGGGCGCGTCGAAGCGGCGGATAGCGACCGTGAGGCGACGGCGCTGCGGGAAGCCGAGGAAGAAACGGGGCTTGAACGCGCCAGAATAGAAATTCTCGGGCGCCTGCCAGAGTACGACATCATGACCGGATTTCGAGTCACACCGGTGGTTGGCTGGGTAGAGCCGCCGTTCGAGTTGCGTCCGGATCCGTTTGAGGTGGAGAAAGTGTTTGAAGTGCCTCTCGAATTCTTTCTCGATCCAGGCAATCACGAGGAGCATTCGCGGGAGGTCAATGGCATGGTGCGCCATTACTATGCAATGCCGTACCGGGAACACTACATCTGGGGTGCGACAGCCGGGATGGTGCGCATGTTGTATCAACTGCTCGTCGATGCCGTTTGATGGCGAAGCCCAAGGCACCGGTTACCGCCGCCGTGCGCGTACTGAGGGCGCACAAAGTCGGGTTCACCGACCACCTCTATGAGTACGAGGAACATGGCGGCACTACAGTGTCGGCGCGAGAACTTGCTGTGCCTGAGCATGCCGTTATCAAGACACTGATCATGGAAGATGAGTCGGGGAGACCGTTGGTCGTACTAATGCATGGTGATCTGAAAGTCTCGACGAAGGAACTGGCCCGCACTATTGGAGTGAAGACCGTGTCCCCCTGCAGTCCGGAAGCGGCAAATCGCCATACCGGTTACCTTGTTGGTGGCACCTCGCCGTTCGGAACGCGCAAGGAAATGCCCGTCTATATGGAGCGCTCCATACTGGAGTTGGACCGGATCTACATCAACGGGGGCAAGCGTGGCTATCTGGTTGGAATGCTGCCGCGTGACGCAGTCAAGATCCTCGGGCCCACGCTGGTGCAGGTTGGAATCGACAATGCCTGAATCGCAGCAGCCGGCACGGACAAGACCATGATCGTGGAAATCTCCGCGCTTGCAGTGTTCCTGATTGGCGCCTGGCTTTGGGCGGATAGCATGCGCGCCAGAGAGGCGGCACTCGATGCCGGGCGGCGTGCCTGCGACGCGGAAGGCCTGCAGTTCCTTGACTGGACCGTGGCAATGAAACGGATGGGTATCAGCCGCGCATCGGACGGACGCTTGCGAATGCGGCGGATCTACGAGTTCGAATTCAGTGAAACGGGCAATGACCGGTTTACCGGATCGATCACCATGCTCGGTACGCACCTGATTGCATTACACCTCGCAGCCGGTAACCGTACCGATACCGGGGTTGCCCATCTTCACTAGATGCCGGACCAGTCTCGGTGTGGTTGTGAACGTTGCCGGTGACGTTGCGCTGCCAGTACCGATAATGCAGTTGGACTCGCGAGCGTGCTGCTATCGAGCGGTGAACCTCTGATCGGGCTCCGACACGCCGTCAAAGAAGACCACTTCGCCTGTTTCAACAGAATACTCGGCGCCTACGACGCTGACGCGCCGCTGCTGAATGAACTGCTCGAGAACACGGGAGCCATGCCTCAGTTGGCTTGCCGATGCGCGGATGTTGGCCCTGACGGCTTGCTTCAACAAGGCATCAGGCGATTTTGCGAGCTCGGTTTCGAGCAACGGCTCGATGGCAGGACGGACACGATCGACGATGGAGCGCAGGTTGGGCGACTGGCGATCGGACGGCCGTCCGAGTTCCTCGAGCGTCGCCTGAATCGCGCCACACATGGAATGACCGAGCACCACCACAAGTTGGGTTTGATAGCGCTCGGCAGCAAACTCAACACTGCCGACCTGTGACGGTGCGACGACGTTTCCAGCCACACGGATCACGAACAGGTCGCCCACGCCCTGGTCGAAGACGATTTCAGCGGGCACGCGTGAGTCCGAACAGCCGAGAATAATGGCGAACGGTTGCTGTTCGGCGACCAGTTCGTTGCGCCGGACCGGGCTGGTCAGTGTTCGCTCGTCACGCAAGCTAGCCACGAAACGGCGATTGCCTTCTTGCAGGCGTTTGAGTGCTTCTGCTGCCGGAATCATCGATCTCTTTTCCAACCCTGTGTTTGCCCGGTTTCCAATCAGCTGTCTTTCGACTGAAGCAAGGTTCGATGCGGCACCGAAATCTCGATACCTTCTTCGTCGAACCGCTTCTTGATTCGACGAAGAAGTTCACGCCTGGTGGCGAAAATCTTGTCCGGCTGCGTTTGCACGAATGTTTTGATGATCATGCCGTACTCCGAAAATTTGTCGACTCCCAGCACGACCGGATCGCCGGTCACCCATGAGCCGGTTTCGGGGTCGGCGCGGAACTCTTCCTCGACTGCGCGAATCACCGCCATGACGCGATCCGGATCTTCCTTTAGTCCCACGGGGATATCGAGCATGGCTCTGCCCCAAACATAAGTCCGGTTTGTTACCGATTTGATTTCACCGTTGGGTATGAAGTGGACCCTGCCTTCGAGATCGCGCAGCATTGTGGTTCGCATGTTCAGCTTTTCCACCGTGCCGGTAATCCCGCCAATGGTGACCAGGTCACCCAGTTCGTATTGATCTTCCAGCACGATCATGAAGCCGGTAAAGTAGTCGCGCATCAGGTTCTGGGCGCCGAACGCGAAGGCGACACCGAGTATGGCTGCGCCTCCCAGCACTGTCTTGATGTCTACCCCTGCTTCCTGAAATGCCAGCAGCACCGCAGAGACCATGATGAGCAGGCTGAGTGCGCTCTGAAAACTCAGGGCAAGCGTGTCTGCGCGATTCGTGCCGCGTTGGCGCGGCGCTCCGACCTTGTATACCAGCGTTCTCGCAATGCGACGAGATGAAAAACGAACCAGTGCCAGCAGGGCCCACGCCGCAACAATCACGATCAAAATGCGCGGTCCGCGCACGATCAACCAGTTCCCCAGGTTACGCGGGTGCAACGGGCTGTCGAGCCAGACGGTGCGTTTGCGGGCTTCGGCAGCTTCCAGTCTTTTTTCCTCGGTCTGTTGCGTTACGGCTACTTGCTCGTCGTTGAGATTCTTTCGCCGTTCGTAGAGCGAGTCGAGATAAGCGCGGCGCTGGTCAATGTCTCCCCGATTCTGCCGTTGCAGTTTCCCGATGTTGTCAATCCTGCGTTTGGCTTCGCGCAATTCGGCCTTGCTTGCGCCGGCATCAATCAGTCTTTGCAAGTCGGCGCGCGCACCGTCTGCTGCCAGGTCCAGGTTCTTTCTTGATTGCTTGGCCGTATCGAGCAAAGCCTGCTCTATATCGATCTGTGCTTCCAGCGCACGTTTTCTCTCGACAAAACTGACCAGTTCCTCCTCCGCGATCCGCGCCTCTGCCTCCAGCTTCTCGGCTTCGCGGCGCGCTTCGATTTGTTCTGCGGTTTCGGGTTGCGACGCTGCCGGTGACGACTGTGGGATCGTTTGTCCGGTGACAGCTCCTGGCACCATCATCTGGGCGGCTGAGGGGGCAGATGGCGCGGCACCGTTCGATGGGGTGGTCGCGGGCCGGGCCGATGGCGTCTCTGGCAGGACCAGCGTCGGGTTGAGCAGTTTTTCCAGGGCCTGCTCATCATTGGCAATTTTTTGCTCCAGGGCGCGGATCTGGGATTGCACGGTCCTGCCGCTGTTGAACCTCAGTTCCAGTTCGGCTTTGGCGACTGCGATTCTCTGCTCCAACGCCTGAATTTCCGCTTGTAGAGTCGCTACTTTCTCCGATGCCCCGTCACTACCCAATGTTTCAAGCTGTGTGTTTTTTCCTGCGAGGTCTGACTCGGCGTTCTGTATGTACCCGTCGAGAGTCTTGATGAATTCTTCCAGCTCAGCGAATTCCTTCCTGGTCTGAGCCAGTTTCTCCCGGTCAAGCTCGATAGTCTTGCGCAGTCGGTTGATGCGTTCCGTTTCGGTAATTGGCTGCTGACTTTGCTCCTGGAGGCCGCTTCCCGTCTGCTCCGGTTCCTGCGTAAAGTCCTCGTCATCCTGCGCGGCGAGCTTGTTGGAAAATGCGCCTGCTGCCATGAGCACCAGCAGGAATGCGCAAACCATCGAAAAGCGTCTCGAGTCGTTCGAATTCATTGGCACTGGGTCAGTTCGAATGGGTCATTTCAGATGGTTCAGACTGATCAGTGCGATCAGCCGATACTGCGTCAAGAACGGGCGCCTGATGCACTGGCCTGGCAAAGGCGAATTGTAAGCGATTCGCGGTGCGCGAACCGAAGGGCTCTCCTGAACGCAGGCCTGGAAGCAGTGCTTTTGGTTGTTACACATGCCCGCACGGTTGCTGCATGCATCGCGTGCCGGGAATTGCTGCAGGCAATGCCGCCTTGGCCATATGGTGGTTTCCGGCTATTTCTGATTGGGCGCCCTTGGCGGCCTTTGTTGTGCGACGAAAACCGGCGATATCGAACCGGCTAATCTGCCCGGGCAAAGTAACCCGCCGTGGCATTCCTCAACAGGGCAGGGCCCGGTCACAACGTGATGAGCACGCTCAAAGCGTAGGCGATGCCGATTGCGAGCGCGATTCTTGCATAGCCTGGAACGATGCAACGGCGATCATGCTGCAAGCGGTCCGAAACCCGGGCATCCTGTTGTCTAAATACAAGCCGCACGCCAACTGAAATGCCAGCAACATCAAATAGGTTGTGGCAACATGAGACGCATCGCTAACGGAGATCAGATGAACACGGAAATCAATGAAGAAGAAGTCTCGATGCTGCGTACCGAGATCGAGATGCTGATGGGCGAGCGCAACGGCCTGCTTCGCACGGTTGGGGCGGCGGCGGTATTCGTAGCACATCTCGACAGTTCGGTGCTGCCGGAAGAGACCTATACATCGGCCGATGTGCTTGCGCATGCACTGAACGCCTTGCCGGAAGAGACCTTGCGTGATGCGCTCGAAACCGTACGGCCCGAGGTCGATCCGACATCGGGCGAATCAGGCGGCTAACGTCGGGCAAATCCGCAACTGAGGTCGCGGCAATGTTTCACGAAACGTTTCTGACCTGGTGACCGCAACTGCTCGCGCAAACTCCGATACCGCCCTGGTACTGACCGGCGGTGGCGCTCGCGCCGCGTATCAGGTCGGTGTGCTTCGGGCACTGGCGCACATTCTCCCGCACGGAACGAGCAATCCTTTTCCCATCGTCTGCGGTACTTCGGCCGGAGCGATCAATGCTGCCGCACTAGCTGCGGGCGCCAACGATTTCCATCGCGCGGTGCGCCGCCTGCAACTGGTTTGGCGCAACTTTCGGGCGAACCAGGTATACCGTTCGGATCCTGTGGGAATCGCGGCCACGGGGCTGCGTTGGCTGCTCGAACCTTTGTTGCGGCGCCTTGGCCGCAAGCAGCCGGTCGCACTGCTCGATAACACGCCGCTGCGTGAGTTGCTCCAGGAGCGCCTGGACCTGCATGAGCTGGGCCACATGATCAGCGCCGGTGCGTTGCGCGCTTTTGCGATTTCGGCGTCTTGCTACAGCACGGGCGAATCGATCAGCTTCTACCAGGGCAACGACCTTCTGTCCGGTTGGCGGCGTGCCCGGCGGGTCGGGGTCCGCGCAGAGATCGGAGCAGAGCATCTGCTTGCATCCAGTGCACTGCCGTTTATCTTTCCGCCGGTTCGAATTGGCGGTGAATACTTTGGCGATGGATCGATGCGCCAGATGGCGCCGGTCAGTCCGGCCTTGCACCTCGGTGCGCAACGGGTATTCGTTATCAGTGTAGGGCGGCAGCAAACCAGGCAGCGCGAAGGCGCAAATAACGATGCATATCCGTCGCTGGCCCAGATCGCAGGGCACGCGTTGAACAGTATCTTTCTCGATGGACTCGAAACCGATGTCGAGAGGCTCCAGAGAATCAACCGGACACTGCGCTTGATGCCGCCAGAGAGCCGTGACCCGGATCTGTTTGAACTTCGCGAAGTTGACGTTCTTGTCATGCGCCCTTCAGAGGATCTTGGCGCGTTGGCGACACAGCACGCGAGGTCGTTGCCGATCGCCGTACGTTTGCTGATGTCGCTCATCGGCGGGATGCGCAGGGGGGGCGGTACGCTCATCAGTTACCTGCTGTTCGAAAAGAGTTATTGTCGCGCACTGATTGACCTTGGTTACCGTGACACGATGGCGCAGCGCGACGAGGTTGAGCGGTTTCTTGGGGCCGGTTCGCGAACTTCCGGACAGTGATTTCAGGCAAACCGTTTTCCCCCGCTTGCGCGCGCAACAGTGAGCCAATCGCGCAGTTGCTCGTTCCCTTGCTGCAGAAAGCCGAATCCGTCCTCGAGATCGGCAGCGGCACCGGACAGCACGCCGTCTACTTTGGCGCGCGATTGCCGCACCTCGTGTGGCAGACATCCGATCTGCGGGAAAATCATGCGGGCATCAGGCACTGGCTCGACGAAGCTGCGCTGCCCAACGTCTTGCCGCCGCTGCATCTGGATGTAGACCAGAGTGCGTGGCCGGCAGAGCGCTTCGGAGCGGCATTCACCGCAAACACATTGCATATCATGGCCTGGTCGAGCGTGCAGAACATGTTCAGCGGCGTTTCCCGGGTGCTGGACGAAAACGGAATGTTCTGCGTGTATGGGCCGTTCATGTACGACTCGAGTCACACGTCTGATTCCAATGCCCGGTTCGACGCTTCCCTGCGCGCGCAAAACCCGCGCAGCGGGATCCGTGAGTTTGGAGATGTGCGCGACCTGGCACGACACAATTCGCTCACCCTCCACGCCGATCACGCAATGCCTGCGAACAACCGGTTGCTGATATTCCGTAAATAGCGCCGCTGGCGGGACCCGGCCGTTCTCAGGGGCGTATACTTTGCGACAGTCGATCCCGGACAAGGGTGGCCGCAACTGGCCGTGACCAGGGCCGCGCGCAGATCGTTGCGGAGTTTCCGAAGCAGGCCAAGCCCGACTTGCCGTTTCTCGGCCATGACATCGATACGCTCGGATCGCTGCAGGCCATCTCCGGTTGCATCGAAGCGGCGTTGGTATCGGAGCATAATTGACCTGAGGGTCGGGTTGTTTGGGGCCCCGACGCAGATTGTTGATGGCGTTGCTTTTATGGTGGGGGGGACATGAACGTATTCATCACCGGCGCAGCCGGTTACATTGGCGGGTCGGTTGCCGTGACCCTGATCAAGGCCGGACACAAGGTGACCGGACTGGTGCGCAGTGAGGCACGGGCGCGCGAAGTGGAGCCGTTCGGAATCGAGCCGGTAATCGGAGACCTTGCGGATATCGCTGTGCTGGAAAGGGCAGCCGGAGCCGCCGACGCGGTGATCAATATCGCGAATTCCGATAATCGTGATGTGGTCGATGTTTTTCTTGATACCCTGCGAGGCAGCGGCAAGGCGTTTGTCCAGTCCAGTGGCACCAGCATTGTTGCGGATCTTGCCGATGGCGAGCATCCGGGGAAGATTTACGAAGAGACCACGCCGGTTGATCCATTACCGTTGCGCGCCGGTCGAGTGGCGCTCAATGACGCTGTGCTGGCAGCTTCCAATGATGGGTTGCGTACCATCGTGATCTGTCCGTCACTGATATACGGAATCGGCCTCGGCGCGTCCGCCGACAGCATGCAGGTGCCGTGGATGATCGATCTGGCGAAAAGACATGGTGCCGGAAGGCATATCGGACCGGGCGAGAATATCTGGTCCAACGTGCATATCAATGACCTGGTTGATCTGTATTTGCGCGCCCTGGCGAAGGCGCCGGGAGGGGCATTCTATTACGCCGAGAACGGCGAGAACTCCATGCGTGAACTCGCTGAAGCAGTGAGCCGAATGCTGGGCTATGGGGGGCGCACGCAGAGCATGAGCGTTGAAGAAGCCGTTGCCGAGTGGGGCGAGGGCGGAGCGCGTTACACCATGGGTTCCAACAGCCGGGTGCGCGCGGTACGTGCGCGCCAGGAACTCGGCTGGTCACCATCAGCACCATCGCTGCTCGACGAAGTCGAGCGCGGTTGTTACAGAAGCTGACCGGCCTTATTTGACCGTCGTGACAGCGATGCGCTGCTCGAAACGCAACTCACTCGAGTCGACGACCTCGGCGCGCAATTCCCCGTCGCCATCGGGCAGAAAGTAGAAGCGAAACACCGGATTCTCGCTGATCGTGAAATCGACGTCCGCCGACATGACGAGCTGGTCGGAGTAGTAGACATTCACCTGCCGCACGAAGTGCGGTTCGAGAATGACATTGGTCGACATGCCGGTAATTTGCGGGTGCTTGATCATCAATTGGGCGGGAACCGGTTCGCCCGCTTTACTGAGCATGTTATCCATGCTCAGGCGCATCTTGCCAAGCGAGGGATCTACCGGGCCACCCGATATGGGTGCCGAGCAGCCGCCCGCGCCAAATACCATGGCGCTGTCCATCCACAGCGAGCCGTCATTCATCTCGGCAATCGCGCGAATCGGTGACGAGCTTTCCATACGCACGCGGGTTTCGATATCGGCGCGGCCGCTTTGGGGTGTCATCGTGAACTTGACACCAAACGGCGACGGGTTTTCGTCGATGATCACGTAGATATGTTTGATGTAACGATCCGGTTTCTGGTCGATATAGGTGCGTACCATCACCGGTACCACAGCAGCGTCGTCCGCGCGCTGGCTGACGTACAGTTGCAGCACGTCGGTCGCGTGCCCTTGAATGGGACGCTCGCCGAACAGCAAGGGTTTCAGTTGCAACCAGTTTGCGTTCTCGTCTGGCTCGGCGGCGTGTCCTGTTGCCGTTCCCAGCGAGCAGGCCAAAAGCAATGCAAACAGGCCCAGGAATCGTGCTCTCATACCGCATGCTCCCGCATTCTTTCGGAAAAATACCGGAATACCAACAGCTGCCAATCATATACCGATATGAAGCCGGCGGACGGAGAGCTTCTGCCTCGAGCCGGCGTGTTCGGCCCTGGCAGGCGGCTTTGATGGCGCGCCACGGCAAACGGTACGAACTTGCCCCTGTCGTTTTCCGGACCCGGGATCTACCGCTGCGCTGACGAGCCCGCGATTGCGAAGAACGTATATGTCCACGGTATCGCCGATGCCGCAGTCGTCGAACGAAGCCAGCAGTTTGCATACGCTCGGCGCGGGAGTTCCTCCGGTCGCGGCGATGGCATCCTGCACACGGTTTCCGGGGCGTGTCCTGATTTCGCCGGGGGAGGCGTGCATGGCGCGGACCGCACGTGACCTGTGGTGCCGCGACGCCATCGACATCAAATGCCGAAGCAGGGCGCAGACGAGGGCCGGGGCTGCGTCGACGCGTCTGTCGATGCAGCCCGGAAATGCATTACATGGCGCATGAAGTGCGGCGCTACGGGCCAGGCCGGGGCGGGCGCGACAGCGTATCCGGTCCCTGCCGTGAGACACGCAGAGTGGGCCCGCCCGTCCGGAGCGGGGGAGCCTTCGCCCTTTGTTCAACGACGGGGTGGCTGAACCTCACTTGCGCCGCTTGCGGGCCTCGGCGAGTTGTTCTTGCAGTGCGTCGATGCGCTGATGATTGTCTTCCGAGCCAATGTAGGTCCGGAACAGCCACTCCTGTACGCGCATTGCGCTGTCCAGGTCGTGGTTCAATACCGTATTTGACAGGCGCTTGGTTTCGGCGAGGCATCCACGGTCATAACCGGCCATTTCTCTGGCGATGGACGCGACCGAGGACAAGAGTTCACCCTCGGGGAAGACCTTGCTGACGTAACCCATGCGTTCGGCTTCCGCCGCATCGTATATCCGGCCGGTGAGGGCGACTTCCTTTGCACGCCCCATTCCGATGATGCGCCACAGCGGGTCCATGATCGGCGTCAATGACAGTACGATTTCGCGCTGGCCGAATTTCGCACGACTGGAGGCATAGCGGATATCACACATCATGGTCAGATCGAATCCGCCGGCGATCGCGGCGCCTCCTACAGCGCATATCACCGGCTGCTGGCAGAAGAGAACCGCCCGGTAGGCGCGGTGAAACAGCTCGGTATAGGCTTCGTTGGACACTTTTTCCAGTTTGCGGATCTCGCCAAGATCGAAGCCCGCCGAAAAATACCTTTCGCCGCCTGTGAATACGATGACGTTGACGTCCTCCCGTGTCCCCAATTCAGTGAACATGGCGGTGACTTCGAGCAGTACATCAGGCGCAAGCGCATTGCCTTTGTCCGGCCGATTGATGGTAACGGTTGCGACCCGGTCGCTGATGTCGAGTAGTAAATGCTGGTAGCTCATGTCCTGATCGGTTCCTTTCGAGGCCTGCTTCATATTGATGAATCGATTCGGGGGTGCGGTGCGGCTGTGCGAAACAGGCATGGCAGCCATCTGTCATTCTCCCAGATGCGGTCCTCTGCCGTAATGCCTCGCGTATCCGCGCGCGCCAGCCGCCTTGCCTTGCAGCTACAGATGCTGGCATTTGGCGGTCGCGCCGGAAGACAGCCAGCGCCGCGAGGCGACCGGTATTGCCGGATCTTTATGTTCGATCCTTTTCGGGGCAGTGGGTACAACCTGCGCATGCCGCTTGCGACTGGTATCCTTATGCTTGTGCAAGTCCGGCACGCGTGATATCGCCGGCAGCCATCCGGTGTGACCGGTTATGGGTGGGGCAGGGGTTGCCCGGCTTGATCATTGACCGGTAGCGGACTCCCCCTCGCGGGACGTCAGCGTCGGTATTGAAGCGGGCCAGGTGAGCCGCTAGCGAATGTGCCTGGATGTGCGGCACGGGTCTGGTGATTTTTTTCTGGGGAGTTGATCAAGTGGAAAACCAAACAAATCGGACCAAGGTGATGATTCTTACCGGGACGTATCGCGTCAAGGGCTTCATCAGTCTTGTGCCCGGGGCGAGGGTGACTGACTATATGGTCGAGGCGAAGGATTTCATCGCCGTCACCGATGCAGAGGTCCGCGATCTGAACGACCGTCACTTGCTCAACGCACCGTTCCTTAATGTCAGCCGCGAGAGCGTCCACATTGTGGCGCCTTTATAGCAAGCCGTGACTATCGTTCTTGCAAGGTTTCTCCAGGGCTCTGCCCGCCATGGCAAGGTTACTTTCGCCGGGACCGGATAGATCATGACTCTCATATCCCTTGTTTTCGCGTTCCTGATCGAGCAACTACGGCCACTGCCGCGAGTGAACCCGGTGCATTCGTTGCTGGCTGGTTACACGAATAATGTGGCGGGGCAGTTCAACGCCGGGGAACGGCGTCAGGGCGTGTTCGCCTGGCTGGTCGCAGTGTTGCCCTGGGTGCTCGGTGTCTTTTTGGTGCATCTCCTTCTGGACGAGGCGAGCAATGTGTTGTCGCTGGCTTTCAATGTTGCGGTTCTGTATTTCCTGATCGGCTTCCGGCAGTTCGCCGGCAGCTTCAACGAGATACTGGATGCGCTTCGTAATGAAGACACCGATGCCGCAAGGCAGGCGCTCGCGGGCTGGCGTAATCAATCGGCCGACGAGCTTAATTCGGGAGAAATTGCGAAACTTGCGATCGAAAATGGCCTTGTCGACGTGCATCGTCACGTATTCGGCGTGATGTTCTGGTTTGTCGTGTTGCCCGGTCCCACCGGTGCCTTGCTGTATTTCCTGTCGGCGATGCTGGTTGACGGGTGGGGCGTGCGCGGCGGGGAGGATTACATCGAATTCGGCGGATTTGCCCGCAAGGCGTTTGAAGTGCTCGACTGGGTTCCGGCGAGACTCACCGCGATCACCTTTGCGATTGTCGGAAATTTCGAAGATGCGCTGTATTGTTGGCGCACCCAGTCGAACGCGTGGGGCGATGCCGGGCAGGGCGCCGTTCTGGCCGCCGGTGCCGGTGCGCTTGGCGTGCGCCTGGGTAATGCGATACACCAGGACGGAACCGTTGTCTTCCGGCCGGAACTCGGCCTCGGTGACGAGGCGGACGTCAATCACATGGCCGCCGGAATGAATCTGGCATGGCGTTCAGTGCTGATCTGGCTGTTCCTGATCGCGCTGGTTACGCTGGCGCTATGGATCGGCTGAGTCGCGGTGCGCGGGACTGAAGTGCATCGCGGTTCGCTCTCTACGGCGCAGACCGGTCGGGACCGTTTTCACAGCGGTATCGACCGCTGATCCAGTCGAGACTCACGGAGGCCTGGCACTGACCGGCCGTGCGTCGTGACGCCCTGCACAGTCACGGGCTAATGGCACTGCCGCCGGGCGATCATCATGCCCAGGCAGGCGGCTTCGTTTCCAGATCGGCGGCCAACGATGTGTAAGCATTCCAGCGGCGCGGGTCAATTTCATTGCGGCCTACAGCGGCGATCACGGCGCAGCCGGGCTCGACGGTGTGACGGCAATCATCAAAGCGGCAATGGCCGACAAAAGGCTTGAACTCCCGGAAGGACTCAACGAGCTCGGACTGAGACAGGTGCATCAGACCGAAGGTCTGCAATCCGGGCGAATCGATGATGCTGGACTCTGCATCCAGATGGTAGAGCTGTGCGCTCGTCGTCGTGTGCTTTCCCGAATCAAGTGCCTGTGATATCTCCGCGGTACGCGCCCCCGCTTGCGGGATCAGTGCATTGACGATCGTTGATTTCCCCATGCCGGACTGGCCAACGACCACACTGCGATGGTTTCGGAGGACGTATTCGAGCGGAGAGATATCCTTCTTCGCGCTCAGCGGCACTAGCGTGTATCCAAGCTCGCCGTAAAGGGCGAGCTGGGTGGCCGCTCTCGCACTTTCTTCGACAAGGTCCGTCTTGTTCAAAACGATGACTGCCGTTATTTTCTGCTGTTCACAGGCGATCAGGCATCGCATCAGCAGGTCTTCGTTAAACGCCGGCCGGGCGGCGACCACGAAGACCGCCAGCGTGACATTCGCGGCAATGATCTTTTGCCGATGGCGATCAGAGCGGTACAACAGGGAGCTGCGGGGATGAACTGAATTTATCGTCCCCTGCCTGTCCCCCGAGCGCTCGATTTCGACAACGTCACCGCATGCATAAACGTTTCGCCGGCCGCGCGGGTAGCAATGGAGCAGCTCCGCGTTCGACAGCTCCACTGCGTAATGGCGGCCATGAGCGGCAACGATTAAACCGTCCTCGAGGAGTGCTTTCCTGTTTCCCTGATTCACGCTGTTGCTTCGTCCGGCATAACCATCATTTTCGTCACGACCACTCGCTGATTCGGCGCCACGCATCCAGTCCGCATGGTAATGCATGCGCCATGGTGATGGAGAATGATGTCAGTCCAGGTTTGCGTCGGGTCTTCCCGGGCGCGAGACGCGTTCCCGGTTCACGTAAAATGCAAGGTACGGTCGCCGGCGCAATGGGTCTGACCGGCTCGATTGACGCGACCATCCGGTTGTGCGAATCCTCGGTTGGGACCAGTTCATGCCTGCTGAAATTGCCCCTATTCTTGAATATATCGGTTTGAGCTTCCAGACCGTCTTTGCCCTGGCCCTCTCGGCATTGCTTGCCCTGTTGTTGGCGATGGCGACGTTGTTCCTGATGCGGCGCGTGTCGCGGCTGGGGAAGGCCGGTCTCGTGGCGGCTATCGCTGCGCGCTGTGCCGCTCCATTGCGTCTGCTTTTCCCGCTTCTGGCGATGTCCGCGGTTCTGTCGGGGATTGATGATTCAACCGGTCTCGGCGCGAAATTGCCGTATGTGCTCACAGTACTCGTAATCATCTCGGCAGGCTGGCTCGCGATACGCGTCGTGCGCGGCTTCGTCGACTATTTCGTCACTGTCTACAGCATTGACCACAGCGACAATCTTGCAGCGCGTCAGATGCAGACACAGATCCGCGTGCTCGGTCGCGTGATGGTGTTCGTGGTTTATGTTGCGACCATCGCCGGTGTGTTGATGTCGATTCCGAGCATACGGCATATCGGCGTGAGCATCTTCGCATCCGCCGGTATTGCCGGGCTGGCCCTCGGACTCGCGGCGCGGCCGGCTCTCAGCAACCTCATCGCCGGGATCCAGATCGCTCTTACACAACCGATCCGTCTCGAGGATGCGGTAGTCGTCGAGGGTGAATGGGGCTGGGTCGAAGAAATTCATATGACCTATGTCGTCATCCGCGTCTGGGACCTGCGCCGCCTGATACTTCCCATTTCGTATTTCATTGAAAAACCGTTCCAGAACTGGACGCGAACCACCGCGGATATCCTCGGTTCGGTGATGCTGTACATGGATTACAGTGTCCCGCTGGATGAGGTCCGCGCGGAGTTTTCCCGCGCCCTGCGCGAGTCGAAATACTGGGACGGAAAGGTTGAGGTTGTTCACGTCACCGATTGCACTGACAAGGCCATGCAAATTCGCTTGCTGATGAGTGCCGGTAATTCACCCGATGCGTGGGAATTGCGCTGCGAGGTTCGCGAACGCCTCATCGGCTATCTGCAGCGCAATCATCCACAGTCCCTGCCGAGGCTTCGTCTCGAAACGGCAGACACTGGCAAAGGGAATCAGCCGCCGGGCGAGGTCTGATCCGGTTGGCCGCCATCCCGGGAGTTTTCGCACCAACGGTGCGTGGCTTTTCTCCGCCCGCTTCGCGAGCTTAACCTGCTGCGCAGGTTAGCCTGTACTGAAACGATTACATCCGCTTGCTACGCAAGCCTTTCGACTAGATGTCGAAAAGCGCGTCGAGTTTCGCCGCGCAGATGAAATCGTTTTCACTAATGCCGTTGATGGCGTGGGTCATGTACGCGACGTCGCATTTGTTGTATCCCACGGTGATGTCCGGATGGTGATCTTCCCGGTGTGAGACCCAGGCTGTGGCGTTGACGAAGGCCATGGTCTGGTAGTAGTCCTTGAAGCTGTAAGTCTTGCGTATCATGCCACCCTGATATTCCCAGCCCTGAACGCCCTTGAGCATGTGGCCGATCTGAACGTCCGTCATTGGGTCGACGCCACCTTCACACGGCTTGCATTTCTTGCGAACGAGGTCTTGTGCAGTTGTGTTCATGTCGGGTCACCTGTCGGAGGTTGTCAGGCCTTTGAGAGTTGTTCCAGGCGGGCGATACGTAATGCCGCCGGAGGATGGGAGTCGTAGAAAGCCGAATGCAGGGGATCAGGCGTCAGCGTCGAGGCGTTGTCCTTGTACAGCTTCACCAGTGCACGCACCAGGTCACTGGCAGGCGCGTACTCGGCGGCGTAGGCATCTGCTTCAAATTCGTTCTTGCGCAGGTAGGCTGCCAGCAACGGCCGCACGAAAAACAGGAAAGGGGGCAGCGCCAGATAGAAAACCGTCAGAACCAGTGCATCCGGGGCCGGGTACGCGACATTCAGCCCGGTGAACAGCCAGGCAGTATCCTGCGCCAGTCCGAGCAGCCAGAAGAAAACGAAACCGAGCACCGCAAACATGGCTGTGAGTTTCAGCACGTGGTGCAGCTTGAAATGGCCGAGTTCGTGGGCCAGCACGGCTTCGACCTCGGGACCGTCATGGCGCTCCACCAGGGTGTCGAAAAACACGATTCGCTTTGATTTGCCGAAACCGGTGAAGTAGGCATTGCCGTGACTGCTGCGCTTGCTGCCGTCCATCACGAAAAGCCCCTTGGACTGGAAGCCACAGCGTTTTAGCAGGCTTTCGATGCGCTGCTTGAGTTCCGGGTTCTCGAGCGGCGAGAACTTGTTGAACAACGGCGCGATGACGGTGGGCGAAATAAACTGGACGAAAAGCCAGAAGGCGATTCCCGCAATCCACGCATACAGCCACCAGTGTTCTCCAGCGGTGCCCATCAGCCACAGCAGGATGGCGAGGAAAGGCAATCCCAGCACTGCGGACACCGCAAGGCCGACGAAGAGATCCTTGACGAACAGGGTCGGCGTCATCTTGTTGAAACCGAATTTTTCTTCGACCACGAACGTACGGTATATATCAAACGGCACGTCGATGAGGGTCATCAGCAGGCTGAACAAGGCGAAGAACAGCAGGCCGCGGCCGAGTTCATTGTCCAGGAAATTACCGGTGACGTCGTACAGTCCCTGCAGGATGCCGCCGAAAGTCAGCGCCAGCAATACAACGGCATTGAAAATGATGCCTGCCATTGAGAACCGCGACTTGGCTACTGTGTAATCGGCGGCCTTCTGGTGTGCATCGAGCGCGACATCCGCCGCAAACGCTGCGGGCACGCTGGCACGATGTGCGCTAACGTACCTGACGTGGCGGAATGCCAGCCAGAGCCGGGTCAACGCTGCAACCGAGACAGCGATGAGGAACAGGATGGAGAAGGTATTCATGACTATCGTTTCTGATTGGGTGCTGGTGCTGGATATGACAGAATATCCCAATGAAAATTCAACGGAAAATGCTTTTCAAAACTTCAAATCATTATGGCACAAGACGCTAACAATCTGATCTGGCTTGACATGGAGATGACCGGGTTGAATCCGGACGGCGACCGCATCATCGAGGTTGCGGTCGTGATTACGGACTCGCAGTTGCAAACGGTTGCTGAATCGCCGGTCCTGGTGGTGCATCAAAGTGCCGAAATCCTCGACGGGATGGACCAGTGGAACAAGTCAACGCACGCGCGCAGCGGCCTCGTCGAGAAGGTCAAGAGTTCCTCTCTGGACGAAGCGCAGGTGGAAGTGCAGATGCTGGAGTTTCTGCAACAGCACGTGCCGTCCAATACATCGCCTATGTGTGGCAACTCCATTTGCCAGGACCGGCGTTTCCTGGCGCGCTGGATGCCTGCTCTCGAGCGTTACTTTCACTATCGTAATCTCGATGTGTCAACGCTGAAGGAACTGGCCAAGCGCTGGAAGCCCGAAATTATTGCCGGTGTCGTCAAGCACGGGAAGCACGAGGCTCTCGCAGACATTTACGAATCGATCGAGGAAATGAAGTACTACCGGGCGAACTTCATACGGGTCTGAACATGGCCTCGCCGGTTCGGTCTGCCGGGAGAATTGAAACCCGTAGCCCGAACTGTCGGCATGGCCCGCTGTTGCGCAGCGGCGCAAATGCCCCGCCGGTGTCAGGCTCCCCGGTTCCAGCAAGTTTCCGGGCGATCATTCCAGCGTGATGTCGCCGTCAAAACTCACGTCCAGATCGAGAGAGGGGATGGTGAGCTTCATCGACACCGGCAGTTTCCCGATGCCTTCGAGTTTGCCTTCGGCAAGCGCCTTTGCGACCGCCTGCTCGATCTCGCGTTGCGAACCTACGCCGGTCATTTTCAGAAACTTGCGGATGCTCATGTTGAAATTGTCTTCATTCATTGTTTGTCCCTCAATGTGCAGATTCGCTCTATCAGCGCGCTGGTAGAGGGATCATGGCCGGCGGCGGCCTTGCCCTCGTGCAGGTCGTTCAACACGTCTTTGGCGAGGCCTTTGCCAAGCTCGACACCCCACTGATCGAATGAGTTGATATTCCAGATTGCCCCCTGCACGAATACCTTGTGTTCGTACAGCGCAATCAGCGCGCCGACCGCGCTCGCGTCAAGGCGATCGACAACAATAGTATTACTCGGGCGATTCCCGGGGAAACTCCGGTGCACTGCGAGCCTGCGGGTTTCCTTGTCGTCGCCTGCCTGAGCGCCGATTTCGTCAAGGACTTCCTCGGGGCTGCGTCCGCGCAGGAGCGCCTCTGACTGCGCAATGCCGTTTGCCAGGAGGATGTCGTGATGCCCCGGCATGTCCCATTCGCTCCTTGCGGCGAGGATGAAATCGCAGGGGGTGACGCGGGTTCCCTGGTGAAGATGCTGAAAAAAAGCATGCTGGCCATTGGTGCCCGGCGCTCCCCAGATAACGGGTCCCGTGGCATAGTCGACCGGAGCGCCGGCACGGTCGATTCGTTTGCCGTTGCTTTCCATGTCGAGTTGCTGAAGGTGCATTGGCAGCCAGGCCAGATCCTGCGCATATGGAAGCACGGCATACGAGGGTGCGGCGAGGAAGTTCGAATGCCAGATCCCGATCAGCGCCAGCAGGATCGGCATGTTCTTTTCCGGGGGCGCCGTGCGGAAATGCTCATCGATGGTGTGGGCGCCCGCCAGCAACTGCTCGAACCGTTCGAATCCGACCGCCAGCGCGATCGGTAAGCCAATGGCCGACCAAAGCGAGTAGCGGCCGCCAACCCAGTCCCAGAAGCCGAATACCTGTTCCGGCTTGATGCCGAACCTGCCGGTTTCCTCCAGGTTGGTCGAGGCGGCCGCAAAATGGCGGCCAAGGACATCATCCTGTGCGTAGCTGCCAGCTAAATTGGTGAGTAGCCACTTACGGGCAGATCGGGCATTTGTCATCGTCTCCTGCGTCGTAAACGTCTTGGATGAAACGATGAAAAGTGTCGTCTCCGCTTCCAGGTCGGCCAGGGTTGCTGCCAGATGCGCGCCATCGACGTTCGACACGAAGTGGACGCGCGGGCCGCTTCGGGCAAAAGGCCGCAATGCTTCGCATACGGTCAGCGGCCCAAGATCGGAGCCGCCAATGCCGATATTGACCACGTCGGTAAAGGGCTTGCCGGCAGCACCGCGCGCTTCACCGTTGCGAATTGCCTCAGAGAAAACGCGCACCCGTTCGAGGACCGCTCTGACATCGGGCATGACGTCGCGGCCATCGACCAGTACGGGGCGTTGCGACCGGTTGCGCAAGGCGGTATGCAATGCCGGCCGGTTTTCAGTGGTATTGACCCGGCGTCCCTCGAACATTGCCTGTATCTGCTGCTCGAGGCTTGCCTGTTCGGCCAGCGACAGCAGCAGTGCGAGCGTTTCCCGGGACACCGGGTTCTTGGAGAAGTCGAGAAACAGGCCGCCTGCCTCCATGCTGAAAGCCGCGGCGCGCTGCGGGTCGCGTTCGAACAGGCCGATAATGTCCGTCGCGTCGGGACGCGCGGCATGTGCTTTCAGGGCTTTCCAGCTGGGGCGTTCAGTAAGGCGGGTCATCGGCAGGACACGGGATATGCAACCGGGCACACATGCGTGGGGTGTGGACGTTTTCGGATTTGATGTCTCACAGGCCTGATTCTAATCGCTTGGTGCGCGTCTGCGACGGGTCGCAGGCAATGTATCGGCGCAGCCGTGCAATGTCGCCGCGAATGCGGCGGGCACAAAAAAGCCCCCGGAAAATCCGGGGGCTTTCGGGGTGTTGACGTGTTGCGCCGATCAGGCTGCGGCTTTTTTCTTGGAAGGGGCCTGGCGTACGGTGGTATTTACCGTGGCGGAGGTAACTTCCTGGACCTGCTTTCCGGCCTTGGCCAGGGCATCATAGGTCTGGTTGGCGGCAGCAATGGCCGATTTCATCGCCGCGACGGCCATGTCAGAGCCGGCCGGAGCGTTTTTTTCGGCCTGGTCGAGGCCGGATACGATAATCTTGTTGACCTCGGTCATCTTGGACTCGACGATCTTGCCGAACTCGTTTTGCGCTTCCGACATGATTTCGTAGCTGTCCTTCAGATAGGAGGCAAGCGCTTCGAAAGCCGGCTGGGCGAACTGGGATTGCATGGCGGTGATGCCCTGCACGTCTTTGGCTTCAGCAAGCGCCTTGCCGTTCTCGGTGGCAGTGGTCATCGCGCTCTTGATCGCGGCGACGTTCAGATCCAGGGCTTTTTCGGCGGTGGTAGCGGCGATGCCGGCGAGGGCAACCGTCGTGTTGATATTTTCCTTTTGTGCTGCAGTCATTTGCTCAATAACGGTCGGCATAACAATCTCCTGAAATGAATGAAGTAACCACTAAACTTAAAGCCAACTACTGAATTCGGTGATGGGCTCAACCGCGACTTTTGTGCGGTGCACCAACAGGGCCGTACTATACCCCTACGCAGCCCGTTGTCAAGAGCCGTTGCAGACTATTTTGGGTGCCTTCGGGAGGGCGTTCATGGAAATAATGGTCATATTTAACAATCAGTTAGAAAATTACGGTCACGGATGAGCGCTTATCGGCATGCGCTTCTGGCGCTCCGCGATGCGTTGCGCAACATGCTTCATCCGGCCATCCTGGTGGTGATGCTGTTGCCCGCCGTTGCTGCGCTGCTCTTGTGGGCGGGGATATCCTGGTGGTTCTGGGACAGCTGGACCAGCGG
>Ga0209536_100001157_pt1 | contig 43620 bp, 48 predicted proteins | sample DeeMarSeWOR28_12_FD_187461 | JGI IMG/M metagenome (GOLD analysis project Ga0209536, IMG submission 187461) | Marine sediment microbial communities from White Oak River estuary, North Carolina - WOR-2-8_12 (SPAdes) (version 2) | ecosystem: Environmental > Aquatic > Marine > Intertidal zone >...
ACAAGCGCTAGGCATAACGCGTGGGATCGGGGATCCCCGCCGCCTCGAAGCCGGCGCGGCGCAACCGGCACGACTCGCACCGTCCGCACGCCAGGCCGGCCTCACTCGCCTGGTAGCACGATACGGTGAGCGCGTAGTCGATGCCCAGCGCCGTGCCGCGCCGGATGATCTCCGCCTTCGTCAGCTGGATGATCGGGGTATGCAGCGCAAGCCGGCGGCCCTCGACCGCTGCCTTGGTCGCCAGATTGGCGAGCGCTTCGAATGCGCGCATGAATTCTGGCCGGCAATCGGGATACCCGGAATAATCCACCGCGTTTGCGCCAAACCAGATATCCCGCGCGCCGAGCACCTCGGCCCAAGCGAGCGCAAGCGAGAGCAGGATCGTGTTGCGCGCCGGCACGTAGGTCACCGGAATCCCCTCGGTCGGCGTTTCCGGGACGGCGATGGCCGGGTCGGTCAATGCCGACCCCCCGAAAGCAGCGAGATCCAGCGTGATGACGCGGTGGGTTGCCGCGCCCAGCTCCCGCGCGACCTTTGCGGCCGCGCCCAGCTCGGCGCGGTGGCGCTGGCCGTAATCAACCGAAAGGCAATGGCACTCGTGACCCGCCGCGCGCGCCAGCGCCAGCGTCGTGGCGGAATCGAGTCCGCCGGAGAGCAGCACGACAGCCTTGGACATGGGGAACGGAACCGGGCCAGGACTGGGACTTGTGAATCACAAATGGCGAATCGTAAATCGTTGCAGACCGATGCTGGGTGCGCGTGTCAGTCTCTACGATTCACGATTTACGATTTACGATTTACGTCTCACGGTCCTTTGAGATTGGCCAGACGGCGCTTGGCCTTGACTGCGGCTTCGCTGGTCGGATAGCGCGTCACGATTCCGTCGAGCGTAGTGCGCGCGCCGCGCATATCGCCAAGCTCGATCTGAGAGCTCGCCGTGTTGAGCAGCGCGTCGGGAACCGAGGAGCTGCCCGGGTAGGTCGCGATAAGCTTCTGCTGGGCCGCGATCGAACGCTTGAAATCGCGCAGGTTGTAATACGAGTCGCCGATCCAGTACTGCGCGCGCGGTGCGAGCGGGCTCTTGGGGTATTGGTCGATGAACGCCTGAAACGCCGTGATCGCCCCCTGGTAATTGCCGATGCGGCGCTGACCCTGTCCTGCTTCATAGGCACGGGCCTCCGCGTCGGAAGGCGCGGGGGCGATCGTCGTCTGCGCAGCCGCTACCGCGGGCGGCGCGCCGGCCGGCGGCGTGGGAGCAATGGCAGGCGGGGCAGCGCCCGGCGCGGCGGCGGGTGCCGCCGAGGGGGCAGCGCCCGCGGGCGGGCCCAGTGGCGCCGAGGGCTGCTCGAGACGGCGCAGACGCGCATCGAGATCGACATACATGTCGCGCTGGCGCTTTGCCGCCATCTGGCTCTCGTGGCCCAGCACCTCGATCTGTCCACGCAGCTGCTTCATTTCCTGGCGCAGGATTTCCAGTTGCTGGGCAAGCTCGAGGGCGGGATTGGCGGACGCAAGCCCCTGCAGCGACTCTTCCATCCGGGCGAGGCGCTGCGAGAGCGCCTCGAGGCGCTTGCCCTGCTCGGCAATGTCCTTGCGCGCGACGTCGTCGCCGCCAAACAGCTGCGCCTGGCTGGACGGCGGGAGTGCAGCCAATACGATGCCCAGGGCTGCCACCGCAACCAGCACGGCACGACTGTTCCGCTTACCATTCACCGGTCACGCCTCATTCACCTCGGTAGACGATGTCTGCGCGCCGGTTCTCGGCCCATGATGCTTCGTCGCTGCCGGTCGCGCGCGGCTTTTCCTCGCCGAAGCTGACGGTTTCGATCTGGTTGCCGCGCGCCCCGAGCAACTGCATCATCTGCCTGACCGCGTCTGCCCGGCGCTGCCCAAGCGCAAGATTGTACTCGCGGCTGCCGCGTTCGTCGGCATTGCCCTCGATCCGCATGCTCGCCCCGCCGTTCTGCTGCAGGTAGCGGGCGTGAGCGGCCACGATCGGCTTGAACTCGTCCTTGACCAGGTTCGAATCAAAATCGAAATAGATGCTGCGTTTGGACAGAATGTTGTTCGGGTCCCTGAGCGGGCCGCCGGCAAAGGGCTGGTCCGTCAGCGGCTTGGTCTCGGCAGGCTTAACCCCGGGTCGGTCCACCGCTTCCCCCGAACCAGGCTTGCGATCCTCGACGGCTGCGCCCTCCTGCTCCTTCGGGGTCGAAGCGCACGCTGCAACCAGTCCCAGCATCAAGATGCTCAACAAAAGTCTCTTCATCGTCTGACTCCTCGGTTCGTGATCGTCATGATCGTCATTTCTGCAAAGGCCCCCACGCCGGCTCGCGCACATCGCCGACATCCGCGGTCAGACGCTGCTTGATTCTGCCATCGCTCGAGACCGCGGACAGCAGGCCGCGCCCTCTCACCCCTGTGGCATAGAGAATCAGCTTGCCGTTGGGCGCGAACGTCGGTGATTCATCGACGCCGCCATCCGTCAGCACCTGAACCTGGCGGGTCGCGAAATCCTGGACCGCGACATTGAAACGCGTCCCGCTTCTCTGAATGAACGTAAAGCTATTGCCGTCGGGGCTGTGCCGCGGCGTCACGTTGTAGCTGCCCTCGAACGTCAGGCGCTGCGCCGCGCCGCCCGCCACCGCCATCCGGTAAATCTGCGGGCCGCCGCTCCGGTCGGATGTGAACAGCAGGTGGCGCCCGTCCGGCGAGAAATTGGGCTCGGTGTCGATCGCCGAGCTGTAAGTCAGCCGCGTCACGCCGCTGCCGTCGTCGGCGTTGATGAGGTAGATCTGCGACCCGCCGTCCTTCGTGAGCACGACGGCGAGGCGCTTGCCATCCGGCGACCACGCGGGCGCGCTGTTGCTGCCCCAGTGGCGCGCCACCGCTCGCCGCTTTCCGGTCGTAAGCGACTGCACGTAAACGACGGGCTTCTTCTGCTCGAAAGAGACGTAGGCAAGCCGCAGGCCGTCCGGCGCCCACGCTGGCGAAATGATGGGCTCGTTCGACGCGAGCACAGTCTGCGGATTGTAGCCATCGGCGTCGGCAACCTGCAGCTCGAACCGCGAGCCGCGTTTCACGATATAGGTGATCCGGGTTGCAAATACGCCGGTCTCGCCCGTGAGCTTCTCGTAGATCAGGTCAGCGATCTTGTGAGCAACAAGCCGCAGATTGTCGGTGCGCGCGAAATAAACGTAACCGGCGAGCTGGACCTGCTTGACCGCGTCCATCAACCGGAAGCGCACGTCGTAGCGCCCATCCGGCAAGCGCGAGACGCTGCCAATGACGACCGCATCGGCACCGCGCGCGCGCCACTGCTCGTAATTGAGCTGGGCCGGCTCGTGCGGCACGGGGTTCAGCCCGCCCGCATCGATCAGCCGGAACAGCCCGCTGCGCGCCAGATCCGCGGCGACAACCGGGCTGATCTGCTGGGCGAGGCCCTCCTCCGCGCGGAAGGCGACAACCGCGATGGGAAACTGGGTTGCGCCGCTCCCGACAATTTCGATGGTAAGCGCGCCGCCCGCCGGAGCCGGGAGCGCGAGCGAAACCAGCAAGACAACAGCCCACAGGACCGGGTGTAGCCTTTCAATGCTCATGTGGCGTGATTTTATAGTGGTTTTGCTCAACGATCACGCATCATCGCGCGCCATGTCGCCCCTCAGCGACATGCAGGCGGCCATGAACGCCCTATTCTTTGGGTCGGAACACCAGCTCAAGTTCCCTGAATTTGCTCATCAGCGCCGGGTCGGGCGGCAGTGGCAGAGGTTGCGCCCGCCGGATCGCGCGCTCCACCGCACTGTCCCACGCGGCAACGGCGCTGGGCCGGCGGGTCTTCACGTCCAGGATCTCGCCGCCGGGGAGAACAGTAACCGCGAATATCACTTCAGGATTGCCCGGCAGGTTGGGCGGCTCAACGATGAAGCGCTTGATCTTTTCGCGAATACGCCGCGTATATTCGTCGATCAGCTTCGCCTGCGCCGCCGCCTCCGCCGCTGCCAGCTTGCGCTGCGCCTCTGCCTGCTCGCGTGCGAGCCGCCGGGCTTCCGCTTCCTTCGCCCGCTGCGCCTTGAGCGCGGCAAGCCGGGCCTGTTCTTCGCGGCGCTTCTTCTCCGCGAGCGCCTGTGCTTCCCGGCGTTTTTTCTCGGCCAGCGCCTTTTGCTCGCGCCTTTTCTTCTCGGCCAGCGCCTCCTCCTCGCGCTTTTTCTTCTCGGCCAGCGCCTGCTCTCGCGCCTTGCGCTCGCGCTCGCGCTTTTCCTTCAGCGCAATCTCGGGGTCGGGCACGGGCTCGGGCTTGGGCTCGACCTTGGGCTCCACCTTGGGCGCGGGTTTCACCTCGACCTTGGGCGCAGGCGGGGGCGGTGCGGGTGCCGGCTTCACTTCCGGGACGGGGGGTGGTTTGGGCGCTGGCATCGGCGGCAGGTCGCTCCACAAATCCACCACGACCGCCTGGGGCTCGCGCTTCTGCCACGCGACGCCGAAGATGAGAAGCGCCAGGAAAAGGAGGTGCATCGCCAGAGCGAGCACCCCGGAAACGACGCGTTCGTTCCCCGTGGTATAGACGCCGGCGGTCACTTTGCGGCACGCGGCTTTGCCAGCAGCCCGACCCGGCGCACCTGGTTTTGCTGCAGCATGTCCATCACCTCGAGCACCGATGCGTAACGCACCTCCTTGTCCGCCGCAATCACCACCGCCTGCTCTGGATTCGCCTTCTGCTTGTCCCGGATGGCCGCGATCAGCTCGTCGCGGGTGACCTTGCTCTCCACGGATGTGCGGCTGCGGTCGCGCAGCCAGAGCGACGCGTCGGCCCGGATCGATACCTCGAGCGGCTGTACCGGCGGGTCCGAGGTCTTGCCGATCTGCGGCAGCTCGATCTGGCCGGGGTTGATCAGCGGCGCCGTGATCATGAAGATCACGAGCAGCACCAGCATCACGTCGATGTACGGCACGACGTTGATCTGGTTCATGAGCCGCCGGCCGCTGCGCCTCTCGATCAGCATTGCCGCGGGCCTCGTGAAACGCGAATCGCTAAACGCGCAACGTCACTCATCTCTCAACATTCAAAGTTAGTGGGCCTGACGCTGGAGAATGTTCGAGAACTCCTCCATGAAGGACTCGAAGCGCGTGGCGAGCTTGTTGATGTCGCCGGCGAAGCGGTTGTACGCGATGACTGCCGGAATCGCGGCAAACAGGCCCATCGCCGTTGCAATGAGGGCCTCCGCAATCCCGGGCGCCACGTGCCCAAGGGTGGCCTGCGCGACGTTGGCAAGCCCGCGGAAGGAATTCATGATGCCCCAAACCGTACCGAAGAGCCCGACGTAGGGGCTCACGGAGCCGACCGAGGCGAGGAAGGAGAGCGACGACTCCAGCCGCTCCGTCTCGCGCTGGTAGGTCGCGCGCATCGCGCGCCGCGTCCCGTCCATCATGTCGGCCACATCGATGCCCGGCTGCTTGCGGTACTTCATGAATTCGCGGAATCCAGCCTCGAAGATGCGCTCGAGGCTCCCGGCTGACCGGCGCGCGCCGACCGCGCGCTGGTAGAGCTCGTTCAAGTCCGCGCCGCTCCAGAATTCCCGCTCGAAATCGGCCGCCAGCCGCCTGGCCCGCCTCAGAGTGAAGACCTTGATGAAGATGTAGTACCACGAAAAGACCGACGCAAGCAGCAGCAACAGCATGACGATCTGCACGAGCACGCTGGCGCCGGCGATTAGGCTCACCACGGACATGTCGTGGGTGACGGACGGATTCACTTTATCTCTTTCCCATTTTCTCGGCGACGGGCCCGGGTATTCTAACGGGCTTGAACGTCACCGTGTTGACACAGGCAAGCCTCACGCTCGCCGCGACGAGTTCTTCGGCCTCGCGCAGGACGCGCTGCAAGAGGACGATACGGCTCGCGCCCCGCTCGGCCGGCTCGACTGTCACCGCAAGCAAGTCGTTGAGCCGCGCCGGGCGTCGGTACTCGATCGAGAGCGCGGTCACAACGAACACGACGCGGTGCTCTCGCGCAAGGACGGTCTGCTCGAAGCCGCTGGCGCGCAACCATTCCGTGCGCGCCCGCTCGAGAAAGCGCAGGTAATTCGCGTAGTAGACAACCCCGCCGCTGTCCGTGTCCTCGTAATAAACGCGAACCGGCCAGCTGAAGGTTCCGGGTTCCGGGCTCCGGGTTCCGGGTTCCGGTTTCTGCCGTCCTCGCGCTGGGTGCCCGCCACTCATCTCTAAACGTAAACGGGAAGCCACCGGGGTTAACGTTCGACCTTGAGCCTGGAACCCTTAACTAGGGTTTCTCGTCCCAGAGGTCAGGGGTTCCGGCGCGCGCCGGCTGGGCCAGCCCGAAATGGCGATAGGCGGATGCGGTTGCCACGCGGCCGCGCGGGGTGCGCTGCAGGTAGCCCTGCTGGATCAGGAATGGCTCGATCACGTCCTCGATGGTGTCGCGCGCTTCCCCGATCGCGGCGGAGAGATTGTCGACCCCGACCGGTCCGCCGTCGAATTTTTCCATCACGGCGAGCAGCAGCTTCCGGTCCATCACGTCGAGCCCGAGCGTGTCCACGTCGATCATCTGCAGCGCAGCGTCGGCGACTTCACGCGTCACGTTGCCCTTCGCTTTCACTTGGGCGTAGTCGCGCACGCGCCGCAGCAGCCGGTTCGCCACCCGGGGCGTCCCGCGCGAGCGGCCGGAAATTTCCCGCGCTCCCTCGGCAGTGATTTCGACGCCGAGCAGCTTCGCCGAACGCTGCACGATGCGCTGCAGCTCCTCGATCGTGTAGAACTCGAGGCGCGCCACGATCCCGAACCGGTCGCGCAGCGGATTGGTCAGCATTCCGGCCCGCGTTGTCGCTCCGACCAGCGTGAACTGGGGCAGGTCGAGCTTGACCGAGCGCGCTGCCGGTCCCTCGCCGATCATGATGTCGATCTGGTAGTCCTCCAGCGCGGGATAGAGAATCTCCTCGACCACCGGCGAGAGGCGGTGAATCTCATCGATGAACAGCACGTCGTTCGGCTCGAGATTGGTCAGGATCGCGGCAAGATCGCCCGGGCGCTCGAGCACCGGGCCGGACGTGTGCCGCAGGTTCACGCCCATCTCGCGCGCGATGATGTGGGCAAGCGTGGTCTTACCGAGTCCCGGAGGCCCGAACAGCAGGACGTGATCGAGCGCCTCGCGCCGACCACGCGCGGCTTCGATGAACACTGAGAACTGTCCGCGGATCTTTTCCTGGCCGACGTATTCCTCGAGAACCTTCGGGCGCAGGGTGCGCTCAACGGCCTCCTCCTGCGGCGAGGCAGGGGCGGCGGAAATGAGCCGGTCGGTCTCGATCATTCAGAGCCCGTGATGCGCAACGGGTAATGGGTAAGGCGCCTTGCCCGAGCACTGCGCTGACTGCCTCTCACGCATAACCCATCACCCATCACGACTTTGCGAGAAGCTTGAGCGCCTGCCTGATGCCATCGGCAACCGCGATGCCTGCCGGGAGCTGTTTGGTCGCCCATGATGCCTCGCGCTCATTATAGCCGAGGGCCAACAGCGCATTCGCGATGTCGCCCGATCGCGCCTCGCTGGTTCCCGCCGTTGCGATGGGCGCTCCATCGAGCTTGTCGCGGAGCTCGAGCAGTAGCCGCTCTGCCGTCTTCTTGCCGATGCCCGGGATCTTTGTGAGCCGCCCCCCGTCCTGCGAGTGCACGGCTTCACGCAAATCCGCAACGCTCAGCCCCGACAGCACCGAGAGGGCCGTGCGCGCGCCGACGCCGCTGATCTTGAGCAACTGGCGGAAGGCGCTGCGTTCGGGCTCCGTGGCAAAGCCGAACAACTGGTGCGCGTCCTCGCGCACCAGGAGATGGGTGTAAAGCGCTACGTCGGCGCCGTTGGCGGGCAGCTGATAGAAGGTGCTCATCGGAACATCGATCTCGTAGCCGATCCCGTTCACGTTCACGATGATCTGCGGCGGGTGCTTCTCGACCAGCTTGCCGTGAATCCGCCCGATCATGCGAAGCCTCCCGCAACTGTGGATGCGCTCCGACCGCAGAAAACTGGTGATGAATAATGGTGATGAATAATGGTGATGAATAATGGTGATGAAGAACGCTCTGGTTTCCACGTATCACTATTAATCATCACCATCTCTCTTCACCAGTACTCATCACCAATTACTGGTCACAGGTCACTGGTTACGTCTGTTCAAACAAGGCGGCCGCGCTTCATGCGATAGCCTGCCGTGGCGAGCTTGCCAAGGCCCTGCCCGCCATGAGCGTGGCAGATCGCGCAGGCGAGCGCGTCCGCGGCGTCCGGGCTCGGGTCGCCACCCAGATCGAGCAAGCGCCGGACCATCGCCTGCACTTGCTCCTTGCGTGCGTGGCCTTTGCCGACGACCGCCTGCTTGACCTGCAGCGCAGTGTACTCCGCCACCGGCAGGCCATGCAGCACTGCGGCGCATACCGCGGTGCCCCGCGCCTGGCCAAGCAGAAGCGTGCTTTTCGGATTGACGTTCACGAAAACCTTCTCCAGCGCGACCTGCGCCGGGCGGTGGGCGGTGATGACTTCGCTCAGTCCCTCGAGAATGACCTTGAGCCGGTGTGCGAGTTCGCCGTTCGGGGTCCGGATGCGCCCGCTCGCGATGTATGCAAGTTTGCTGCCATTCCTGTCGAGAACGCCGTAGCCGGTGACGGCAAGTCCCGGATCGATGCCTAGAATGCGAATGGTCAGGGGTTCGCTCAATTCGGCTGCTCGATCACGGCTGTGGTGTAGACATCCTGGACGTCATCGATCCCCTCGAGCGCGTCGAGCAGCTTCTGCATGCGCGCCGCATCGTCGCCCTTCATGACATTCTCGGTTGCGGGCTTGTACGTGACCTCGGCGAGCTCGGGCTTGAATCCGGCCCGCTCGAGCCCCGCGCGCACTGCCATGAAGTTCGCGGGCGCGGTTACGACCTCGATGCTGCCGTCGTCATTGGTCACGACATCATCGGCCCCAGCGTCGATCGCGGCATCCATGAGCTTTGCCTCGTCGGTGCCGGGCGCGTAGACCAGCTGTCCGCAATGCTTGAAAAGGAACGCGACCGAACCCTCCCCGCCGAGATTGCCGCCATTCTTGGAAAAAGCGTGGCGCACGTCCGCCACGGTCCGCGTGCGGTTGTCAGTCATGCAGTCCACCATGACCGCCGCGCCACCGATGCCATAGCCCTCGTAGCGAATTTCCTCGTAATTGGCGCCCTCCAGGCCGCCGGTGCCGCGTTTGATCGCGCGCTCGACGTTTTCCTTGGGCATGTTGTTGTCGAACGCCTTGTCCATCACGAGCCGCAGGCGCGGATTGGCATTGGGGTCGCCCCCGCCCAGCCTCGCCGCAACCGTAATTTCCTTGATTAACCGGGTGAAAATCTTTCCGCGCTTCGCGTCCTGACGATTCTTGCGATGCTGAATATTTGCCCATTTGCTGTGACCCGCCATTCCAAAGCCCCTGCCAAGCACATAACTCGTTAAAATGGCGGCAATTTTATCACGCGTGATGCCATGTCAGAACCGCTCCTCATTGCAAAATCCAGTGCCGGGCACTATTTGCTGCCCTCGCTTGCGAACCGCCATGGGCTGATCGCTGGCGCAACAGGCACGGGCAAGACCGTCACACTGCAGCGACTCGCGGAAGGCTTCAGCCGCATCGGGGTCCCGGTCTTCGTTTCCGATGTCAAAGGCGATCTCGCGGGCTTGTCGCGTCCCGGGGAGCTGAAGGGCAAGGTCAAAGAGCGCCTCGAGATGCTCGCGATCAAAGACGCGGCGTTCGAGGCATGCCCGACCGTGTTCTGGGATCCGTTCGGAGAGCAGGGCCACCCCGTGCGCACGACCATCTCGGAGATGGGGCCGTTACTGCTCGCTCGCATGCTGGGGCTGAACGATACCCAGTCCGGCGTGCTGACGCTCACCTTCAAGATCGCCGACGACAACGGCCTGCTGCTGCTCGATCTCAAAGACCTGCGCACGACGCTGCAGCACGTCGGCGACAACGCGAAATCGTTCAAAACCCAATATGGAAACATATCGGCGGCCTCGGTCGGCGCCATTCAGCGCGGGCTGCTCGCGCTCGAGCAGGAAGGCGGCGACCGCTTCTTCGGCGAGCCGGCGCTCAACATAGCGGACCTCATTCAGACCGACGCGAAGGGGCGCGGCGTCGTGAACATTCTCGCCGCCGACAAACTCATGAGCGCGCCGAAGCTCTACTCCACGCTGCTGCTCTGGCTGCTGGCAGAGCTGTTCGAGGAGCTGCCGGAGGTCGGTGACCCGCCGAAACCGAAGCTCGTGTTTTTCTTCGATGAGGCGCACCTGCTCTTCGACGACGCGCCCCCGGCCCTTCTCGACAAGATCGAGCAGGTCGTGCGGTTGATCCGCTCCAAGGGCATCGGCGTGTATTTCGTGACCCAGAACCCGCTCGACATTCCCGATGCCGTCCTCGGGCAGCTCGGGAACCGCGTGCAGCACGCGTTGCGCGCGTTCACGCCCCGTGACCAGAAAGCCGTGAAAGCCGCCGCGACGACGCTCCGCGCCAACCCGGAACTCGACGTCGAGGCCACCATCACGGCGCTCGGGGTGGGCGAGGCGCTGGTCTCGTTCCTCGACGAGAAGGGCCGGCCGACCGTGGTCGAGCACGCCTTCGTGCTGCCACCCGGCACGCGCATCGGCCCGGTGTCCAAGGAGGAGCGCGCCGAAACGCTTGGGTCTTCCGGCTTGGGTGGCGTCTACGACAAGGTCGAGGACCGCGAATCTGCGCACGAGAAGCTCATGCAACGGATCGCCGAGCGCGCTGCCGATGCCCCCGACACGGCCGCAGGCGCCGCATCGGAAGCGTCGGGCGGCCTGATTGGCGATCTGGAAAGTCTGCTCCGCGGCTCGACCGGGCCGCGCGGTGGTCGACGTGAAGGCGCGATTGAGGCGGCCACCAAGAGCGCGGCGCGGGCCATCGGAAGCCAGATCGGCCGCCAGCTCATCCGCGGAGTCTTGGGTTCGCTGTTCGGCAGCAGGCGGCGGTGAGCCGCCCGGAAGCGACGCGTGGTTTTCTGGTCGCGGGAGTCTTGCTCGCGATCGGCGGCGTCATCTTCTTTTCGCTGCGCCCGGTCATCATCAAGCTGGCCTATGCCTATGTCGTCGATCCGGTGACGCTGCTTGCGCTGCGCATGGTCTTCTCGATGCCATTCTTCCTCGCGGCAGCCGTATGGGCGCGGAGCGGCTCGGCACAGCAATCGCTCTCGCGACGCGATCTGGCCGCAATCGTCGGACTCGGGCTCCTCAGTTATTACGGAGCGAGCTTCCTCGATTTCCTTGGCCTGCAGTACATCACCGCCGGCCTCGGCCGGCTGCTGCAGTTCATCTACCCGACGGTGGTGGTCGTGCTCTCCGCGCTGTTTCTGGGAAAGCGCGCGACGGCCCGCGATATCGTCGCCCTGATTGTGACCTACCTCGGCCTGTTGCTGGTGTTCTGGCACGCGCTCGGCGGCGAGCAGCGCAACCTCTTGCTGGGCGCTGGGCTCGTGTTTGCCAGCGCGACGTGCTACGCGGTGTACCTGGTCGCAGGAAGCGAGGTGATCGCGCGGGTCGGCTCGGTGCGCTTTACCGCCTATGCCATGGTGGCAGCGAGTGTCGCCTGCATCGCGCAATTCTTCGTGCTGCGCCCCCTCTCCGCGCTCGACCTGCCGCTCGAGGTGTACGGTCTCGCGATTGCGATGGCGCTTGCCAGCACGGTGATCCCCGGCTTCATGGTGGCCGAAGCGCTGCGGCGCATTGGCGCCAACAAGGTTGCCATTATCGGCGCGCTCGGTCCCGTGACGGCGATCGTGCTCGGCTATCTGGGTCTGGACGAGGTCATGACGCCGCTGCAGATTCTTGGTTCGGGATTTGTGCTGGTCGGCGTGGTGGTGATCAGCCTCAAGCCCGCCGCGCGAACGGCCTGAGGCGTACTGGTGATGGAAAAGGGTGATGACTACTAGTAATGGGCGGTCTGAAACCCCTCTCTCATCACCATTTTTCACCACCAGTCATCATCACAACTATTCATCACCTGTTAACGGAAGGATGAGGGCCCGGAGGCCCCGCGTGGGACGCATCCGAACGGCGTCGTTCGGCGCCGCGCGGAGCAATAACTGATTACCGGCGAAACAACCCCGCCGGGATCAATGAGTCGGTGGAAGTTGCACCGTCACACCAGTGCAAGAATTTCTGTCCCCGTGGCAGCCCCTCCGCGCAACGCAGCATGGAGTAGAGATGCGTCTGCCGGTACTTGCGCGCGAGCTCGAAAGCCGTGTTACCCGCCTCCACTCTCAGCCGCGCGTTCGCCCCCGCTTTCAGCAGCAGGCGCGCCACTTCCGCGTGGCCCATCATGGTCGCCATCATCAGGGGCGTCGGGAGGTAGGTAATTCCGTCCTCGACGTAACCATCGACGCGCGCCCCGCGCGAAAGCAGAAAACGGATGGTGCGCTCGCGCCCCTGATAGGCGGCGTACGATAAAGGCGTGTAGCCGTCCCGGGTGGCTTCGAGGTTGGCGCCCGCTTCGACCAGCATGCGCGCCGCCGCCTCGTGCTGTTCATAAGACGCGCCCCGGCCTTCCTGGTCGCTCATGAAAAAGCACGCCAGCATCAACGCGGTCTCATCGTAAGGAGAGCGGGCATTCAGATCGGCGCCCGCTCCAATCAGATATCGGATTACACCCACGGAACCCGCCCGCGCAGCGAGCGTGATCAGCGGCGCCCCTGCGCTGTAGCCCGGGGCGGGAATACGCTGGTTGGGACTGATGGCGCCCGCCCTGACCGCGCCGTGAATGTAATCGACGTTGTCCGCTGTGATCGCGCTGTAGAGCCCGTCGCTGTCGACCGACCGCGGATCGAAGTTCGTCGCGCAACCCGACAAAAAGACCATTGCAAGAATCCAGCCGCAAAGCGTCTTGTGCATCATCATTTTCGGCTGCCTTTTCTGAGCCACCTCTGTTGTATCTTCGCGGTCTCTCTACGCCCCGGCGGAATTTTCGCCCGTGACAACGCACTTAGTATAACGAACGGCGGCGTGCAATGCACGCGGCGGGACCGGTGCAAACGGCCCCGTGCGCCAGCGTTTACGGGCCGTCAAACGTTGAACCGGAAATAAATGACGTCTCCATCCCGGACCACGTATTCCTTACCCTCGACCCGCATCTTCCCGGCCTCTTTGGCTCCCTGCTCGCCGCCGCAGGCGATGTAATCGTCGTAGGCGATGACCTCGGCGCGAATAAAGCCGCGCTCGAAGTCCGTATGGATTGCGCCGGCGGCGCGCGGGGCGGTGTCGCCGCGGTGAATCGTCCAGGCACGCACTTCCTTGGGGCCGGCCGTAAAGTAGGTCTGCAGGCCCAGCAGCTCGTAGGCGGCGCGCACCAGGCGGTTCAGGCCCGGCTCCTCGAGGCCGAGGTCCGCCAGAAATGCGGCGCGGTCCTCGTCGCCCATGTCGGCGATCTCGGCTTCGAGCTTGGCGCAGATCGCCACGACCGGCGCGCCCTCCCCGGCTGCGTGCGCCTTGACACGATCGAGCAGCGGATTCTTCTCAAAGCCATGCTCGTCCACGTTGGCCACGTAAATCGCCGGCTTGTCGGTCAGCAGGCACAACGGCTTGAGCAGCTCCTGCTCCTCGGGTTCGAGCAGCAGCGCGCGCACCGGCTTTCCCTGATCGAGGTGGGCGCGTGCCCGGGCGAGCACCGATTCAAACTTGGCCGCCGCTTTGTCGCCGGAACGCGCCTTGGGCATCGCCCGCGCCAGCGTGCGCTCCACGGTCGCGAGATCTGCGAGCGCGAGCTCGGTATGGATCGTCTCGATGTCGGCAACCGGATCAACCGCGCCGGTCACGTGCACCACGTTGTCATCCGCGAAACAACGGACCATGTTGACGATGCCGTCGGTTTCGCGGATGTGCGCCAGGAACTGGTTTCCCAGCCCCTCGCCCTGCGACGCGCCGGCGACGAGGCCGGCAATATCGACGAACTCGACCACGGCGGGCGTCACCTTTTCGGGGCGGGCCAGCTCGGCGATGCGCGCAAGGCGCGGATCGGGCACGGGCACCACGCCGACGTTGGGCTCGATCGTGCAGAAAGGGTAGTTCTCCGCTGGAATCGTTGCCTTGGTAAGCGCGTTGAACAGCGTGGACTTGCCCACGTTGGGCAGGCCCACGATGCCGCATTTCAGGCTCATTTCTTTGACTTCGGGTGCGTGTCGGGCAGGAGTTTTTTCAGAAACGAGCCGAGCGCGCCTTTTTTGCCTTCAGACTTTTCCGGCTTTGCCGCGCCGGCATCGCTGGTGCCGCCGGCGTCTTCGGCGGGCTTCGCAGGCGCGGCGGCCTTCGCTTTTTGCGGCCGTTCCGCCTTGCCCGTTTTCCGCGGTGGCGCCGGCGTCTTCGATTCCGCCTTCTCCGGCTGGGTCCGCTCTTCCGCTTCCCGCGGCGGTGGCGCCACGGCCGCTTTCTCATCGGTGTGAAGCTTCAGCATTGCGCCCTGCATGTCACCGCCGAGTACGAGCGGCAGCACCTCGAGCGCGCGGTCGATCGCGCTGTCGATGGCGGTGCGTTCCTCCTGCGCCGGCTTGTGCAGCACGTAGTCGGTGACGGTGTTCCGCTCGCCGGGGTGGCCGATGCCGATTCGCAGCCGCCAGTAGTCATGCGATCCCAGCCGGCCGGAAATGTCCTTGAGGCCGTTGTGCCCGGCGATGCCGCCGCCCTGCTTAATCCTCACGGTTCCCGGGGCGAAATCCAGCTCGTCGTGCACGACAAGAATGTCCGCCGGTGCGATTTTGAAGAAGCTCGCCATCATCTGCACCGGCCGGCCGCTCGAGTTCATGTAGCTCTGCGGCAGAACCAGCCAGACACCGCTTGCCCCGTGCCGACCGACCAGGGCCTGGAACTTGCCGTCCTTGCGCAGCACCGTGCCCGACTGGGCGGCAAAACGCTCGACGAGCCAGAATCCGGCGTTGTGCCGCGTGGCCTCGTATTTCTGCCCGGGATTGCCGAGCCCGACGATCAGCTTCATTCGAAGAGTGTTGAATGTTGAGGGTTGAGGGTTGAGGGTTGAGGGTTGAGGGTTGAGGGTTGAGCGCGCACCGGAAATCTGCGCGGTTAACTCATAATTCAACTCTCAAAACTCAACACTAAAACGAAAAAAGCCCGCCATGGTGTTGCCGCTGGCGGGCTTCTTCCACAAGCGGCGCTTATTCCTTCTCTTTCTTCTCGCCGGCGGACTCCTTCTTCTCGCCTTCGGCCGGTGCTGCCTCGGCTTCTTCGCCCTCGGCCGGTGCCTCGCCGATGATCTCCGTCACCGGTGCAGCGACTTCCTCTTCGATCACGATCTCTCTCGGCAGGTGCACCGAGACGACCGCCGGGTTGTCCTGCTTCAACTTGGATATCGGCTCGACGCCTTGCGGCATCACGAGATCGCTCACGTGCAGGAGCTCATTCAGCTCCAGATCCTTGAGGTCCACCTCGATATATTCAGGCAGGTCGTCGGGCAGGCACTGGATGTCGATGTCGTTCAACGTATGCTGAACGACGCCGCCGCCGGTCTTCACGCCGACGCAGATGTCGGCGTTTATGAAGTGCAGCGGCACGCGCACGTGTATCTTCCGCGTCTTGTCCACGCGCTGGAAATCGACGTGCAGCACCTGCTGCCGCCAGGGATGCATCTGGTAGTCCCGCAGCAGGACCTGCTCTTTCTGTCCGTCGAGCGCGAGATCGAGTATGGATGCGTGGAACGCTTCCCGTTTGAGATTCTGCAGCAGGTCCTTCTGGTCGAACTCGACGTTCGCCGCGGGCTTGTCGGCACCATACAGGATGCCCGGCACCCGCCCCGTCACGCGCAGTCGGCGGCTCGCACCCGATCCTTGCTTCGCGCGCGGGTAGGCAGTGATTTCAATCTTCATTTCACTCTCCCGAAAAACGGGGCGTCCGCGACCAGATCGCCCCAATTAAAAAAATGTTCAATGTTCCGTGTTCCATGTTCAAGGTTCTGGATTCGCCGCGATCGACAACTTTGAACCTTGAACTTTGAACCTCTAGGGTCAGCTCGCTATTCGACGAATAGCGAGCTGACAGAGTCCTCGTTGCTGATGCGCCGCACCGTCTCGGCCAGCAGGCTTGCCACGGTGAGCACCCGTATCTTCTTGCACCGCTTGGCATCCTCAGCCAGCGGGATGGTGTCCGTTACCACGATCTCGTCGAGCACCGACTCATTGATGCGCTCCACGGCCTTGCCCGAGAGCACGGGATGCGTGCAGTACGCGAGGACCCGCTCCGCGCCGTTCTTCTTGAGCGCGTTTGCCGCCTCGCAAAGCGTATTGGCGGTGTCCACCAGGTCGTCCACGATCACGCACGTGCGGCCATCGACCTCGCCGATGATGTGCATGACGGTCGCGACATTGGGGCGCGGCCGCCGCTTGTCGATGATGGCAAGGTCCGCCTCGAGCCGCTTGGCGAGACCCCTCGCGCGCACCACACCACCCACGTCCGGCGATACCACCACCAGATTGTTGAAACCATGCTTCCAGACATCCCCCAGCAGAATCGGTCCCGAATAGATGTTGTCCACCGGGATGTCGAAGAACCCCTGGATCTGCTCCGAGTGCAGGTCCATCGTGAGCACCCGGTCCAGGCCGACGCTCGCCATCATGTTGGCAACGACCTTGGCGCTGATCGGCACGCGCGCCGAGCTCGGGCGCCGGTCCTGCCGCGCGTAGCCCATGTACGGAATGGCGGCGGTAACGCGCCCCGCCGAGGCTCGCTTGAGCGCGTCCACCATCACCAGCAACTCCATCAAGTTGTCGTTGGTGGGCGAGCAGATCGACTGCAGCACGAACACGTCGCGGCCGCGAACGTTCTCGAGGATCTCAACCATCACCTCGCCGTCGCTGAAGCGGCCGACCCTGGCGCGGCCGAGATGGATGTGAAGATGCCCGACGACATCCTCGGCAAGCCGGGGATTGGCATTGCCGGCAAATAACATCAAGCGATCTAAGCTCACGCTCTTCCCTCTGCGCGCCCGCAACGTCCCGATTCGGTCGGGACCACCGCGTGGGCGGCGCTACGCCACGCCACGTCAAGCAATCTGGCTGGGGAGGAAGGATTCGAACCTTCGCATGCCGGAATCAAAATCCGGTGCCTTAACCAGCTTGGCGACTCCCCAAAAGCGCTCCATCCGGGCAGACGGTCCGCCGGAACGTCGCCCGCCCGAACCCGGGTCCGCCTCAGCAAGCGAGCTCTTGCAACGGGTGCCGCGCCAGACCCCGGGCAACGAATCCCTGCATTCCCGCGGGTGCCCGCCCCCACACCTCGCGTGCCGCCTTCTCGGTCTCGAATGAGGCGAACACACATGCCCCGCTGCCGGTCACCCAGGCCGGCGCGGACCGTCGCAGCCATTCCAGATGCTTTGCCACCGCTGGGTATTCGCGGCACACGACCGCTTCCAGATCGTTGCCCGCTTGCTCGCCCGAAAAGCGTTGCATTTTAATAGGTTTTGAATCCCGTTTCAATTCAGGATGGGCGAAGATCCGGGCCGTGGGCACGGCCACGGGCGGGGTCAGGACCAGGTACCAGGCGGGGGGTAGGCCCAGCGGTTGGAGCCGCTCTCCGATGCCCTCGGCTAGGGCGTTCTCCCCGTTGATGAAGAACGGCACGTCGGCGCCCAGCTCGAGCCCCAGCTCGAGCAATCTGGCGCGCTCGAGCCCTGTTGCCCACAGGTGGTTCAACGCGAGCAATACCGTCGCCGCGTCCGAACTTCCGCCCCCAAGCCCCCCGCCAAGCGGCAGGCGCTTCTCGAGCGCAATATCGGCGCCCAGCCGCGTGCCCGTCGCGCGCTGAAGCAGAAGCGCCGCGCGCACTGCGAGATCCTCCGCGGCCGGAACGCCTTCGACTTCATTCACGCGCGCAATCACGGAGTCGTTGCGCACCTGGAAGCGAAGCGTGTCGCCGTAATCGATGAGACGCAACACCGTCTGCAGCAGGTGGTAGCCGTCCGCGCGCCGGCCCACCACGCGCAACATGAGGTTGAGCTTGCCCGGCGCGGGATATTGGGTCCGCGGCGTGCTCACGGCCCCGCCACCGTGCGCCAGCCGTCGATCACCAGACGGATCGCGTGGTTGCCATTCGCCAGCTCCAGCCGTCGCGGCAGGCTGCCGTCCTCAACCAACGGATCCCGCACCAGCTTGACGCGCCAGCCGTCCTGGGTCAGTGCAACGAGGCGGGAGCGCTCGTCGCGCACGACGTCGTGGGCCGGGGTACTCGGCGCGGCCTCGCCCCGCACCCACCATCCGAGGTGCGTCAGCGGCAATTCCCACCCGAGCCCTTGCCGCGTCAGAGTCTCTGCGCTGGCCGCGTGGTATTGACTCCGATCCGCACCGGTCAGTGTGGCGCCCGCGCGATCGCTGACGATGTGCGCGAGCGTTTGGCCCGCGGGCGTCAGCAACCAGATCTCGTCACGCTCCGGAAGGTGATGCCAGCGCACGCTCGAGGAGAACGCGCGGCCGTCGTAGCTCACGGCAACGCGCCCGATCAGGTCGAAAGGCACCGGCGTGACGGGCGCGCCGGCCGGCGGCGCAAGCGCCGCGCACGCCCCAAGAAACGCGCTCGCGGCGAGCGCAGCGCACGAGGGTAACCGGATCATGGTCGGCGCTTCGCTACGGGAGGAAGCGCTTAACGGTCTTCTGCAGGGCCTCGTTTTTCGGGTGCTCTTTCAGCGCCCCGCCCCAGATACGGCGGGCTTCCTCGCGCCGCCCCAAGGCCCAGAGCACTTCGCCAAGATGCGCAGCGATTTCCGCGTCGGGGCGCTGCGTGTAGGCCCGCTGCAGGTAATCGAGCCCTTCCTCTTTGCGGCCCATCCGGTAAAGCACCCAGCCCATGCTGTCCAGAATGAACGGGTCATCGGGCGCGAGCTTGAGAGCGGTCTGGATCAGCTCATGCGCCTCCTCGACGCGCTGATTGCGGTCCGCGAGGGTGTAGCCCAGCGCGTTGTAGGCATGGGCGTGATCCGGCCGGATCTTGATGAGCTTGCGCAGGTTGGCCTCGACGATATCGATTCGGTCGACCTTCTCGGCAGCCATTGCGTGGTCATAGAGAAGATCCGGCGCGTTCGGCATTTTCTCCAGTGCTTCGCCCAGCACGTCGAATGCCTCCTGATAGGCATTCGCCTCGCGCAACAGCTGGGCCTCGGCCTGCGTGAGCTGGACGCGGTCGCGATTGCTCTGCGCGCTGACCTGCTGCAGGTGCTGTCGCGCTTCCGCAAGCTTGCCCTGCTTGGCCAGGACGCCCGCGTAGCGGGCCTGCGCGTTGATGTACTGTGCGCCGCGGTTTACGCTCGAGTACCATTTCAGCGCCTCGTCGAAACGCTTGCGCTCCTCGTTCACCTGTCCAAGGTAGAGGCGCGCGGCATCCGGGTCCTTGTAATCGAGCTCGAGCACGCGTTTCAGCCGCGCCTCGGCCGCGTCGTAGTCATTGGTCTGCACGGCAAGCAGCGCGACCGCCATATTGACTTCCGCATTCTGCGGATAATCCTTGACCAGGATCTCGAATTGCTCGCGGGCCTCGGCATAGCGCTTCGCGTTCACCAGCAGCCGCGCATAGTTGAGGCGCACATCGCGCGCTCCGGGATGCGTCTCGAGGTAGCCGCCGAGGTACTGAATCGCCTCATCGTCCGAGCGGCGTTGCAGCACCTGCGCAACAAAAAGCGCCGCACTTTCCCAGTCCGGCCTCAACTCGAGCGCGGCGCGCGCTTCGTCGAGGGACAGCGCCTCGTCTTTCGTGTTCCACGCCGCCTGCGCTACCGCCAGCCGCGCTTCCGGCACCTTCGGGTATTTCGCGGCAAGCCCGCGCATGAGCTGCAACACGGCCGGCTTGTCCTTGTGACGCGCAAGCAGCGCATTCAGCTGCAGGAAGCTCTGTCCGATATTGTCGGGGTCGGCGGCCAGCCATTTTTCAAGGTGCGGCTGCGCCTCGGAAAGCTGCGCCTGATTGACCAGCAGCGCCGCGATGATCTGGCGCGCCCGCGTCGATTTGGGCTCGGCCTGCAGCCAGAGGGTGGCCGCCTCGAGCGCGGCCGACTGAAAGCGCGCGTTCCATGCAACCTCGGTGGCGCGTTGTGCGATTCTCGGATCGCGCGTGTCCCGCGCCAATTCGAGGTAAGCGGGCACCGCCACGTGCGGCTGGCCACGCTGCACGGCCACCTCCGCGAGCATCAGTTTGTAGAGCAGCTCTTCGGTAAGCTCGATGTTCGGGAGGGGCGTCTCGCGAGCCGCGGGCTTCGCCGTCACCACCCTTGGCAACGCTTGCGCGTCATCCGCGCCAGCCGCACCCGCGTCCTCGCGGGACGGTTGCTGCGCGCATGCGCCAAGCGCCGCGCAGAGCGTTAAGACCAGGAAACGATAAGGGATCATTTGACGGGGCAGCCCCGTGCCGGGGCCGGTTGCTTCCATAAACCTTGACATATTAGGTATATTTTGCCGGCGCCACAAGAGAAGCTTCCGCCGTGTATCATTGACCGCCACGATGCCGGAACCGGATCCCGCCCATACAATTTTTGCGCATGGATTGACCCGCAGTTTCGGCAATCACGTTGCCGTGAACAACATCACGCTCGAGCTCCGGCGTGGCGAAGTGCTCGGCTTTCTCGGGCCGAACGGCGCCGGCAAAACCACCACCATGCAGATGCTGACGGGCAATATTGCCCCCACGCACGGCGCGGTCAGCATCTGTGGCATCGACCTCCTTGAGAGACCAACCGCCGCCAAGGCGCACATCGGCTACCTGCCCGAGGTGCCGCCGTTGTACCGCGAGTTGACGGTCAACGAGTATCTCCGGCTGGCTGCCCGGCTCCACCGCGTGCCGCGCGCGATGCTGGCCGAGGCGGTTACCCGGGTGCAGCAACGCTGCGGCCTCGTCAACGTGGCCACCAAGCTGATCGGCACCTTGTCGAAAGGCTACCAGCAGCGCGTCGGCATCGCGCAGGCGATCGTGCACGCCCCGGATGTCGTGATCCTCGATGAGCCGACCATCGGCCTCGACCCGAACCAGATCCGCGACATCCGGGGTTTGATCCGCGAGCTCGGCGGCACCCACAGCGTGGTTCTCTCCACCCATATTCTTCCGGAGGTGGAAATGCTCTGCGACCGGGTTCAGATCATGCACTACGGCAGCATCGTCTACAGCGACACCATCGCCGCGCTCAAGCAGTTCGAGCGCGGCGCCACGATTGTTCTTGGACTGCGGCGCCCGCCTCCGCCCGAGGAGCTCGCGGCCGTACCGGGCATCGCGGCCGTCGAGCGCACGGACGAGACGCTTTTCCGGGTCCAGGTTTCACCGGGCGCCGACCCGACCGATGCGCTGGTGAGCCACGCCGGCGCCCGCGACTGGGGGCTTTATCGCATCGCGCCGGCGCAAAACAGCCTGGAGGACGTTTTCGTCAATCTCACCCGCCGCGAGGACATCCAGTGAGTGTTGAGTCCTGGGTTCGCGAGATCGTGAATCAACATGCAACCCGACGCTCAACACTCAACACTTAAAACCCGATCATGATCGCTACCATCGCAGGCAAGGAGCTGAAATCGCTGTTCGCCTCGCCGCTGGCGTGGGTCGTGCTCACCGTGACACAGCTCGTCATGGGCTATGTGTTCCTGCGCCGGCTCGACGATTTCCTGCAACTGCAGTCACAGCTCGCGAGGCTGGCGAACCCGCCGGGCGCGACTGAACTCGTGGCGGCCCCGGTGTTCGGCACCGCCGCGGGCGTGTTTCTATTCACGGTGCCCCTGCTTGCGATGCGGCTCATCGCGGAAGAGCGCCGCAATCAGACTCTGGTGCTGATCATGTCTGCCCCGGTTTCCATGACGCATATCGTGCTGGGCAAGTTTCTCGGCCTGCTCGCGTTCCTGCTGCTGACGGTGGCGCTCGCAGCGCTCATGCCCTTGTCACTCGCGGCGGCAACGAACCTCGACTATGGCCTGCTCGCCGGGCTCGTTGCCGGACTTGCGCTGCTGGCGGCGAGTTTCGCCGCCGTAAGCTTGTTCACTTCCTGCTTGACGGTCCATCCCGTTGCGGCCGCCGTGGGCTCCTTTGCGGCGTTGCTGCTGATGATGCTCGCGGGCGAGGCTGCGATCGAGGGCCTGAATGCACGTGAGTGGCTGCTGGCTGCGAGCCTTGCCCAAGTGCTGTCCCCCATCAAGAACTTCGAGCCTTTCGCCAAGGGCGTGCTCGACACCTACGCGGTCGCCTGCGCGCTGCTCCTGGTGGTGTTTTTTCTGGCACTGGCAGCGCGCCAGCTCGAAGCGCAGCGCCTGAAAGGTTGAGCGAGAGGATAGATGCCTTTCCCCCGCAGGCGCCATCTGCAGCTGTTCGTCCACCACGGCTTGTTCGTGGTGCTGCTGATCGCGCTCGTGACACTCCTCGCCTACCTGGCGCACGAGCACCGGATCGAGCGCGATCTCACGCAATCGGGTCGCAATACGCTTTCGACCGCCACTCTGGATGTGCTGCGCCAGCTCGACGCGCCGGTCAGCGTTACTGCTTATGCAATGGCCAATGACACGCGTGGCGAGAACGTTCACCGTCGGATCGAGAATTTCCTGCGCCCGTACCAGCGCGTCATGCCCGATCTGTCACTGACGCTCGTCGACCCGCGCGAAAACCCGAAAGCCGCCGCCGCAGCGGGCGTGCGCGCGCCGGTCGAGCTCGTGGTGGAATACAAGCAGCGCGTCGAGCACCTTACCGAGTTCACAGAGCGGGCATTCGTCAACCTGCTGATGCGGCTGGTGCGGGGCACGGAGCGGCTGGTCCTCTGGCTCGATGGTCATGGGGAGCGCAGTCTGGCGGGCGCTGCCAATCACGATCTTGGTGATTTCGGCCGACAGCTCCGGACGAAGGGATTCCGGATCAACAGCGTCAACCTTGCCGTCGCACAGGAGATGCCTGCCAACGCGGCGCTGCTGCTGATTGCGAGCCCGCAGGCGGAGGTCACGGCGGCAGAGGTGCAAAAGATAAGAAAGTACCTGTCGGAGGGCGGAAACCTGCTCTGGCTCATCGATCCCGAGCCGTTGCGCGGATTGCAGCCGGTCGCGGAACAGCTCGGGCTGGTGCTGATGCCGGGCGTCGTGGTCGATCCGCGGGCATCGGAGTTCGCCGCATCGCCGGCATTCGCGGTTGGAACAACCGCCGGCTATAACCCGCACGCGGTCACGGCGACCCTGCAGCTGAACACGCTGTTCCCCTATTCCCGGCAGGTCGGGACGATCGAGAGCGATGAATGGCGCTCCGTCCCGCTGGTGGAGGTGGCCCCGCGCGGCTGGGTCGAAATGGGCAGCCTCGAGGGCGCCCTCTCCTTCGACAAAAACCGTGACGTTCCCGGTCCCGTCACGATCGCCGTCGCGCTGCAGCGCACGGTGAATGACAAGGCGCAACGGATTGCCGTATTCGGGAACGCGGGTTTCCTGTCCAACACCTACCTCGGCAACGGGGGCAACCTCGATCTCGGCGTGAATCTCGTCAACTGGCTCGTGGGCGATGATGACCTGATCACGATCCAGCCGCGCGCGAGCGCTGACAGTCGCCTGGAAATCAGCCAGCTCGCGCTTTACCTCATCGCGTTCAGCTTCCTCTTCTTGCTGCCCTTCGCCTTCATGATCACGGGCCTGGTGATCTGGTGGCGCCGGCACAAGACATGAAGCAGTCTTTCTGGCTTAACGTCGCGCTGCTCCTGGCGGTGGCCGCCGTTGGGTTGGTCGTATACCTGCAGCCGTCCGGTGACGCGCCCGTCGAGCACGCCGTGTCCACGCTTTCACCCGCGACGGCGAATTCGGTGCGCATCGAGCGCCCTGGCCGGGCGGCGATTGTCCTGCAAAGGCAAAAGGGCGCCTGGTTTCTCGTCGATCCGATTGCGGCTCGCGCCGACGAATTCATGGTGCAGCGCCTGCTGGCGATCGTGCAGGCGCGCACCGTCCACCGGTTTCCGGCGCAGGCGCTCGCCCGCTTCGACCTCGACCGCCCGCACGCGCGCCTCATCGTGGACGAGCAGCGTTTTGAATTTGGCCTGGTCAACGAACTCTCACGTGAGCAGTACGTGCTTACCGGCGACGCGGTATACGCGCTTTCGACGCGCTATGGACTGGCCCTGCCGGCCCGAGCCGAGGCGTTGGCGAGCCGGCGCCTGTTCGCCCCCGGGGAATCGCCGGTTCGGATCGCGCCCCCTGGGTTCACCGTAACGGAGACGCAAGGCCGCTGGGTGCTGGACCCGGCGCCGCACGACCCGAGGGGCGACGAGGTCGCGCGCTGGGCGGACGAGTGGCGCTTTGCTACGGCACTGCGCATCGCGCCGGGCCAGTCGGGTGAACCGCAGGAGGCCGTGCGGCTCGAACTGAGCAACGGCACGAACCTCAACCTTGGCATCCTGAGCCGCAAGCCGGAGCTGGTCCTGCTCCGCGCGGACCAGCGCCTGCAATATCACTTTGCCGAAGAAGCCGGACAGCGTCTCCTCTCCCCGCCCGGAACGGCGCGCAAGGAACGAGCGGAGAAGAATTGAATCGTGAATCCAGGATTCGACCTTATCTTGCCTTCAACATTCTCCGGTCACCGGTCACGGGTCACGGGTCACTGGAGTTCGCGTGCCTGAGCTCCCCGAAGTCGAGACGACGCGCCGCGGTCTCGAGCGACTGCTGGTCGGTCAGCGCATTCGGACTGCGGTCATTCGCAAGCGTGCCCTGCGTTTCCGCGTCCCTCGGCTGTTGCCCGGCGCCGTGACCGGCGCCACTATCCAGGCGCTCACGCGTCGGGGCAAGTACCTGCTCGTCGACTGCGGCAGCGGGACGCTGATCCTGCACCTCGGCATGTCGGGCCGTCTGATCGTCGCGGATGACTCCACCCCGGTCTCGCCGCACGACCATTTTGACCTTGTGCTGGAAAATGGCACCGTCGTCCGGTTGCGCGACCCGCGCCGCTTTGGGCTCGTATTGTGGCAGACGGGCAACCCGTTGAAGCACCCATTGCTGGCCCGTATCGGGCCCGAGCCCTTTTCCCCGGAATTCAACGGCGCAGCGCTCTACGGCGCGACGCGCAACCGCAGCGCGGCGATCAAGCAAGTTTTGATGGACAGCCATGTCATCGCGGGGCTGGGCAACATTTACGCCAACGAGGCGCTGTTCCGCGCCCGGATCCACCCGCGCACCCGGGCCCGCCGGCTGAGCGCCTCACGATGCGCGCTGCTGGCGGAGAAAATTCGCGAAACGCTCGCGCTCGCCATCGAGGCGGGAGGCAGCACCTTGCGCGATTACGTCGCGAGCGATGGGCAGGCCGGCTATTTCCAGGACCAGTTCCTGGTGTACGGCCGGGCCGGCGAAGCGTGCTTGCGCTGCGGCACATCGATCAAAGGGGTACGGCAGGGGCAGCGCTCGACCTTCTATTGTCCCAACTGCCAAAAGGCGTGAATCGTGAATGGTGAATCGAGTAAACCGCCCGTTCGGTTTGTTCGACTGACGACTTACGACTCACGACTCACGACTTACGCTTTCTCGGTGGTGAGCTTGAGATACTTGGCGTGGAGCTGCTCGCGCGCCTCGACGTGATCCGGATCGAGGGGAATGCAGTCCACCGGACAGACCTTCTGGCACTGGGGTTCGTCGAAGTGGCCGACGCACTCCGTGCACTTGCCAGGGTCGATGACGTAGATCTCCTCACCCTGCGAGATGGCGCCGTTCGGACACTCGGGCTCGCACACGTCGCAGTTGATGCACTCGTCGGTGATTTTCAGCGCCACCCGCGCCTCACTTCGCCAACCAAAGTGTTAAACCCCCCATTTGAGCCGCAGATGAACGCAGATAAACACAGATAGTTCGAAGCCCAAACCCCCGTTAGGCGGGTCTTACATCTGCGTTCATCTGTGTTTATCTGCGGCTAAAAGATTCGCTTCTGGAGCGACTACTTGCCGCCGAGCTGCTTGATCTTGGCCGCCAGCCGCTTCGCGACAACGGGCGGGACGAAGTTGCTCACGTCGCCCCCGAGGATCGAGATCTCCCTGACGATCGTCGCGGAGATGAACATGTAGCGCTCGCCCGGCGTCAGGAACAGGGTTTCGACATCGGGGTAGAGTCCCCTGTTCATCCCGGCGAGCTGGAATTCGTACTCGAAATCGGAGGCTGCGCGCAGGCCACGGATCACGACCCGCGCCCCGTGCTCCTGCACGAATTTCATCAGCAGCCCCGAAAAACCGACTACCTCCACGTTGTCCACGCTCTTCAGAACCTCGCGCGCCATCTCGACGCGCTCGTCGCGGCTGAAGAACGGGCGCTTGGCGGAGCTGTCGGCCACCGCCACGATCAGGCGGTCGAAAAGCTTCGAAGCGCGCCGGATCAGATCCTCGTGGCCGAGCGTGATCGGGTCGAACGTGCCAGGATAGACCGCCGTATGGTTCATGGTTGGATCCGTTTCAGAAGTTGGTATAGAACCCGGCCCGCCCGTCCCTGCTTCCAGGTCTGCCACCCTTCCCGAGTCCCCGGGCGCGCCGAGCTTTCGCAGTAGACGAGCGCCCCCGGCGCCAGATGCCGCGGCAGGAGCGACCACAACCGTGGCAGGTAGTCGGCTCTGAACGGCGGATCGAGAAATACGACGTCATAAAGATCCGCATCGGCCTGCAGGAATTCTAGCGCATCCGCTCTCTTGAGTTCCACTGCGTCCGCGGCCAGGGCCGCGCGGCTCGCCTGCAGCGCGCGGAAGGTCGCGGCGTCGCGCTCGACCATTACCACGCGCTTCGCGCCGCGCGAGGCTGCCTCGAAACCGAGCGCCCCGCTGCCTGCGAAGAGATCGAGGCAGCTGCAGCCCGTCAAATCCTGCCCCAGCCAGTTGAAGAGCGTCTCGCGCACGCGATCGGGTGTCGGGCGGAGATCCTTGCGCGAGGGGAAAACGATCCAGCGGCTGCGCCATGCCCCGCCGATGATGCGGACCCGGTTCCTCATCGGCGCGACGCCGCAACCGGCTCAGGGCACGGCAGCGGGTTCAGGACCGACCACGACGGTCACCATCCGATCGGGATCGACACGCCGCGCGAAGGCCGCCTTGACGTCGGCGATCGTCACGCGCTCGATGTTGCCGGAAAAGTCCTCGAGATAACTGAGCGGCAGCTGGTAGAACCCGATCAGCGCCAGGTAGCCGTGGATCTTGCGGTTGCTGTCGATGCGCAGCGGGAAGCTGCCAATGATGTTGCGCTTGGCATCGCGCAGCTCGTCCTCGGTCGGCCCGCTCGCCACGAACTCCCGCAGCGTCGCATCCACGACGCGCAGCGCTTCGGCCGCCTGCTCCCGCTGCGTCTGCATTCCAATCACGAACGGGCCCGCGCGCTGGAGCGGCGAGAAATAGCTGTACGCCGCGTAGGCAAGGCCGCGCTTCTGGCGCACCTCCTCGATGATGCGCGAGACGAAGCCGCCGCCGCCGAGCACGTGGTTGCCCACGAAGAGGGGGAAATAATCCGGGTCGCCCCGCCGGATTCCCGGCGTGCCGATCAGGATATGCGCCTGCGAGGCGGGGTGCGCAATGAACCGTCTCGCCCCGTCATCGAGCACCGCGACACCCGGCAGCGCCGGTTTAGCCCCATTGCCCTGCGGCAGGTCACGCGTCACCTCTTCGGCAATGGCCTCCGCCTCGGCGCGCGTCACGTCCCCGATCAGCGCGACCACGGCATAGCGCCGGTCGTAGTGACGCCGGTAGAAGCTCACGAGATCTTCCCGCGTCAGCGTCTCCACGGTCGCCACCTCGCCGCTCGAGCGCAAGGCGTAGGGATGGGTGCGATAAAGCAGCCGGTAGAAGTTGACCGAGCCGATGGTGTCGGGCTTGGTGTCCGCTTCCTTCAGCGCGCCGATCAGCCTTGCCTTCTCGCGCTCGAGCACCGCTTGCGGAAACGACGGATTGCGAAGGATGCGCGCGAAGATATCGAGCGCCGGGCGCCGCTCCCGAACGCTGGAGAGCGTGCGCAGCGACAGCCCCGCGCGATCGGTCTCCGAGCTGGCGCCCAGCTGCGCCCCTATATCGGCCAGCCGGCGCGCGATCTCGTCTTCGCTCATGCCGTCCGCGCCCAGCTGCAGCAGCCGGTTGGTCATGGCAGCCGCCCCTGATTTTTCCGCGCTGTCGTAGGCCGACCCCGCCGGGAATTCAACGCTCAGATCGAGCATCGGCAGATCATGATTCTCGACGAAGTACACGCGTGCGCCGCCCGCCGTCTGCCAGTGCTGGATCGGCAGGATGGCGGCCGCGGGCCCGGCGAGCGCCAGGAGGAGCAGCCCTGTCAGCCAGCGTTCAGCGCCCATGACGCATTCCCTCGGGCGGCGCCACCGGCCGGCGCGCCGGCAGCGGCTGGGGATCGAGCTCGACGATGGTGAGCGCCTCGTCCCGGAAATACTTGCGCGCCACGTCCCGCACCTGATCCGGCGTCACCGCGCGCAGCTTCTCGAGCTGCACGTCGATGGTGGTATGCGGAATGCCCGCCATCTCGAGCGAACCGATTTGCTGCGCCTGAAAGAACATCGAGTCGCGCTGGTAGACCTGCGCTGCAACTGCTTGCGCCTTGGCGCGATTCAGCTCCTCGTCCGTGACGCCCTCCTCGATGATCTTTGCCATTTCCCGCCGCAGACCGGTCTCGACATCGGCCGCGCTGCGCCCGCGCGTCGGGATCGCGATGAGATAGAACAGGCCCGGGCCGCGGGAGATGCCGTCGTAGCCCGCACCCACCGAGTTCGCCACTCGCTCGCCTCGCACCAGCGTGCGGTTGAGGCGTGCCGCCTCGTTGCCGTCCAGTACCGCTGTCAGCATATCCAGCGCATAGGGCTCCCAGTCGCGTTCGGCGTCGCGCAATGGCGGCACCGGGAAGGCCATCACAACATAGGGCAGCTCCGCAGGCGCCTTGATGGTGACCCGGCGCTCCCCGCGCTGAACCGGTTCGTTCTGTGGCTTGCGCACCGGCAGCGTCCGGGCCGGAATCGGTCCGAAGTGCTTTTCCGCCAGCGCGAAAACCTCAGTGGGCTCCACATCGCCCACCACCACCAGCAACGCGTTGTTCGGCGCATACCAGCGCCGGTAGAAATCGACCGCGTCGTCCGCCGTCATGTTCTTGAGGTCGCTCATCCAGCCGATCACGGGACGGCGATAGGGATGCGCGGTCAGTGCCGTCGCCATCAGCGCCTCGAAAACCAGCGAGCGCGGCCGGTCTTCCGTGCGCCAGCGCCGCTCCTCCATCACGACCTTGATCTCCTTGGCAAACTCCTCGGGCAAGAGCTCGAGGTTGTTCATGCGGTCGGCCTCGAGCTTCAGGGCAAGCTCGAGCTGGGAAGATTGCAGGGTCTCGAAATAGCTCGTGGTATCGCGAGTGGTGAACGCGTTCTCGCGCCCGCCGGCAGCAGAGACGATGCGCGAGAATTCGCCGGGCTTGGTGGTTTTCGTGCCCTTGAACATCATGTGTTCGAGCACGTGCGCCACGCCAGTCACGCCGTTCACCTCGTCGACGCTGCCCACTTGGTACCACACCATCGCGACGACCACGGGCGCGCGCCGGTCGGTCTTGACGACCACTCGCATGCCGTTGGCGAGCCGGCTCTCCGCGGTACTGGCGTGACTTGTTTGAGACAGGGCAAGCAGCGCCGCCGCCACCGCAAAGCCAGCAGCGCGCATCAGGACTTTAGACATGGGCATCAGGTAACCAGGACGGGTTTGGGCTAGAATTGTAACCAAATTGGCAGGCCGGCTACTGCAAAATGCCCCGGACACAAACGGGCACGCGGCCTTTATCTTGACGCCGGCAGCAACACCACCCCGCTTCTGACTGCGCAGCGCGTGTTTAGTTTCAAAACTTCCAGCGAGAACGGCGGCCGCACGGGCTGGCTAGAGCGTCTCAGGCAGGGCCTGAGCAAGACGCGGAGCGCGCTCGGGGGCCGGCTCTCGGCTCTTTTCGGAGCGGGGCGTGCGCTGGATGAATCGTTCTACGAGGACCTCGAGACGGCGCTGATCAGCGCGGACGTCGGGGTGTCCGCGACCGGGCAGCTCCTCGATGCGCTTCGCGCCCGCGCGCGGCGCGAGCGCATCACCGACGCCGGCGCGCTCCGTCAGGCGCTGCACGCGGCCCTGCTGGAGCTGCTCGGCCCCATCGCCGTGCCGCTCGATATCGGTGCGCACAAGCCGTTCGTGATCATGCTGGCCGGTGTCAATGGCAGCGGCAAAACCACTTCGATCGGCAAGCTTGCGCATTACTTTCAGGCGCATGGCAAGTCCGTGCTGCTGGCGGCCGGCGACACGTTCCGCGCCGCGGCGCGCGAGCAGCTGATCGCCTGGGGCGAGCGCAATAATGTGACTGTCATCACCCAGCAATCCGGTGACGCCGCCGCGGTCATCTATGATGCGGTCAATGCCGCAGTGGCGCGCGGCACCGATGTCGTCCTCGCCGACACCGCCGGACGGCTGCCGACCCAGCTGCACCTGATGGAGGAGATCAAAAAGGTGAAGCGTGTCATCGACAAGGCGTTGCCCGGCGCGCCCCACGAGGTGCTGCTGGTCCTCGACGCCAACACCGGTCAGAACGCGCTGGCCCAGGTGCGCGCCTTCGACGCCGCGCTCGGCGTGACCGGCCTCGTGCTGACGAAGCTTGATGGAACCGCGAAGGGCGGCATCATTGCCGCCATCGCACGCGAGCGCCCCATTCCGCTTCGGTTCATTGGCATCGGCGAAGGTCTCGACGATCTGCGCCCTTTCGATGCGGAGGAATTCGTTGCGGCGCTCCTCGACTGATCTGCGGACTATTGTGAGTAAGCGCTAACACTCTATGCGTGTCTTGCATCGCGTGCCTCGCGCCGACCGGCAATCACTCCTACGTAAATGATTTCCTTCAGTAAAGTCTGGAAACGGTACCCGGGCGGGCTGGAGGCGCTGCGCAATGTAACATTCACGATCGCCGCCGGTGAGATGGTCTTCATCACCGGGCATTCGGGTGCCGGCAAGAGCACCGTGCTCAAGCTGACTGCAGCGATCGAGCGGCCTTCGGGCGGCAGCATTATCGTGAATGGCCAGAACGTGGGGGCGCTGCGTCCGGGCGCCGTGCCGTACCTGCGCCGCAACTTCGGGCTCATTTTCCAGGACCATAAACTGCTCTTCGATCGCAACGCGTTCGAGAACGTCATGCTGCCGCTGCAGGTCAACGGCTTCGAACGGCGCGAGGCTGCGCGGCGCGTGCGCGCCGCTCTCGACAAGGTCGGGCTGCTGGCAAAGGAGAAGGCCTTTCCGATCACGCTTTCTGGCGGCGAGCAGCAGCGCCTGGCCATCGCGCGCGCGATCGTGCACCGTCCGGCAATACTGCTCGCCGATGAGCCGACCGGCAATCTCGACGCGGGCTACGCCGCCGATATCGGTGAGCTCTTCCGCTCTTTCAACCAGGTCGGGGTGACAGTCGTCATCGCCACGCACGACGAGGCGCTCGCCGCCCGCCTGCAGCCGCGCGTTGTCGCCCTCAAAGCCGGGGTTATCGTTACGTGATTACCTGGCTCTGGAGTCACGTCAACGCATTGCTGACGACGCTCGCGCGCCTTGTGCGCACGCCAGTGGCAACGCTGCTCAATGTCGGCGTGCTCGGCATCGCCCTGGCGCTGCCGGCGGGACTCTACGTTGGCCTCGCCAATATTCAAGGCTATGCGCGATCGCTTGCCGCCAATCCCCAGCTGTCGGTGTTCCTTGCGCTCGACGCGGGCGACGCGGACGTCGCCGGGACCGAGACACGGCTGCGGGGGCACCCCGGCGTGGCCAGTGTGCGCTACGTGCCGCGCGACGAGGCCCTCACGCAGATCAAGAGCCGCACCGGCCTGGCTGACGTCGTCGACAGCCTCAAGGAGAATCCATTGCCCGACGCGTTCGTCGTGCAGCCGCGAGACGCCACCCCTCAGGTCCTGGAGCAACTGCGCGACGAGCTGCGTGGCTGGCCCGGAGTGGCCCACGTTCAACTCGACGCCGTCTGGGCACGCCGGCTCGAGGCCGGGCTGAAGCTGGCGCGGCTTGCCGTGTGGCTGCTCGCGACGCTGTTCGCGTTTGCGCTGGTCGCCGTGACATTCAACACCATCAGGCTGCAGATTCTGACCCGGCGTGAGGAGATCGAGGTGGCCAAACTGATCGGCGCGACCGATCCATTCATCCGGCGTCCCCTGCTCTATTTCGGCGCGGTGCAGGGATTGGCGGGAGGACTGACCGCGTGGGCCATCGTCGCGATCAGCCTCTACTGGCTGAATGGCGGACTGGCCGATCTGTCGCAGCTCTACGGCACCCGGCTCGAGCTCCAGCAGCTGAGCGCGCGGGACGGCCTGAGCCTGCTCCTGTTCTCGGCCGTGCTTGGCTGGTTTGGCGCCTGGCTTTCAGTCAACCAGCACCTGGCTCGCCTCGATTTGCGCTGAGGCCGCCCCGGGGCATACAAGGCGCTGATTTGGTGCTGTTTTTGCGCCAACCCTTCTGAGAGCAAGGCCATGAATCCAAGGAACTTTCTCGGATTCTGGCACTCTTAGATCGAGAGTGCTAAACTGCGCCGCAAGGAGGACTTGATGACGAACTTTGCCTTACCCGTGCCGGTAGCAAGCAGCCTGGAGAGCTACATCCAGACCGTTAACCGGTTTCCGATCCTCAGCCAGGACCAGGAAGTGGCCTTGGCGCGCCGCTTGCGCGACAAGGACGATGTGGACGCCGCGCGGGAGCTGGTGCTGTCGCACCTGCGTGTGGTCGTCGCGATCGCCCGGGGCTATATGGGATACGGCCTGCCGCAGGCCGACCTGATACAGGAAGGCAATATCGGCCTGATGAAGGCGGTCAAGCGTTTCGATCCGGAACGCGGTGTGCGTCTTGTGTCATTCGCGGTGCACTGGATCCGCGCCGAGATCCACGAATTCATCCTGCGCAACTGGCGCATCGTCAAGATTGCGACCACCAAGGCGCAGCGCAAGCTGTTCTTCAACCTGCGCAGCATGAAGCAGAGCCTGTCGACACTCGGCCCGGAAGAGACCACGGCTATTGCCCGCCAGCTCGGCGTCAAAACGGACGAGGTCGTCGAGATGGAAACCCGCCTCACCGGCCAGGATGTGGCGCTCGAGCCCGCAGGGGACGATGAGGGCGACACGTACGCTCCAATCAGCTACCTTGCGGCCGACGATGCGGAGCCGAGCCGCGCGCTGGAACGCGAGGAAAGTGAGGACCTGCGCCGCACCGGCCTCAGGAAAGCGCTCGCCGGACTGGATTCGCGCAGCCGGCGCATCATCGAGGCGCGCTGGCTGCAGGAGAAGGACTCGGCAACTCTTCACGACCTGGCCTCGGAGTTTGGCGTCTCGGCCGAGCGCATCCGTCAGATCGAGGCCAAGGCACTCGGGAAGATGAAGGGTGTGATCGCGGCAAGCGGCGCCTGACCCGCACGCTGTTCTTAAAACATTAAAGCCCCGGTTCGTACCGGGGCTTTTCGTTTCTGGACAGGGCTTGCAAGCCCTGTTGAATCACGAAAGCGGTCGTCACGGAATCACACTGAATGACCGTAAATCGTGAATCGGAACCCCTCTTGTCGCGAAACCGCGCGTTCTTACGATTTACGATTCACCATTCACGATTTACGACTAGGAGTTCTGCAGCAGGATGCGGATATCGTGCACCAGGGCCGCCGCGCCACGGCCGTGCGACGCGTAGAGACGCAGGCGCCCCTCGCGGTCGTACATATACGTGCCCGCGCTGTGGTCGACGCTGTAGCCCCCGCCCGGCAGCGCCTGCTTCTGGTAGAACACCTTGAATTCCTTGGCCGTGCGCGCGATCGCGTCGGCGTCACCGTGCAGGCCGAGAAAACTGGCGTGGAAGGAAGGCACGTACTGGCGCAGCACTTCCGCCGTATCGCGCTCAGGATCCACGGTGATCAACAGCACCTGCACTTTCTGCGCATCCGGCCCGAGCTCGCGCATCACCTCTGCCATCTCGGCGAGCGCCGTCGGACAGACGTCCGGGCAATGCGTGAATCCGAAAAAGACCGTGACGACCTTGCCGCGGAAGTCAGCGAGCGTGCGCGCACGCCCGTTGTGGTCGGTGAGGCTGAATCCGCGGCCGAATTCCGCGCCGGTGACATCGGTCAACTGAAACGCGGGCGGCTGGGGCGCGCGCTCACAGCCCGCCAGCAGCGCGGCGAGCAGCAGAGCAGTGAGGCTGGCGAGGATGCTTTTCACGGCAAGACCCGCGCTGCGCACCCGTCAAACCAGCAGCTGGAGGTAGTGATCGATCAGCAGCGCCGCAAACAGCGCGGCGAGGTACAGGATGGAATAGCGAAAGGTGCGCCGCGCGACGTGGTCGCTGTACGCGAGGTACATTTTCAACGCGTAGAGCACGAACACCGCATCGAGCGCGAGCGCGGCGACCAGGTAGAGAGGCCCGCTCATGCGGGTCACGAACGGCAGCAAGGTAACCGCCGTGAGAATCACCGTGTAGAGCAGCACGTGCAGCTGCGTGAAGCGGTCGCCATGCGTCACCGGCAGCATCGGCACGCCGGCCTTCGCGTACTCGTGCTTGCGATAGAGCGCCAGTGCCCAGAAATGCGGCGGCGTCCAGGCGAAGATGATGAGGAACAACAGCAGCGCCTCGGGCGCGACCTCGCCCGTGACGGCGGCCCAGCCCAGGACCGGCGGCATGGCGCCGGAGGCGCCGCCGATCACGATGTTCTGGGGTGTCACGGGCTTGAGGATCACCGTATAAATGATGGCGTAGCCGACGAAGGTAGCGAGCGTGAGCCACATCGTGAGGTCGTTGACCCAGTGGTGCAGCGTAAAGAGCCCGGCGCCGCCCACCGCGCCGGCAAACACCACTGTCTGCAGCGGCGTCACCTGCCCGCGCGGAAGCGGACGCGCGCGGGTGCGCGCCATCGAAGCATCAATTCTCTGCTCGACGAGGCAGTTGAAAGCGGCGGCAGCGCCCGCAGTGAGCGCGATGCCGATCGTGCCGGCGACCAGCGCCTGCAGCGGGACCATCCCTGGCGTCGCGAGGAACATCCCGATCACTGCGGTAAACACAATGAGCGAGACGACCCGTGGCTTCGTCAGCCGGTAGAACTGGCTGGCGCGCGATGCGAGCGGCTGGCGAACGAGACTGGTCGACATCTGGCTTGGGCACGCCTCTGAAAAGGGTGCAATTCTAGCATCAACGGTGCGGTGAAAAAAACCGAGGCGTCGGCCGTGCCCCGAGGCGTCAACCGGACCCCCGAAGGGCCGGCATCAGCCAATCCGCGAGGCCTTGAGCAGGCGTTTCAGGTCCTTGATCATGCGCTTCGGGTCGGGCTCGGGCGGGTAGCGCATCATCAGATTGCCGAGCGGATCGATCAGGTAGATATGCGCTGAACGGGCTTCCGGTGCCGGCAATAGCGCGAGAACCTCGCTGCCGGCGGCCCGGATCAGCCAGGTGCCGGCGTAAGGCGCCAGCCTCTCGGGCGCGGTCGTTGCGTCGTCATTGAGGAGGAACGCGCGCTCCACGCGCTCCATTTCCTTCCCCTGGGCGAGCCGCACCTGGCGCATGTAGTAGAGCTTCTTCTCGCAGTAGGCATCGCATGCGGCTGAATCCACCATCACGAGGATCCACTTGCCGCGCAGGCTCGACAGTTGAAACGGCGCGCCGTCCGCCAGCGCGAGCCGGGTGTCCGGCACCCGGCGGGGCTCGACGAGCTCCCCGTAGTTCACGGCGCCCGATGGCGGCCAGAAATAATAGATGAAGTACGAAGCCGCCACCGGCGCGATCGTGAGCGCCAGCATGACCCACAGGACGGTCAGGCTGCGTTTAGGCGGCGCGTCTGACATGCGCGAATAGATAGAACACGAGGATGGCAAGCGCCAGCGCGAACCACTGGAACGCGTAGGCATAATGCGTATTGACGCCGAAATCAGGCGGGCTCCACTCGCGTGTCAGTCCGTCGTCGAGCGGGCTTTGCTGCTGGATCAGCACCGGCTGCAGCGCGATCGGCACCGCCCGCCGGTAGCGCTCGAGCGTCAGGTTCTGCCATACCTGCCCTTCCGCCACGCGGGTGGAAAGCTCGAGAAACCGCTGGCTCGGCACAACGGCAAGCCCGCTCAGCTCAACCGGGCCCGCGGGCGTTCTGACCGATGGCAGGCGGGCGCGTTCCCGCGCGCCGGCAATCCAGCCGCGGTTTACCAGGACGTAACGCTCCCCGCCGCTGATGGCGAGCGGCATGATCACGTGATATCCCGCGACACCGTCCCGGACCTGGTTATCGAGAAAGATGGCGTAGCGCGGCTCGAAACGCCCGCGCACGGAGACCCGGCGCCACAGCACTTCCTCCGCGCTCACCTCCGCGACGGGAAGCGCGATGGCAGGCTCCTCGCTCAGCGACTCCAGCCGCGCGGCCATGGCCTCCTTCTCATGCGCGCGGCCGAGCTGCCAAGCACCGAGCGCAAGGCTCGCGGCAATCCCGGCCGCGGCGGCGAGGCTGATCGCCAGAGATGGTCTGAAGCGGAGTCTGCGCAACGGTTTGGTCGGCACGCGCGCTTCAGTTACACTGAGGGCGCGCAACATCGCCGCAAATGAAAATTCTGGTCATTCTCTTCGCGATCTTTATCGTCGCGAGCCTGTTTTCCGCGCTCTTCTTCCTCATCAGGGACAAGGGGCAGGGAGAGCGCACGGTGCGGGCGCTGACGGTGCGCGTCGCGCTCTCCGTCGTGCTCTTCGCGCTGCTCATGCTCAGCTACCATTTCGGCATCATCACCGGGAGACTCTAGCAGAACGAGTCCCTGACGAGCGACTGAAGAAATCATTAGCCGCGGAATCACACGGAACGACACGGACGATCGACCAGACCAAACATTGCGCCGCCACAGAAATAAATTTCCGTGTGCTTCCGTGCGTGTCCGTGGCTGTAGCGGTTTTTCGACGCAGGCTCCCGAAAAAAATGCCGCGCACTCGGCGCGGCGGGTCCTCTACTGACGGGGGCCTCCCCCTTTGTTGACTATCGCGCGTTGGTTTTTCGCTTCTTCTTCTTCTTGCGTTGTCCGCTTATAGCCAGTAGACCAGGATGAACAGCAGCAGCCAGACCACGTCCACGAAGTGCCAGTACCAGGCCACGCCCTCGAAGCCGAAGTGGTGGTCGGGACTAAAGTGACCGGCCACGCAGCGGAACAGGATCGAGATGAGCATGATACAGCCGACGGTCACGTGGAAGCCATGGAAGCCGGTGAGCATGAAGAACGTGGCGCCGTACGCGCCGGTGGTGAGCTTGAGATTGAGCTCACTGTAGGCGTGCCCGTATTCGTAGAACTGGAAGCCCAGGAACGTCAGCCCGAGCGCGATCGTCGCGAACAGCCAGCCGATCAGCTTCATGCGGTCGTTGCGGATCAGCGCCCAGTGCGCGAGCGTCACCGTCACGCCCGAGCTGAGCAGCAGCATCGTGTTGATCGCCGGTATGCCCCACGCCCCCATGGGCGTGAACGCCTCCTTGATGCCGGGGCCCGCCACCGGCCAGGTCGCGCTGAAATCCGGCCACAGCAGCTTCTGGTCGAACTCCGCAAGCCATGGCACCGAGAGAACGCGCATGTAGAACAGCGTCCCGAAGAACACGGCGAAGAACATCACCTCGGAGAAGATGAACCAGCTCATCCCCCAGCGGAACGACGTGTCGACCTGCTTGTTGTACTTTCCCGCCTCGCTCTCCCGCGCAACGGTGCTGAACCACCCGTAAAGCAGATAGATCATCACGCCGAAGCCACATGCGAGCAGGATGAAACCGAGCGTGTATCCGTTCACGGAAAACGCCGCCCCGAACCCGAGCAGCCCCATCATGATCGAGCCGGTGATCGGCCAGGTCGACGGGCTCGGCAGATAATATGACTTCGCTTGCGACTGGGTCATCCCGATTTCTCCTCTCGATTCCCGATGTTCACGCGAGCCGCGTGATCAGCCATACAATCGTCAACAACGTCAGCACGAATACCGCCGCGCCGAGCACGCCCGCGATGATCACGTGCAGCAGCTTGAGCTGCACCGCCTCGTGGTCCGCGGCACGGCGCACGCCGAAGAACGCGCTGAACACCGCTTTCAGCGCCTGCCACGGAGAGGCTGCGACAGGCTCGCGTTGCGGCAACCGTTCCAAAGCGTCAGCTCGCATTGCCCCGCCCCGCCGGCGCGGCCGCGGCGCCCTTTAGCTCGAAGAACGTGTAAGACAGCGTGACCGTGCCGACCTCTGCCGGCATTGCCGGATCGATCACGAAGAGCACCGGCATCACGCGGGCCTCTCCGGGCGCGAGCGTCTGCTGGGTAAAGCAAAAGCAGTCGAGCTTCTTGAAATACTTCCCGGCGAGCTGCGGCCCGTAGCTCGGCACCGCCTGGCCCACCATCGGGCGGTCGGAGTTGTTGCGCACCATATAGGCCACCTGCACGAGCTCGCCGGGATGCACCCGCACCGTGCGCTCGCGCGGCGCGAAGCGCCACGGCAGGCCGTTGATATTGGCATCGAGCTCGACGGTCAGCGTGCGGCTGCTGTCGATCTGGGTGTTCACCGCGTTGCCCGAATTGAAAAGGTTGTTGATGCCCGTTGCCGCGCAGATTTGCTCATAGAAGGGCACCAGCGCGAAGCCGAAGCCGAACATCGCGCACGCGATCGTGACGAGCTTCCAGAGCAGCTTGCGGTTCTCGGTGTCGCGGCTCATTTCAGCCATATCTTGATGACGAACCCGATCATGAACGCCGCGGCGACCGACGCCAGAACGAGCGCTGTGCGCCGGTTGCGCCGGGAAGTCTCCCCGCCAGGGTAGTGCGCGTTCACTTGATGACCGGCGGCGTCTCGAAGCTGTGGTACGGCGCCGGCGAGGGCAGCTGCGTCCACTCCAGGGTGTCGGCGCCTTCCCAGGGGCTCTGCGGTGCCTTCTCGCCCGAGGTGATCGTCTTCACCACGACGTACAGGAACACGAGCTGCGAGAGCCCGAACCCGAAAGCACCGATCGAGGACAGCATGTTGAAATCCGCGAACTGCAGCGCGTAGTCCGGGATTCGCCGCGGCATGCCGGCCATCCCGAGGAAATGCTGCGGGAAGAACGTCACGTTGAAGAAAACGAAGCTCAACCAGAAATGCGTCTTGCCGAGCGTCTCGTTGTACATGCGGCCGGTCCATTTCGGCAGCCAGAAGTAAATGCCCGAAAACGCGGAGAAGAGCGCGCCCGCCACCATCACGTAGTGAAAGTGCGCGACCACGTAGTAGGTATCGTGCAGCTGCACGTCGACCGGGGTGATCGAGAGCACCAGCCCGGTGAAGCCGCCCATCGTGAACAGGAACAGAAAGCCGCACGCGAACAGCATCGGCGTCTCGAACGTGAGCGAGCCCTTGTACATCGTCGCCACCCAGTTGAATACTTTCACGCCGGTCGGCACCGCGATGAGGGTTGTCGCATACATGAAGAACAGCTGCCCCACCACCGGCATGCCCACCGTGTACATGTGATGCGCCCACACGATGAACGACAGGACCGCGATCGAGGCCGTCGCGTATACCATCGAGGTATAGCCGAAGAGCGGCTTGCGCGAGAACGCCGGAATCACCTGCGAGACGACGCCGAACGCGGGTATCGCGATGATGTAGACCTCGGGGTGGCCGAAGAACCAGAAGATGTGCTGGTAGAGCACCGGGTCGCCGCCGCCGGCCGCATTGAAGAAATGCGTCCCGAAATGGCGGTCGGTGAGGATCATGGTGACGGCGCCGGCCAACACGGGCATCACGGCAACCAGCAGGTAGGCGGTGATGAGCCAGGTCCACACGAACAGCGGCAGCTTCATCATCGTCATGCCCGGCGCGCGCATATTGAGGATGGTCGTGATGATGTTGATCGATCCCAGGATCGATGACATGCCGAGGATGTGCACCGCGAAAATGGTGAGGTCCATCCCCATGCCGAGCTGCACCGACAGCGGCGCGTAGAGCGTCCAGCCGGCCGAAGCGCCGCCGCCGGGAACGAAGAGCGAGACCACCAGCAGCAGGGCGGCCGGGGGCAGCAGCCAGAAGCTCCAGTTGTTCAGCCGCGGGAACGCCATGTCGGGCGCGCCGATCATCATGGGTATCTGCCAGTTGGCGAAACCGACAAAGGCCGGCATGATCGCGCCGAACACCATGATGAGGCCATGCAGGGTCGTCATCTGGTTGAAGAAATCCGGATTGACCACCTGCAGTCCCGGCTGGAACAGCTCCGCGCGGATGACGAACGCCATGATGCCGCCCACCATGAACATGGTGAAGCTGAACCACAGGTACATCGTCCCGATGTCCTTGTGGTTCGTGGTGGTGATCCAGCGCATCATCCCCGAGGGATGGTGGGCGTGCTCGTCGTGTCCGTGTGCGTGACCGTGTGCTGCTTCCATACAAGGCTCTCCTGAATACTTTCTCTGTTCGCGCCTTACTTGCGCTGCGCCTTAACGTCAGCGGGCATGACCGCTTCGCCAGTCTTGTTGTCCCAGCTGTTGCGGGTATAGGTGATGACGGCCGCGAGGTCCGCGTCCGAGAGCTGCTTGAACGACACCATGGCCGTCGGCTTGCCGTCCTTGGCGACGCCGTTGAGCAGCACGTTGATCTGCTCCGCCTTCGGTCCGTTCACGACCTGCGATCCCGAAAGGGCGGGAAAGGTGGGGGGAATGCCCTTGCCGCTGGCCTGATGGCAGGCAACGCAGTTGGCGGAGTAGACTTTCGCCCCGCGCGCTTTCAGCTCGTCCAGGGTCCATTGTTTGTTCGGGTCAACCGCGGTGGCCACCATCATTTTCTTCTGGTCAGCGACCCAGGCGGCGTACTTCTCCGGCGTGACCGCGTGCACCACGATCGGCATGAAGCCGTGGTCCTTGCCGCAGAGCTCGGTGCACTGGCCGCGATAGATGCCGGGACTGTCGGCCTTGAACCAGGCGTCGCGGATGAATCCCGGATTGGCGTCCTGCTTCACGCCCAGCGCGGGCACCCACCAGGAATGAATCACGTCCTGCGCGGTGGTCAGCACGCGCACCTTCCTGCCCACCGGCACGACCACCGGGTTGTCCACTTCGAGCAGGTAGTTCTGTCCCTTGGCGGCGCGTCCCTCGATCTGGTCGCGCGGGGTGATAAGCGTGCTGTAGAAACGAATGCCCTCGCCTTCACCCTGCAAATACTCGTAGCCCCACTTCCATTGATACCCGGTGACCTTGATGGTCATGTCGGGCGAAGAGGCATCGCGCATCGTCAGCAGCGTCTTGGTCGCCGGGATCATCATCAGCACCAGCACGAACAACGGGATGATCGTCCAGATGATTTCGACCGTCGTGTTCTCGTGAAAATGCGCTGCCTTGTGCCCGACAGATTTGCGGTGATTGATGATCGAATAGAGCATCACCCCGAACACGCCGACGAAAATCACGACGCAGATGCCGAGAATGATGAGGTGCAGGTCGTAGACGTCCCGCGCCACCGGCGATTGCGGTGTCTGAAAATCGACTTTGGATTGGGCGGCTGCCGCGATGCTCCACAACCCGGTCATCACGCCCGCCGCCAGAGAATTCGTCCACCTACCGATCATGCTTCCCCCACCCTGTTTGAATGGACCACCCGAAGGACCCGCGCCCCCTGCGCGCCCTGGCGCAGCTCCCGCGCAAGATCCTTCGCCAACTGCAGGCGCTGCTCGTCGCTCCGGTGCCGTCCAACCGCCAGCTCGCGCCCATGAGAGCGCAGCGACAGATGCCGGCCCTCGCGGCTCGCCACCACCTGAGCCCAGTAGCGGCTGAGTTCGGCGTTGCGCAGCTGCCCGACTTCGCGCCATTGCACCCGAACCCGGCCGTCCTCGATCGCGATCCTTTCGTAGTCGCCGGCATGCCGGCCGATATCGCGAAAGGCGAGAAACAGCGCCAGCATCTCGAGGCCGGCGAATGGCAGGATCAGCCACGCGCCGAGTGCTGCAAATGCGACCGCGATGCCGACCGACACGGCAAAGACAAATGCAAAGACAAGAGTGCGGCCGGAAGAAGAAAGCGAGTTGTTGCGCCGCGCGACCCGCGAAAACTCGGCGGCCCGCGACACATCGATGCATCCTGTTCCTGCCGTCATCGTTTGCAAGCGCCAGCATCCGCGTCGAGCGTGCGGAATTTAACACAGCCGGCCCCGGGTAGGCAACCAAAACCCCTGGCGAAATCTGCAGTTGTGTTAGCGACTTACGCGCGCGCGCCATTGCCGCACGGCGTCATCGAACGAGCGTCCGATCGCAGCAAAATCGGGCGCGGGCATGAACGGGACGCGCCCGATCAACGGTGCTGGAAGACGCGCTTCCAGCGCGTCCACATTTTCATCGGCTGCGGCCATGTCCGGATCGATGTGGTTCGCAACCCAACCGGCGAGCACGAGACCCTGGGCCGCAATGGCATCGGCGGTGAGCAACGCGTGATTGAGGCAGCCCAGCCGCATGCCGACGACCAGGACGACCGGCAGGCCGAGCGTTCCGGCAAGCTGCGCAGTATCCGTGCCGGGCCCGAGAGGCACCCGAAAGCCGCCCACGCCTTCCACGACGACACAGTCGGCCAGCCTCGCGAGCGCGCGGAAGCTGAGTTCGATGCGGGCCAGATCGATCACCACGCCCTCCCGCTCGGCGGCGATGTGGGGGGCGATCGCCGCGCGAAAGCAGTAAGGATTCACGATCTCGCGCGGCCCGGCGACATTGCTCGCCGCCTCAAGCTGCTCGACGTCATCGTGGACCAGCCCGCGCGCACCGGGTTCGGCCCCGGCGGCAACCGGCTTCATGCCCGCCGCCTTGAGGCCGGCCGCGACCAGCGCGTGAAGCAGCGCGCAGGCGATGACGGTCTTGCCGACGCCGGTGTCCGTTCCCGTCACGAAGAATCCGTGATTTGTGATTCGTGACTCGTGACTTGAATCCATCTCAAACATCCAATAGACAGCCGCCGATGAACGCCGATAGACGCCAATGAGAAAGCAGCATCATGATCTCGGTCGGTTTTCTATCTGTGTTCATCTGCGTTTATCTGCGGTTAATAAGGTTTTTCGATGTTTTAGATGCGTGCTGGCCAATGCCTTCACTTCGCCCGGGGTTTGATCTCGATGATGGGCCGCCCGGAGGGGCTGACGCGAGGATGTGGTTTCCAGGCGTGACCATAAACGATTTCGAAAGTGGCCGGCAGTTTCCCGTCCCGCCGGTAGGGCTCATAGCCCTGCGCGACTTTTGCGAGGAGGGACTTCCCGCTCAGCGCCGCGGGCCGACCGCGCGTTACGTTGTGCGCGCCGATGGACTTCAGGTCGCGCATCAGATCGCGGACATCGGCGTAGGTCAGCGTGACGTACTCCATATCCATGACCGGGTCGGCAAAACCCTGGGCGACCAGAAAATCACCGATGTCATGCATGTCGATGAAGCGATTGACGTGCGTGTGGCCATCGGCGCCCTCGAAGGCGCCCCGCAGCTCCTTCAGCGTGTCGGGCCCGAAGCTGGTGAACATGACCAGCCCGCCGGGGGCGAGCACCCGCTGCATCTCGGCGAAAGCCCGCTGCGGGTCGTTCACCCACTGAAGCGTCAGGTTCGACCAGATCAGTCCCGCCACGCCGCTCGCCACGGGCAGCTGTTCGATGTCACCGCACACCGCAGCGAG
>Ga0209536_100001158_pt1 | contig 43618 bp, 38 predicted proteins | sample DeeMarSeWOR28_12_FD_187461 | JGI IMG/M metagenome (GOLD analysis project Ga0209536, IMG submission 187461) | Marine sediment microbial communities from White Oak River estuary, North Carolina - WOR-2-8_12 (SPAdes) (version 2) | ecosystem: Environmental > Aquatic > Marine > Intertidal zone >...
CCCGACGGAGAGGTGGCAGAGCGGTTGAATGCACCGGTCTTGAAAACCGGCAAGGTGGCGACACCTTCGAGGGTTCGAATCCCTCCCTCTCCGCCAGATAAAGCGGAACGGGGCCCCTTGCGGGCCCGTTTTGTTTTGTTAGGCCAGGTCACATCGGAAAACCAAGCAATCAATTGGCTCCGAGCATATCTACCGTCATCCCGCTTTAAAACTGGAGTTCGGCCGTGTGCCGATTTTCGTTACCATAGGCGGCAAGCTCTGTTTCGGCTCACAGAGTCCGGACGGGGCGTGCATCACATAACAAAAGGAAAACTCCCGGGGAACCCGGGCTCGGCTACAGCCGTCACGGCAAACCTCTCTGCCGCAGCAGATGGATCATTGCCAAGGACTCCGCCGACCGTGCCCGGCCAATACGCGCCGTCATCCGTGAGCCTTTCGGGAGTATCCCGGAAAGCGTCGCCGTCGCGGCTTGTAACTCGCCGGCACACAGGACGCAGCATGCAGGCGCGGGCAATCGAACCATCTGCAGACCGTCAGTGAGGAGTCATGAACGGAACTTCGGCCAACCAGACCACAATGGGCAGCGGCGGCACGATCGCCACACGGGCACTGGGTCTCGCCACTGTGCTCGTGGCAGCGTGGCTGCTCTGGTCTGGCCTTTACAAGCCACTGCTTCTCGCTCTGGGTGCATTTTCCTGCGCACTGGTGATCTATGTCTCTTTCCGGATGCATCTGTTCGAGTACAGCGTATTCACCCTGAGATTCGGCTGGCGATTGATTGGCTTTTGGGGCTGGCTTGGGAAAGAGGCCGTCAAGTCGAGCCTTCTGGTCAGTCGTATCGTGCTCAGCCCACGCCTGCCCATTAGCCCGACGGTGACGGAGCTGGATGCTGCGAGCCAGCATCCCGTCGATCTGGCCACCCTCGGCAATTCCATCACCCTGACCCCGGGCACACTGACGCTGAGGATCCGCGACGGACGGTTGACCGTCCACGCACTGACAAGCGAAGTCGCCGACGACTTGCTGGACGGTGAAATGAATCGACGCGTCGCGAGATTGCGGGAGGACTGACGTGTACTACGCCGTGTCCATCGCGATCCTGATCACCATGGCACTTGCGCTGACCCGTGCGCTACTTGGCCCGACAGTTTATGACCGGGTGCTCGCCGTCAACATGTTTGGCACCAAGACAGTCCTGCTGCTTTCCGTCATAGCATTTCTCGGCGGCCGCCCGGACTTTCTCGACCTCGCCCTTGCCTACGCACTGATCAACTTCATCGGGGTCCTGGCCGTTCTCGAGTTTTTCCGTTCCCGAGCGGCAAGGCGTCGTCTCGAGCAGGACCACGAGGTCTCCGGCTAGTGGAACTGCTGCAGGATACACTGAGCTGGGTACTGTTGACTGCCGGCGGTATCTTCGTGCTGATCGGCGGCATCGGCGCACTACGGATGCCGAATCTTTACACGCGAATGCACGCTGCCAGCGTCACCGATACGATGGGCGCGATTCTGGTACTCAGCGGGATCATGCTGCAGGCGGGCCTGTCCCTGGCCACAATCAAGCTGGTGGCCATCTTGGTGTTCCTGCTCATCACCAGTCCCACTTCCTCCTACGCCCTGGCCAGCGCGGCACTGATCGCCGGCATTCGCCCGGAGGCCGGCCGGGCCAGCGACCGACCCGCTGACGATGCGATCCCGCCCGAGAGCCGAAAATGACTGTCCTGTTCAGCATTTTTCTGCTGACCCTGTCGGTGATCACGGCACTGGCTATTGTGCGCACCCGAAATCTTTTTGTAGCCGTGATGTTGCTGGGAATCTTCAGCCTGCTGCTGGCGATCAACTTTTTCCTGCTCGACGCAGCGGATGTGGCGCTGACGGAGGCGGCCGTGGGGGCCGGCATTTCTACCGTGCTTTTTATCGCCGCCCTCGCGCTGACATCGGAAAAGGAACGTGACGGAACAAGCCAACGCTGGCTGTCTCTGCTCGTTGTCGCCAGCGCCGCGCTGGTCATCGTCTACGCGACCTTCGACAAGCCTCGGTTTGGTGATCCGAACGCGCCGGTGCTGCAGCACATCGGACCCTGGTACGTCCAACATACCCCGGAATACGTGGGCATCCCCAACGTCGTTACGGCCGTACTGGGAAGCTTCCGCGGCTACGATACGCTGGGCGAGGTGTTCGTCGTCTTTACCGCCGGCATCGGCGTTCTGTTCCTGCTTTCGGCCCGACGCTCCCGCTCGGGGCAGAGACGTCCACGATCCGATGCTACGGAGATCGGCTTACGGGATGAAATTCTGCTGCGCGTCGTCGGTCGGCTGCTGGTGCCCTTCATTCTGCTCTTCGGTCTTTACGTTCAGTTCCACGGAGAGTACGGCCCAGGCGGGGGGTTCCAGGCCGGCGCCCTTATCGCAGCCGCCTTCATTCTTTATGCGCTGATCGAGGGCGAGGAGCGGACGCTACATGCGCTCCCCCGACGTGTCCTGAATGGGCTCATGGTCGGGGGCGCGCTGCTTTATGGCGCCGTCGGCGTGGCGGGCATGCTGATGGGATCCAACTTCCTGGACTACTCGGTACTGGCAGCCGACCCAGTGGCAGGGCAGAAGATCGGCATCATCCTTATTGAGGCCGGCGTCGGAATGACGGTGTGCGGCGTGCTGCTCAACATATTCCACGCCTTTGCGTCCCGGGATCGCGTTCAATGAACCTGCTGGGGCTATATCACTACTGGGTCTTCGCCGTTCTTTTGATGATCGGATTTTACGCCGTGGTTGCAAAAACCAACCTGATCAAAAAACTCATCGGGCTGTCGATCTTTCAGGCCGCCGTATTCCTGCTTTACATCACCATGGGCAAGATCAGTGGCGGTACCGCGCCCATTCTGCAAAAGGACGTCACTGACGCAATCTTCTCCAATCCCCTCCCCCAGGTTTTGATCCTGACTGCCATCGTGGTGGGCATCTCCACGACGGCTCTTGGCCTGGGCATCGTCGTCCGTATCAAGGAGGAATACGGCTCCATCGACGAGCAGGATATTCAGGAGATCGACCGCCAGTGACAGCACTGGACGCGCACTTGCCGGCGCTGCAGGTCGTAGTTCCGCTGCTGATCGCACCGCTGGTCACGCTCCTCCGGCCGCGGGGGCTGGCGTGGGCGGCGGCAACGGCCACCAGCTTGTTGACCTTCCTGATCGCCCTGGCGCTCGCCGCAGGCGCGCTTGCCGGTGAGACTCAAGGCTATGAGCTGGGCGCCTGGAGCCGTCCTTACGGCATCGAGCTGGACGTCAACAGCTTCGGGGCAATGTTACTGCTGGTCCTGACAGGCGGCTCCAGTTTTGCGCTTCTGGCAGGAAAGCCCAGCCTCGACCAGCAGATCGAGCCGGGCCGCCAGCCGCTTTTCCTCTCCGCCTGGCTGCTCGTGCTGGCCGGACTGTCGGGCATCCTGGTTTCGGCGGACGCCTTTAACATCTTCGTGTTCATGGAGATCTCGTCCCTGGCGACTTACATCCTGGTAGGGGGCGGCCCGGACCGGCGTGCGCTGCCCGCTGTGTTCAAGTACCTGATGATGGGCACCATCGGCGCGACCTTCTACCTGATTGGTGTCGGCCTCATCTATATGATGACGGGAACGCTCAACCTGGCCGACATTCAGTTGCGGATCCAGGATGTTGCAGACCTGCGCCCGGTCCTGGTGGCGGCAGGCTTCATCACGGTGGGCCTGGGCCTCAAGGCAGCGGTCTTTCCCCTGCACGTCTGGCTGCCGAACGCCTACACGTTTACGCCCCACGCGGGGACGGTGTTCCTGGCCGCCTGCGCGACCAAAGTCTCCCTTTACGTTCTGCTGAGCTTTGATTTCGTGGTCTTCCAGCAGAACCTTATGGGGCACGAGGCTCAGTTCGCGGCATTTCTGATGCCGCTCGCCGTGATGGGGATCCTCGTGGCTTCCGCAGTGGCGCTGTTTGAATCCAATATCAAGCGACTCCTTGCATTCTCGTCCGTCGCTCAGGTCGGTTACATGCTTCTCGGCGCCAGTACCGTATCGCTGCTCGGCCTGACCGCCAGCCTCGCTCACATGTTCAATCATGCGCTGGCCAAAGGCGCCCTGTTCCTGGCGGTGATGTGTCTCGCCATGCGTTTGCCAAGCCTGGAACTGGACGATCTTGCCGGTGCAGCGAAGCGAATGCCATGGACCATGACGGCGTTTGTGATCGGCGGACTGAGTCTGATTGGCGTCCCGGGCACGGCTGGCTTTATCAGCAAGTGGTACCTCATTTCAGCGTCCATGGAACTGGGCGGTGCCGGATGGCTGCTGGTCGCCGTTATCGTTACAGGTTCGCTGATGGCCGTGGCCTACATATGGCGCATCGTGGAGGTTGCATGGTTCCGACAGGCGGGGCCGGAACAGCCGGAGATCCGGGAGGCGCCAGTGCTGATGCTGGCGGTCACATGGGTGGCTGCCCTGGGTAACATTTACTTTGGCCTGGACCCTTCGCTGCAGATCAAGCTCGCTGCCGACGGCGCGCGAATGCTGCTCGGGGGACTGCCTTGAGTCCCCAGGGCCTTATCATCCTGGCGGTGTGCATTCCGCTGGCTGGAGCGGTCATGATCGCCCTCGCGGGCCGCCTCAGCGCGAACCTGCGCGAGACAGTCACACTGCTGACGTCGGTCGCCCTGATCGCGACGGTCTGGAGCCTGCTGCCAGGGATCTTCGAGGGCAGCCGCCCCAGCGTAACGGTTACCGAAACCCTTCCCGGCATCTCCATCGCGTTCGCCGTGGAGCCGCTGGGAATGATGTTCGCCGCCCTCGCTTCTGGATTGTGGCTGATCAATTCCATTTATTCGATTGGTTATATGCGCGGCAATCGCGAGAAACACCAGACGCGGTTCTACGTCATGTTTGCCGTGTCGCTGGCGGCGACAACGGGCATCGCATTCTCCGCCAATCTGTTCACGCTGTTCCTGTTCTACGAGATGCTGACCCTGGCGACGTACCCGCTCGTCGCTCACAAGGGCGACGCCGCCACCATAAGGTCGGCGCGTGTCTATCTGGGCATTCTGATTTTCGCGTCCATCGGCCTGCTTCTGCCGGCCATTGTCTGGACCTACATGATTGCGGGTACCGGGGACTTCACACCAGGCGGCATCCTTGAAGGCCGTCTCGACGGACCGCAGGTGGGCTTGTTACTGGCCCTGTTCGTCTTCGGCGCCGCAAAGGCCGCGGTGATGCCTGTGCACCGGTGGTTACCGGCAGCCATGGTTGCTCCGACTCCGGTCAGTGCACTGCTGCACGCGGTCGCGGTGGTAAAGGCAGGCGTGTTTGTTGTGACGAAGGTGATCGTTTATGTCTTCGGGATCGACTTCCTTTTTGCTGAGCCCAGCAGCGGTTGGCTGTCCTATGCGGCTGCCTTCACGATCATCATGGCCAGCCTGGTGGCGCTCAGGCAGAAGAATCTCAAGCGACTTCTGGCCTACTCGACGATAGGACAACTTTCCTATGTGATCATGGCATCGGCCATCCTCAAACCGCTTGCCGAAGTAGGCGCCGCAATCCACATGGTGGCTCACGCGTTTGGAAAGATCACTTTGTTCTTCGCCGCCGGCGCCATCTACACGGCGTCCAAGAAAACAGAGATTGGTCAGCTGCGCGGCATCGGCCGTCGGATGCCTCTGACAATGACGGCCTTCACGATCGGGGCACTGAGCATGATCGGCGTTCCACCCACCGGCGGTTTCGTCTCCAAGTGGTACATCCTTGCGGGTGCTTTCCAGGCCGACAATTACCTCGCGCTGGCGACGGTCATCCTCAGCACTGCCTTAAACGCAGCCTACTTCCTGCCGATTGTTTACATGGCCTGGTTTGGACGAGACCGGACTCCAGCCGGTCAGGAGCACGGCGAAGCGCCCGCAGCCACGGTACTGGCTCTGACCCTGACGGCGTTTCTGACACTGGCCTTTTTCGTTTTCAACGGGCCGCTCATCGATCTGGAATCCCAACTCGTCAGGGGACCGGCTTCCGCCGTCCGGGGACAATGAATATGGAAACAGAAAAGTCACGGAATTCGGTGTCGCCGGGGCCGCCCCCTGGAGAGAGCGACGCCTGGCTGGCCAGACCCGCGACCATCCGGTTGCTTTGGCGGGTCTTCACCGTCGTTCTAGTCCTGTCAGTCTCGGTTCAGCTCCTTTTCAGGGTAAAGGGCTATTTTGGCGTGGATGGCTGGCTGGGATTCGGAGCCCTGTATGGCTTCCTTTCATGCGTTCTCATGGTCCTGTTCGCGAAGTTTCTGGGTCGCTTCCTGAAGCGCGGCGAGAACTACCATCGGGTCGATGAGAATGATTGAGTTTCTTCCACCCGCGTTGATCATGCTGCTCGGGGCGATGCTGGTCGGGCCGACACGAGGCGCCTGGCGAACAGCCGTGGTGCTGCTGACACCACTGCTGACGCTGATCGCCATCTGGCAGGTTCCGGACGGCGTGGTCATGACGATCGCCTTCCTCGAGTACCCGATCGAGCCCTTGGAAGGCAGCCCCGTCAGGCGTCTGTTCGCCACGATCTTTGCCATCATGGCTTTCGGCGGGGGCCTGTTCGCCTATCGGCATGCTAAATGGTACGAGCTTGCCGCCGCGCTTGCCTACGCTGCCGGGGCCATCGGTGTCAGTTTCGCCGGAGACCTGATCAGTCTGTTTCTGTTCTGGGAACTGATGGCGCTGTTCTCCACCGTCGTGGTCTGGTGCGGTGGAACGCCCGCTGCCCGGGCCGCGGGAATTCGCTACGCCATCATGCATCTGATTGGCGGCGTGATCCTGAAGGTGGGCATCGAAGGCGTCATGGTGCACACGGGTTCTATCGAAGTGCAGCCGATGCTGGCGACCAACTTTGACACATGGATGATTCTCATCGGGATTCTTATCAACGCCGCGGCGCCGCCGATCTCCGCCTGGCTGTCGGACGCCTACCCGGAATCCAGCCCCACCGGCTCCGTTTTCCTATCCGCCTTTACTACCAAGACCGCCGTACTGGCCCTGATCCTGCTGTTCCCCGGAGAGCCGGTGCTCATCGGTGTGGGGCTTTACATGGTCATGTACGGGATCATCTACGCCCTGCTGGAGAACGACGTCCGCCGTATCCTGGCGTTCTCTATCGTCAACCAGGTCGGCTTTATGGTCTGCGCCGTCGGCATCGGAACCCAGATGGCGATCAACGGGGCCGCAGCCCACGCTTTCGCCCATATCATCTACAAGGCGCTCCTGTTCATGAGTGCCGGTGTCGTGGTCTACCGAACCGGCTTCAACAAGTGCACCGAAGTCGGCGGGCTTTTCCGGACCATGCCGTTGACGGCCGTTTGCGGCATTGTCGGCGCCCTGGCAATTTCCGGATTTCCGCTGACCTCCGGATTCACGACCAAGACCCTGATCTCCCAGGCTGCCGCCGATCAGGGTCTCGTAGCAGTTTATTTCATGCTCGCGGCGGCTTCCGCCGGTGTCTTCCTCCACGCCGGCATCAAGTTCCCGTGGTTCGTCTTCTTCCAGCGTGACTCCGGTCTGCGGCCGAAAGATGCCCCCTGGAATATGGGGTTGGCGATGGTGTTGTTTTCCCTGCTCTGCGTTCTATTCGGCGTGGCGCCGGAATTGCTCTACCGGTTCCTGCCCTACCCCGTGGACTACCAGCCCTACTCGCCCGGCAAGGTCGTCTTCTACCTCCAGCTGCTTTTATTCAGCGGGCTGGCGTTCTTCCTCCTGCTCCCCCTGATGCGGCGCACCAACACAATTACGCTGGATACCGACTGGATCTGGCGGGTCGGCCTGCGGCATCTCTGGCAATATGGCGAGTCTCTCACCGGCCGCGCAAGCGGCTCCCTGTCGGCACTGTGGGGCGGTCTGCTGGCGCGGATGACCGCCAGGGTGAATTACTTTTTCGGCGGCGAAGACAGTCGTGACGGCACGCCACGCGGTGTCTTCGCCCGGGCCTGGCCCATCGGCACGACGGCCATCTGGATTGCGCTGTTGCTGACAGCGTACGTCACATTCTATTACGTGGGTTGATACCCGGCGCGCGGATCGGGCGCGCAAACTGAGCATGGCCCGGGATGAACGATCCGGGAATCGCGCCGAAAACCGCCAATCTAGGAAAATATCCAGACCATCAGCAGCGGCAAGGCTATCGCCGTAAATAGACCGTTGAGGCCCATTGCAAGCCCCGCAAAAGCGCCCTGTGTCTCACCGAGCTCCAGCGCCCTGGCCGTTCCTATCCCGTGAGACGCGAGACCCATGGCGAATCCGGTCGCTTTTGGATCGCTGACCCCGACAAGACGAAGCACGGACGTGCCCAGTACCGCGCCGAGAATGCCGGTCAGTATGACCAGGACGGCGGTCAGGGAAGGAAGCCCGCCGGTCAACTCCGCGATTCCCATCGCGATCGGTGTCGTGACAGATTTGGGAGCCAGGGACACCAGCACTTCCCGGCTGGCTCCCATGCCCCAGCCGATCAGCATCGCTGTGACTACCGCGGTAGCCGAACCGGCCAGGAGTGCGACGGTCAGGGAAAGGGCCGAGCGGCGCACCTTGTCGAACTGCCGGTAGAGTGGCACGGCGAGGGCGACGGTCGCCGGGCCAAGCAGAAAGTGAACAAACTGGGCCCCCTCGAAATACGTGGCGTAGTCGACCCCTGTCAGCGTCAGCAGCCCGACCAGGAGAATGACCGCGATCAGTACGGGATTCACCAGGGGGTGGTGGCGAAACCGTCGAAAAAGCCACTGGCCGGCTACGTATGCCGCAAGCGTAAGCGTCAGTCCTGTTAAGGGCGTCGCCGCGAGATAGACCCAGATGTCCTGTATGTCCGTGGTCATTTTCTCTCCCGGGTCCTGCTGTGCCGATCCATTCTCGGATTCAGCGGATCCAGTTTGACCATCACCAGGCCGGTCACCGCGATGGCGGCGATGGTACTGCCCAAAAGAGCGGTCGCCACGGAAGGCCATTCATCGGCCAGCAGCGGTAAATACAACATCACGCCGACGCCCGCGGGCACGAAAAGCAGGCTCAAATTCTCGAGGATACCGAACGCGGTTGTCTCCAGAGAACGGGGCACACCACCCTTTACCAGCAAGCCCACAAACAGGAGACCCATGCCAATGACGGGCCCGGGCACCGGCACGCCCAGCGCCAGGTGAAGGATCTCGCCTGCAAGCTGAAGCGCAAGGATCAGGGTAAGAAAAGCGAGAGACATTGTCTGTCTTCCTGTGTTTCGAGCCGGTCAGAAGACCAGGGAGATTGCCAGAAAGTGACCTGGCAAGTGGAATTCAATAATCCCGCTTGTATTCGACACCGATGTTTTTCCCGCCGGTCTGCTTCAGATCAGTGGTCAGACGAATCTTTTTGGTGACCTCATATTCCACGGTCACCGCGCCGCTTTCCTCAAAGGTACTGGTCTCGACACCGAGATACAGCCCTTCAGCCAGATATCTGCCCGCTTCCACCGTCGTGGCCTGCTCCCCTTCCGTTGTCTCTGTCGTGCCGAAACGCAGCACGTCGACACCGACGGCCTCTCTCAGACGCGCCAAAGCACCCGGACCGCCTCCGGTCGCGGTCAGTTCCCCCACGGCCGCCGCCAACTGGACGGCCTCGACGGCGGAAAGCTCGCCCGCGGATTTGTTGAACAGGGCACGAGCAAGGATTTCGTCTTCCGGTACCGTGGGATCGGAACTGAGATTCAATCCGGGATTCGAGATCGGTCCCGTGAGGTTTGCCATGACCCTCAATTCCGGGCCCTGATATACAGCACGAATGTCCAGTATGGGATCGATCTTCGATCCGCCGGCAAATCGCAGACTGGACGATTCGAGCCGGAACCTGCGACCGAGAAACATCAGCACTCCGCGCCGGGACTCCAGCCGGCCCAGGATCTCTGGCTGGACGAATGGGCCCTGGATCTGGAGTTCGCCGCCCCACTCCGAGTCGAGCCCGAGCCCACGAACATAGACTCGGCCCGGCAGCTCGACGCTAACGTCGAGATCGCCCTGGATCAGGCGTTTTCTGTCCCGCCCCCCGGGGTCTGACTCCCCGTCGCCGCCGGTCTCGGCGCCAATTTCGGTGATCTCGAGATCGATCACCTCCGGAGGCAGGTTGTTGATCAGCTGCACCTCGGCCGCTTCGCTCGTGACCGTGCCGGTGATGCTCAGGGCCGCCAGAGGACCTTTTGCATTGAGCTGGCCTGCCGCGCGACCGGTAATCTCGTCTCGTCGAAGTAACGTGAAACTCCGGAATTCAAGACTTGCCTCGGCCGGATAGCCCGATTCCGGATCCAGTAGAAGCCTGCCGTCGCCGCTCAGGGTACCGCCGTTACCGTCGCCGGCCTCCAGCTCAACAATATCCAAACTGTCGCCGTCACCCTGGATGCGGAGATTCAAGGGCGTCAGCACCGTTCCCGCCAGGAGATGCTCGTAATGTCCGTCCCGAAGCGATACGTCCCCGGATATCTTCGGATCCGAGGGCGATCCCGACATCGCCAGCGTGAGCGACAGGGGACCTCTCACCAGGTGATCCTCCAGCGGGAGGAGAGATATCAGATCCACGGCATCTCCCGACCACTGGAGTCGCCCGCTCAAGGCTCCATCCGGTCTGAGATTCGCCTGGACTTTCTGCAGGTCCACGTCGAGTGGAATTGTCCCGTTGACCGTCACGGGCTCACCGAGAGAAGCCGCGGCAGAGGCCGTGAAGTCCAGCTCTCCCGAGGCCAGTTCGCCTTGCAGGGACCCGCTGAGCGGCGTGGAACGTCGGCGGTGGGGCAGCTGGATGTCCGTGATACGAATGTCGACCATGCCGGCGGTCTGCCCGTTCTCCGTGCGCAGATCGATCCGGGTATCCAGCCGGCCCGTGAGATTCAGCACCGGATTCACGAGTTTCAGAAGGGCCAGGGGCAGCGTCTCGGCAGAAAAATTGAGGCTGGCATCTGGTGTGCCCAGACGGGCCCGACCCGCGAGAGAGCCGTCTCCAATGGCGACATCCAAACCCTCCACCACAATCTCCCGCCCCCCGATCGTCAGACTGGCGGGCTGGCGGCTTTCGATTGTCATATCACCCAGGGATCCGTCCAGGCGAGTCAGACTGAATCGTGTCGTCGGTGTTCCGAATTCCGCACTGATGCCGGCAATCAGCCTGGCCGCGGAGCGCAGTACGGTGCCCTCTGTCGCTATCGTGACGCCAGGCTCGGCCAGGGTTCCGCTGACGGTCGCCCGTGTCTCTCGCAGCCGCGAGGACGGGCCGACAAACTGGCGGGCCACCAGATCACCACTGATACCCGCGTTCTCATCCAGACCGATGACACTCACGTTCATCTCCAGGCTGTCGGCACTCATCGGACGAATGGTTCCGGCCCTGATCGAAAGCGCCTGAGCCATCGCGGTCAGACGAATTTGCTGAAGCCCCTTGACCTCTGCGAATTCCACGGCACCATCGACCTGACCGGAACTCACGCCGGAAACGAAGGTTTCGGTCCAGGGCCCGATGTTATTCACCGACGCTTCGAGCCTGCCCGCCATCGGCAAACCCGCGTAGGGAACCTGAATCTGGCCCTCGACCTTGGCACCCGGTGCCGCAGCCCGGATACCGCGAAGCTCCAGTTTCTGCTTTCCGATAACTATTTCAGTTTCGACCCGGGTCTCTCCCGCGGGGCCGTTGCCGACGAGCAAGACGGACCCCTCGGTTCGGCTGACCAGCTCATCCAGGGAGTAACGTCCTGTGACCTCCGTCCATCGACCTGCCGGCAGCCTCACGCCGTCGACGCCGATCGAGCCGGCTATCGAGGGATCCCCCGTCGGACCCGCCAGTTTGGCCGTTATCGTGGCCGAGCCCTCGAGGTCGACACCGATGTCCTGCGAGATCACCGAGGCATCAGTCAGCCGGCTTTCGGCGACAACCTCCAAGCGTTCGTAGTGATCAGCGAATACCACTGTCCCCAGGGTCGTTGATCGCGCGCCCTCGATCCGGATATCACTGATTCTCAGCCCTTCACCGGCGGCTAGCTCCAGCCGAGCCGTGAGATCCGTCTCGGGGGTCGTCATGGAGCGAACCACGGGCAGGCCAATGAAGAAATCCTGAGTTTTCCCTGCCACGTCAATACGAACATCACCGTCGAGCGAGGGCAGATATACGTCAGCATCCAATGCCAGGGAGCCTTCCAGATCCAGACGCGCGAGAGGGTCCAGACTATCGAGATCCGTCACGGTCACCTCGAGGGGCGCCCGCAAGGTCCCATCCTGACGGCTCAGCTGGATCGGGCCGGTGATCCGGGCATCCGGAAGTTGTAGGTCCAGATTTTCGACCGTCACCATGCGGTTTCCGTCGATGACACCCTGGAGACTGGCCGATGCGGGCCCGCGGACAAGCCTTTCCATGCCTTTCAGGTCCCACTCCAGATCCCCGGCTTGCACCTGGCTCCGAATCGTGTACCGAGACCCTTCTGACCGGTTGACGGCCGAAAGCTCGCCTCTCAGGACCACTCCCGCAGCATCGAGTCCACCGATGGAAAGCGTCTCGGCCTGTGCCTTCGCTGTCAGCGCGGGCTCATCAACTTTGCCCGTCATTGAGACGGAAACCGTCAGTCCCTCGAACTTCGCCGGCCAGGAAAGTTCCGCCAGCCCACCGGGACTTTTCTGAACTATCGTGGCCTCTGCCTGGACTTCGCCATTTCTACGATCCAGACTCCCGGCGCCCGACAGATCCAGCGAGTCGTTCACGTAACTGAGCTGGGAAAGTCTTATGACTCGAAAGTGTTTCCTCTTCCGCGCCGTCGCCGAGAGTTCCAGGCGGCCCGAGCCAAGGACCCTGTACCGTTGCGGGAGCAGCGGTGTGACATCCACATCTCCGGACACCTGCAGACGTGTTTCGTCGCGAGTCTCCATTCTCAAAGAGAGTTCAGTCGTGCCGTCGCCGAACCGCCCATGGACCCGACCCCGCCAGCTGTCGGCGCCACCGTCCCCGGTCACGTCCACGTCTATTGCCGCATCCGGGGGAAGACCTATCCACTCCGCGATCGCGCCCCCGGGAGCCGCGTGCCAGTTCATATCCAGGCGAAGGTTTTCCAGTTCGCCGCTGTAAGAGATGTCTGCGGTGAAGCGGTCCGAACGGTGATCGATCCTGGCGATATCCAGGTGGGTCTGTTCGGTTTGGCCTTCTGAGATACCGATCTGTCCGTGAATTCGCCAAACCGCACGCGATCCCGCGATGGCTTCGCCGATCTCCAGCCGGGCAATATTCAGACGCTCGACTCTGACCCTCGCCAGCCAACCAGGAATGCTCCCCACCTCCCGGTCTCCGGTTCCCTGACCCGTGGCCGCCGCGGTCGGCATCCGGGTCACTCGAACGGCGTCCGCCAGCAGCGCCTGTATATGTAGCCTGCCTGCCAGGAGAGAAGTTGGGCGCCACTGGAAATGGACGTTATCCACCGTGAGCAAAGGCTCGCTGGCTTCCTGTATGTCGACGCGGCGAATCGAAAGGCTGAACGGCAGAAAACCCTCAATGCCCTCCAGAGAGACAACGAGCCCCGCCTCGCCCAGGGCGTCGCCGGCCATGCGCTCGATCCATCGCCGACCCGGGTCGGAATTCAGCCAGAGAATCAGACCGGCCGCGACCAGCGCGACCACAAGCGCGGCACCGCCCGCACTGATAGCCAACCATTTCCGGATCTGCCGCTGATTCACGGTCTAAAAGGCCTGGCCGATGGAGACGTAGAACTGGAAATCATCATCCACGTCCCGCTTGTTGATCGGAAACGCAACATCCAGCCGGATTGGGCCGATCACGGTGAAATACCGTCCTCCCAGCCCTGCCGCCCATCGGATAGTGTCGTCGCCCTCCGTGGTGAAATCCGGATTGGTGAATACTGTACCCCCGTCAAGGAAAGGCACCAGCCCGATCCGCTCAGTGATGCGAAACCGCGCCTCGGCACTCAGCTCGATGACCGAACGGCCTCCGATCGGGTCGTTCTGGTCGTCCAGCGGACCCACCTTCTTGAACTGGTATCCGCGAATGGAACCACCGCCACCGGCGTAGAACCGCTTGGAAGCTGGGATCTCGGCCCTGCTTTCTCCCAATATGCTGCCTGCCCGCACCCGCCCGGCTACCACGATCCGGTCTTCTTGATGCAGGGACTTGTAGGCGGAGATGTTAGTTTCTCCGGCAAAAAACGCATTGTTGTCGTCTCCCGTGGTCAGGTACGGCGCAACGCCCAGCCACAAGCGACTGCCACGGGTCGGATTCATCTCCACGTCCCGGCTGTCCCGGATGATGGCTGCGGGAACACCGAACAACCACAGCGTCCGCTTGTCCCGGTTCTCGGTGATATCCGATAGCTCCAGGCTCAGGCCGGCCCTGCCAGACCATAACTCGCTAAGCTGTCTTTCCAGACCGATCGCTACCGCCGCGCTGGTCTCGTCGAAGGCATCCGTCTCCTCGCGCTTGACGCGCGCGACACCCAGCAAGGTCTGATCGTCCCGTCGGAAACGGGGTTTGGCGTAGAGAGTACTCAGGCTTTGCTCGATCTCGCCAATACGGGTTTCGACTCTCAGATTCTCGTCCTCTCCAAAAAAATTGCGATGCTCCCAGAAAGCAGAAAGGCCAAAACCTTCGTCCGTGCCCCAACTCAACCCCGTGCCGATAGTTCGGTGCTCCCGCTCCTCCACTGCGAGGTTGATCGGGATACCGCCAGATTCGTCCAGATTTTTTGCCTTCGTAATCAGAACGGACGCGAAAAGGGACGTATCAATCAGATCCTGGCGGTAGTTGTCGAGCAGTCTCCGGTCGTACTGCTGCCCCGTCTTCCACGGTCTGATGCTCCGCACGTAGGACTCTTTGACTTTGTCTGTCCCTTCGACAGACAGGGGCCCGAACGTCGCGCTGGGACCGGACTCCACGGTCATGATGACCCGCATGGTCCGTGTCTTCCTGTCAATCAGGTGGCGACGGTCGACGACCCGGCCAAAGGGATATCCATGTTCCCAAAAAATTTCCTCCGTTCGCCTCCCTGCCGCCACCACATCGGCGGCCCGTACACGCCGGTTGACTTCGATACCTAACTCCGCCGGATCAAGCGGCAGATCGATTCCGGGATGCCCGTCGCTGTAAACGATTTCGAAGCTCTCCAGTCGGTAGGGATCCCCGCGGCGGATGATCAAGGTCACTGTCACGGGATCCGTTGACGTATCGATCCGGTAATCCACTTTGGCGTCGTAATAACCATCGGACCTGAGAACGGCCGACAGGCGCCTCAGATCGCCTGCGGCACGGCGTTCCAGCGCCGTCAACGTGGATGGTTGCCGATCCTGCAGAGTCACCAGCAAGGACGACTTCCTGAGCAACTCGCCTCGTTTGCCGCCCATCGCGCCATCGAATTCCACCTGGTAGCTGATGCCGACAGCGGGATCGTCGGACGAGCCGGACGCCGTCGCCGCGTCGACGGAGCGGGCCAAGGAGGTACACATCAGGACCACAGATCCGACGATGGCGCAGACGCGGGCCACATCGATGGTCAGAGTGTTCAGAGGCAAAGTCTCCTCAGTCGGTTTGGACCGGAAAAGGTGCCGCCAGCAAGTTAGATGCTAGCGGAAGCAAAAAGATTCTTCGCCAGAATCAGCGCTTGCCTTTCAGGCCCCGTGAATGGAGCCCGACGCAACACCCCGATTGCCGTACCATGTATAAGTGCGCAACATTCTTTTCCGAGGTGGCCCATGACAGAACTGGTGGGAATTGCCGGCAGCCTCCGGGCCGGTTCGTTCAATCGGTCGCTGCTGGAAGCCGCGGCCCGCCTTGCTCCCCAGGGAGTCTCCCTCCGGATTGCGTCCATCGATGAAGTCCCTCTTTATAATGCGGACGTGGAGCGTGACAGCGGTGTTCCCGCGTCGGTCCGCCGTCTGCAGGACAGGATTGCGGCCGCCGATGGCCTGATCCTGGCAAGCCCGGAGTACAACAGCTCGATACCCGGCGTTCTCAAGAACGTGATGGATTGGCTGTCGAGACCCCCGGATCAGATCGGTCGGGTCTTCCGCGACCGGCCCGTCGCCGTCATCGGGGCCACACCCGGTGGACTTGGCACGGTCCTGAGCCAGACGGCGTGGCTTCCGGTGCTCAAGGCGCTCGGAACGCGCCAATGGTCCGGCGACCGTCTTTCCGTCTCTCGCGCCGGCGAACTTGTGGATGCCGATGGCCGGATCAAGGACGCCAGGCTGGAAGACCGGATCAAGGATTTCATGAGGGGCTTCGCTGAGTTCGCGACCGCCCGGGAATAATCAGGCCCGTCATCGCAATTTGGCGCTACGCCCCCCTTGTGGGCATAATTGCCCGCCGCGCGACAGGATCCGCCCTCCTGACAGGGGCAGAGACGGGCCATCGATCGGCGAATCTCGAGAACTGCATCCATTTCGGTATAACCGCAGGATCGCATAAATGTCGCGGGACTTGTCTATTTATCAGTTAGTTAAAGATTTTTTCTCAAGTTTTTTCTGAATTTTATCAGCCGAAAACGGGATCCGGCGACCTCCCCCTTTGAGGCCACCTTGAGCGTCCCGGCATGACTTCGGGAAGGTGTTGAAGAGCCCGGAGCGCTGATTCTTCGCCGGGGCAGAGTGGGTTGATTGACGTCTCTTCGCGGTCTAGGGAATGGAATTTATGAGAATGTCGAACGGTCGGATCCGCATCCGGGCAAATCGATGGCTCCACGGTCTGGCTTCAGTGACGAGCACCCGCCTCGCAGTCAGCATCATGCTATGCATCCTGACGACTAACGTCATCGCCAGGGCCGGTGAGGACGTTCGGGACAAGGAGATCCTCGGCTGGATCGAGACTGCTCTTGTCACCAGTGAACGGATCAAGGTAAAGGCCAAGCTGGACACCGGCGCAAAAACCACTTCGCTGCACGCTATCAATATTAAGCGGTTCAAACGCGACGGACGGCGCATGGTGCGATTCACCATCGAAGACCCTGAAACCGGCGAGCTGCTGGAGATGGAACGTCCCCTGGTGCGAAGCGTGCGCATCAAGGAATCAATCGGCGACGAGCACAGTCGCAGACCGGTTGTCGAACTCTGGCTATGTGTGGGCTCCATCGGCAGAGAAGTCGAGGTCAATCTCGTAGACAGGAGCCGTTTCATTTATCCGCTGCTGATCGGCAGGAGCGCCATGGCCGGGCTGATCGTGGTGGACTCGGAAGAAACGTTCACCCTGCCCCCGGACTGCCCCTCGGAGGACAAGGCATCGTGACACTGTCGGCCCGGCGTCGCCACCTCTACCTGCTGTCCGCGACCCTTGCCGTGGCGGGGCTTTCCGTGGCCGCCTACCGGGCCACCGAACTCGGTTTTCCGCTCAGCCCCGGGGCCACTTCCCCATTGTGGACCGTGGAAGCCCGGGTCCAGTTCGAGCGATTTACACCGGGGCCGGCCAAGGCGATGCTCGCGATTCCTTCCGACCCTCCCGGGTACAGCGTGCTGACCGAGAATTTTATTTCCAGGGGTTATGGAGTGTCCGTCAGCCAGGAGGGCGAGGACAGGATTGCGATGTGGGCCATTCGGCGAACGGAAGGCGAGCAGTCTCTCTATTACCGCCTGCGTGTTTTCCGAAAGGCCGATCGACGAGTGGAAATGCAGGCCCCGCCGTTTCCTTCCGTTCCGGAGCTGGAGGAGCCCTTCGCATCGGCGCTGGACGCCATTGTCGAGGACGTCCGGCGGCGCTCCGCTGACGTGGAAACTTTTACCGCCACGTTGCTCCAGACCATTGCATCCGCCAGTCCCGATGACAACGTTCGGATCTTCATCGGCGATGTCTCCGATCCGTTCGCCGCCGCTCAGGCAGCCCAGACGCTTCTGTCGGGGGCCCGTATTCCCTCGCTGATCCTCCAGGTACTGCCGTTGCCGGATGAAGCACGACAGGTGGAGATGCGGCCATGGATCGCTGTCCACAACGGCAAGAAATGGCTGTTCTTCAATCCGGTGACGGGAATCAAGGAACTGCCGGAATCACTGCTGATATGGCGCTGGAATGGCGATCCCCTGGTGCAGGTCACGGGCGGCGTTCGCGAAAATATTGAATTCCGGGTTTCGCCGAGCGTCCAGGACGCGCTGTCCCTGGCCCAGCAGCAGGCGGCGAGTCACGGTTCCCGGCTGGCCCAGTTCTCGCTCCTGGACCTGCCGCTCCAGACCCAGCAGGTTTACTCGATCGTATCTCTGATCCCTATCGGCGCGTTGATTATCGTGCTGATGCGCAACCTTGTCGGGATCCGGACCTTTGGCACCTTCCTGCCCGTCCTGGTGGCCCTGGCATTCCGGGAAACCCAGCTCATTGCCGGCATCGTCCTGTTCAGCACCCTGGTGGCCCTGGGACTCACGCTGCGCCTGTATCTGGAAAAACTCCACCTGCTGCTTGTGCCCAGGCTGGCAGCCGTTCTCACGATGGTGGTGCTGCTGATGGCGGCCTTGAGCGTCCTGAGCCATCGCCTCGGCCTGGAGACCGGATTGTCGGTGGCGCTGTTCCCGATGGTTATCCTGACCATGACGATCGAGCGAATGTCCGTGGTCTGGGAGGAACGCGGTCCGCGGGACGCAATCATCGACGGCCTCGGCAGCCTGTTCGTGGCGGCCATCGCGTATGGCGTAATGGATATGGCGATTCTGCAGCACGTGGCTTTCGTTTTCCCGGAAACGCTGCTGGTGGTGCTTGCGGTCATCCTGATGCTGGGCAGCTACACCGGCTACCGCCTGACCGAGCTGCGTCGTTTTCGGGCGCTTGCGGGTGACAGACCGTGATTTTTCGCCGACTGAGGGCACAGGGCGTTCTCGGCATCAACAGCCGCAATGCGGAGCTGATCGCGACCTACAACAGCCGACACCTGTATCCGCTGGTGGACGACAAGCTGCGAACCAAACAGCTCGCTCGTGAACACGGCGTCCCTGCACCCGAACTCTACGGAAGCCTGTCCACGATTCACGATATCCACCAGTTCCCAGAGATAGTGGCTGGGCGGGAGCAGTTTGTCGTCAAGCCCGCGAACGGCTCCGGCGGAGACGGAATCCTGGTTTTCGACGGGCACCGGGACGGGCGCTTCAGGCTGTGTACGGGATTACAGGTGTCCTGGGATGACCTGGCTCATCACCTGGCCAATACCCTGAATGGTCAGTACAGCCTGGGCGGTCATCCAGATCGGGTCATGATCGAGTATCGCGTCGTGTTCGACCCCGTTTTCGACGCTGTGAGCTATCTGGGAGTCCCGGACATCCGGGTCATCGTTTTCCGGGGCTTCCCGGCCATGGCCATGGTACGGCTGCCGACCCGCGCGTCTCAAGGCAAGGCCAATCTTCATCAGGGGGCTGTCGGTGTCGCCATCGATATCGCGACCGGCTGCACCACCCGCGGCGTCCTGAACAATGACGTGGTCACCCAGCATCCGGATACCGGCGCTGAACTTGGCGGCCTCCAGGTACCTGAATGGCAAAAGATCATGCTCATGGCTGCCCGTTGTTACGAGCTTACCGGACTCGGTTATCTGGGAGTCGACATTGTCCTGGACGTGCGCAAAGGGCCGCTGATGCTGGAGCTGAATGCCCGGCCGGGCCTGAACATACAGATCGCCAACGGCGAAGGCATCGTCGGTCGTCTTCGGGAGATCCAGAAATTCGCCGGGGACGGTCCCGGCGCGGAGGCGCGTGTCGCATTTTCCACCGCCGCCTTCTGCCGCACCGAGGCTGCCTGAACCCTTCCGGGGATCTGATAGAACTGGCGCCCGCGGAACCCTGTCGCCCGCTAGATCAGGGCTCCGGCCGGCGGAGGCGGCGGGGAGCCTGCGGCAACGCGGATCCCTTGAAAAATGACGGTTTGAACCACATCGGATGGACACTGTCATACGAAATGGTTAAATAACGTGCCTGTTGTTCCCGTTGAGGAGGTCAGTAAACCAATGGATCGTTCAAGAGTCGCCTACGCGAGTGTGTCGGAGGTATCCGCGCTGCAGACCAACAAGGTCCTGCGCAACACCTATATTCTGCTCTCGGGCACCCTGCTTTTCTCTGCGCTGATGGCCGGTGTCGGCATCGCGGTCAATATGCCGGTGCTGAACCCCTTCCTGACCCTCGCGGTTTACTTCGGCCTTCTGTTTGCTACGGCCAAGACCCGCAACAGCAGCCTGGGCATTGTTTCGGTTTTTGCGCTGACCGGATTTATGGGCCTGACCCTGGGTCCCATCATTTCCCTGTATGTCACTGCCCTTCCGAACGGCAGCCAGGTCGTGATGACCGCGCTCGGCATTACGGGCGTGACCTTCCTGGGCCTCAGCGCCTATGCGATCAAGAGTGGCCGGGACTTCAGCTTCATGGGCGGATTCCTCACCGTGGGTATTCTCGGCGCCTTCCTTCTGGGAATCGTGGCCCTGATCTTCAACATGCCCACTCTCAGCCTCGCAGTCTCTGCCATGTTCGTCCTCGCCATGGGCGGGCTGATTCTCTACCAGACCAGTGAAATCGTCCGCGGCGGCGAAACAAATTACATCATGGCAACCGTGACCCTTTACGTCTCACTCTACAATCTGTTCACCAGCCTGCTGCATTTGCTAGGCGCCTTCGGAGACGAGTAGGCAAACAGGCCTTCCCACGGACGAGCCCCGCCCACGGCGGGGCTTTTTCGTATCCGCGGCCGGCCGGTCTATACTGGCGCCAGCACTGGCTCGAACGTCGCCCTGGTACATGAAGAACATCGCCCACGCGTTCCAAAAATCCTCCCTGCTGCTGTGTCTTCTTTTGATGACCACGGCTGCCTGGCCCCAGGCCGCCGAGACGCCCTTTCGCCCGGCAGAAGGCATCGCCACCCTGGAAAAAATGAGCGAGGACCTCAGCGAGGGAGATCTGGACGAACAGACTCTCCTGGCCATGAGAACGGCCGCCGCGGAGCTGGAAAAGAACGGCGAGGCCTGCGGAAAGGCCTATGGTCCGCAAATAGAGCGTCTCAGGGCCGAGCTGGAAGTGCTGGGCGAACCGGATCCGAACGAGGAGATCGACATCTGGGAGCGTCGGCGCAAGACCACCGAAGATCTCGCGCGTATTTCCTCCGCTCAATCCAATTGCCAGCTCCTCGTACTGAGAGCCCAGGACTTCCGGACACTGGCCGACGGCGCCCTCAACCGGCTCGCGGCCAAGAAGATGTGGAGTCGGGGGCCGTCATTGCTGATCGAACTCGAGGACGCCGTCGAGGCCATGCAGGGACTCCCTGGGGCAACACAAATCAGCGCCTCACTGGAGAGCCGCTTCGACGTCCCCGCCATCGGCATGCTCCTGGTCGCTGTCGTACTCACCGTGCTCTCGATGGCTCTCGGGTTTCGGATCAAGCAACGTTTCTACGACTGGGCCCGTCACCACAAGCTGGACGAGGGTCCGCCGACGCTAAAATTCCTGCTGCCCAGGCCGCCCGCCGAGAACGCCCCGCTGATTTTCACAGGAGCGGTCCTGAGCGCCTACGCCTACGTGGCCGCCAAGGAACCCAGCCTCCAGCTTTATGCCATCCGTCTGCCTCTCGGCCTGCTTCTTTATGGCCTGGGGGTCGTCCTGATCCGGTGGAGCACGAACAAACTGTCTCCCTCCGCGCAGGTCGAAGGGCTCGCCCCGGATCATATCCCCGCGCTGAGAGCCAGGATACGGGCCTCTCTTCTCGTGCTGGTGGCCGGCTTCGTTCTGCTCGGTCCCAACTGGCTGGGGGGGCCGCCCCAGGAGGCGCTGCTCTTCCCGTACATTTTGCTGGGCCTTGCCCTGATCGGCTGTCTCATGTCCATCCTGATCCTGGCCAGGCAAATCAAGGGAACGAAGCGGCGCTTCCGGCTGATCCGTCTGATCGCGTCAGTGGCGCTGCTGGTGGGCGCCGGCGCCGCGCTGGCCGGCTATTACAACTTCGCCAACTATCTCCTGACGGCGGTGCTGACGACCATGCTGGCCGCCTTCTTTCTTTGGCTTTTGTTGTGGATGACCGGGTCCATCGCGCAGCTGGTGGCCAAGGGCGGAACGCGCTTTTCCCACCGGATGCGGACCTGGCTGGGCCTCTCTCCAACGGACCCCGACTCGGGACTGGGTATCTACAACCTTGTGGCCGATCTCTTCCTTTGGGCGAGCGCTATCGTGATCGTGGTCAACGCATGGGATACATCGGACCGCTTTCCCGGCTATGTAGCTTCGGTTTTTGCCGAGGGGATCGAGGTGGGCTCGGTCCGTATTGTGCCGATGCACATTCTCTACGGTCTGATCGCCTTTGTCGGAATACTCATCGGAACGGGCTGGGTCAAGCAGGCGGTGCAGAAACGCTACATCCGGCACACCCGTATGGATCGGGGCGCGCGGGATGCACTTCTCAAGATCACCGGTTACGTCGGCTTTGTGGTGGCAGCGCTGGTGGGATTGAAACTGACCGGAATCAGCTTCGCCGGCCTCGCAATCGTCGCCGGTGCGCTGTCAGTCGGTATCGGTTTTGGTCTCCAGAACATCGTCAGCAATTTCGTCTCCGGGCTGATTCTTTTGTTCGAAAGGCCGATCAAGAGCGGGGACTTCGTGACAGTCGGCGGGGTCGAGGGAACGGTTAAATCCATCAGTATCCGGGCCACCGAGATCGAAACACTGGATCGCCAGAACATCCTGGTCCCCAATTCGGAACTCGTGTCCCAGCAGGTCACGAACTGGGTACTGCATGACCCCATCGGACGCCTCATTCTGGACATCGGCGTCGCCTATGGCTCAGACGTGGAAAAAGTCCGGACGATCCTGGAAGAGGTCGCCACCGGTTCCGAATACGTGATCACGGACGGCGTCATGGCGCCCAAACCGAAGGCTCTTTTCATGAGTTTCGGCGACAGCTCGCTCAATTTCGAGCTGAGAGTCTGGATCAGACAAATCCGACGGCGATTTGACGCGACCAGCGACCTTCATTTCGCGGTTGACAAGGCTTTCCGCGAAAACGGCGTGGAGATCCCGTTCCCTCAGCGCGACCTGCACGTTCGAAGCTGGGCGGAGCACGCCAGGCCCTCGGAGTCCCGGGGCGCCGAACATGCCGGGCGTCAGGCATCGGGGAAGAAGCCCGACACCGGGGAGGACGGCACAGAGTGACCTGGGCGCTGCTCGGCGCTGTCCTCGCTTTTGGACTCCTCCACATCCGGGCTGATTACAGGCGTCAGTGGCAGCTGACCTACATTTACAAGCCGCTGACCGTGGCAGCAATTATCGGCCTCGCCTTTGTGCACGGCCTGCCGGACAACCCATACCGGTGGTGGATCGTGATCGGACTGCTGCTGTCCCTTGTCGGTGACGTTTTTCTGATGCTCAGGCCAGCGCGGTTTCAGGCCGGGCTGTTTTCTTTCCTGGTGGCCCATCTCGCCTACGTCAACGCATTCGGTCACAGAGCGGAGCATCTTCACCTGGCGGCGGGACTGACCGCGACGGCCGCCGGATTCATCATGCTGGCCCTTTTGTGGCCGGGCCTGAAGGCCCTGAAATGGCCGGTAGTAATTTATGTCGCCGCGATTGTCGCCATGGTGACAACGGCTACTTCCGCGGCCCTTGAGGTGCCGTCGCCGGGACGGCTCGCCGCTGCCGTGGGCTCTGCCCTGTTCCTGGCGTCTGACGCCTGCATCGGCTTCTCCCGATTCCGGCAATCGTTCCCGGCAGCTCAGGCTTTGATACTCGGCAGCTATTATCCTGCCCAGGCGCTGATCGCCCTATCCGCGGGCCCCCTTTATTCGTGATTACCCCGACACTGGGCCATCGAGTTGTGCTAAAAAAGCAGTGGCGGGCGTTTACTCGCATCCCGAGCGCGTTTTCAGACCCGGACCCCAGGGGCATGCCCGGAAAGGAAGAACTTTATGGCCACTATGCTGATACGTAATCTGCCGAATCGGGTGGACGACGCCCGACTGCGTGAGGTCCTGGGAGAGCACCAGGTGTTGAATATTGAATATCAGGACGATCCGAACCCCAACACCAGCGACCGCCAGGCCCTGGTGACGCTGGATATGTCTCCGTATGAGGCAGAACAGCTCGCCAAGAAATATAACGGAATGATTTTGGAGGGAAGACAGGTGCGGATCAGCGTCATGCACTTCATGGCCTGACCATGCACCGGAATGGACTCTGATGAGCAAAATCCGCCGCGTCAAATCGGTCATGACACCGTTCCCTCACTGGATCGACGCGGGAGAACCATTGCTGACGGCCCGCGACATGATGCAGCAATTCCAGGTGCGACACCTCCCCGTGAAGGAAAATGGCGAGCTCGTGAGCATTATCACGGACCGCGACCTGAAGTTCGTTATGGACACGAGGCTTCACATGCCGCCGAGGGAGGCCATGCAGGTCCGCGACGTTTGCGTCTACTCCGCCTACGTCGTGGACCTGGAGACCCCTCTCTACGAAGTCCTGCTCACCATGGCCGACCGTCGAATCGGCTCCGTCATGGTCACTCGCCACGGGCATCTGTGCGGCATCTTCACGTGCACGGACGCCTGCCGGGAGTACGGCGAAGTTCTGCGGAAGAAAGAGAGCCCCGACGGCGATCCCGAGGCCGCCTGATTCGTTAAGCCTGCGCCGGCGGTATACGGTCAGCGGACATGTAGGGCCGAAGCGCGTGGGGAATCACCACGCTGCCGTCTGCCTGCTGGTAATTTTCCAGTATGGCGATCAGGCACCGACCGGCGGCCACCCCTGATCCGTTGAGCGTATGCACCGGCTCGGTCTGTTTCTTCCCCGGTTCCGGCCGATACCGAGCACCCATCCGGCGGGCCTGGTAATCGGTGCAGTTGCTGCAGGACGATATTTCCCGGAAACGACCCCGGCCCGTTGCGTCACCGTCGCCCGTGGCCTGTCCCGGCATCCAGACCTCGATATCGAAGGTCTTGGCGGCTGCCGCTCCCATGTCGCCGCTGCAAAGTGTCACCACGCGATACGGCAGCTCCAGCCGCTGCAGGACGACCTCCGCATGGCCCGTCAATTGTTCGAGGGCGGCGAAGGAGTCCTCCGGTCGCGAAACATGGACGAGCTCTACCTTCTCGAACTGATGCTGACGGATCATCCCGCGGGTGTCCTTGCCATAGGCACCGGCCTCCGAGCGGAAGCAGGGAGTGTGGGCGACCATTCGGAGCGGTAACTCTTCCGCTTCGAGAAGCCGTCCGGCAACAAGATTGGTAACCGGGACCTCGGCGGTCGGGATCAGGAACAGCTCCCTTTCCCCGCGAAGTTCGAAAAGATCGGCCCTGAACTTGGGCAGCTGACCGGTGCCCGTGAGCGTCTGGGCATTGACCAGATAAGGGACGTAGACCTCGGTATATCCGTGTTCCTGAACATGGAGATCGAGCATGAACTGGATGAGGGCCCGATGCAGTCTGGCCACGACGGACCGCATGACCACGAATCGCGCACCTGACAGCCGCGCCGCCGATTCAAAATCCAGCAGCCCGAGGTCTACATGATCTCTCGGCTCGAAATCGAATTGCCGGGTTTCGCCCCAACGCCGAATTTCGACGTTATCGCTTTCATCCCGGCCTTCGGGGACGCTGTCGTCGATCAGATTCGGCAGGCCGAGCAGCAGATCCTCGAGTTCCGACTGAACCGCCCTCAGACTCTGCTCATTCGCCTCCAGGGATGCCTTCAGATCGGCCATTTCGTCAAGCAGCGGCTGGATGTCCTCGCCGGCCGCCTTCGCCTGGCCGATGGATTTGGAGCGAGTATTACGCCGGTTACGCAGCTCATCGGCCTCGACCTGGAGACGCTTGCGCTGCTGTTCGAGATCGCGACAGCGATCTGTGTCCAGGTCGATCCCGCGGCGGGCCAGGTTATCGCGCACGGACTCGAGCCCCTCGTCGGTGCGCAACAGTTTAGGGTCAATCATATTTGGTTCGTAAGCTGTGACGGTAGGCTATCTGCGGTAAAGCACCGGTCTGTCAGTCTTCGGGACTGGCGGGACTCTCCTTTCCGCTCTGGCCGCGTGCTTCCCGGTCCAGTCTCCGCAGGCGTTCGAGTTTTTCGCCGATGCGAATCTCCAGACCGCGGGGCACGGGATGATAATACGTTGCCGGGGCCATGTCCTCCGGGAAGTACGATTCGCCGGACGCAAAGCCTCCTTCCTCGTCGTGTGCGTAACGGTAGCCCCGACCGTAGCCCATGCCCTTCATCAGTTTCGTGGGCGCGTTTCGCAGGTGCATGGGGACCTCCAGGGACCCCTTCTTGCGCACATCCTCCATGGCCGCATTGTAGGCGCGGTACACGGCATTGCTTTTCGGCGCGCAGGCCAGATACGCGACAGCCTGCGCGATGGCCAGCTCGCCTTCCGGAGACCCGAGCCGAATAAATGTGTCCCAGGCGTTGAGGGTCAGACCGAGCGCCCGAGGGTCTGCATTGCCAATGTCCTCGCTGGCCATCCGCACCACTCTCCTGGCCACGTAAACCGGATCACAGCCCCCGTCGAGCATCCGGCAAAGCCAGTACAGGGCGGCGTCCGGGTTGGAGCCCCGAACCGACTTGTGCAAAGCGGAGATCTGATCGTAAAAATCCTCGCCCCGCTTGTCGAAACGGCGTCTCGCGCCGCCGATCACGTCGGCCAGTATCTCGCCCGGGATGCGAAGTTTTCCGTCCGACTCCTGCGCCAGCTCCGCCGCCAGTTCCAGGAACCCCAACGCTCGACGCCCGTCGCCGTCGGCCGCGGCAGCGATCATCTCCATCTGTTCGGCGGCGACCTCCAGGCCGGCACCCCCGAGCCCTCTCTCACCATCATTCAGCGCGCGACGCAGCAGGGCCAGAAGTTCCGTGTCGGACAGCCGCTTGAGCACATAGATGCGGGCTCGGGACAACAGCGCCTTGTTGAGTTCGAAGGACGGGTTTTCGGTTGTCGCACCGACGAAAACCAGCGTGCCATCTTCCACGTAAGGCAGAAAGGCGTCCTGCTGAGCCTTGTTGAACCGGTGGACCTCGTCGAGGAACAGGACGGTTCCCCGGTTTTCCAGCCGCCGGATCTCCCGGGCCTCCTCCACTGCAGCCCGGATGTCCTTCACACCGGCCATGACTGCTGACAGGGCAATGAACCGGGCGTCACAGCTGCGGCTGACGAGCCTGGCCAGTGTCGTCTTGCCGGTCCCCGGCGGCCCCCATAACACCATGGAATGCAGGGACCCGCCCTCCACCATGCTTCTCAGGGGCTTACCCGGAGCGAGCAGATGCTCCTGTCCGACGAATTCCTCCAGCCGGGCAGGCCTCAGCCTGTCCGCCAGTGGCCGCGAATCTTCGTCAATCAAAGGAATATCGAGGCTGGGTTCAGTCACGCCGATGGTTTGCGCCGAAGAATTTCTCGACCATAGCACACCAGTTGTCCAGACCTGCCCTCGCCGCCAGGACCCCGACAAAAATGCCGGCCGCGTTCGCGACCAGATCGGCACCCTCCGGCCTGCGAGTCTCGGTCAATGCCTGCAGGGCCTCCATGCCGCCCCCGAGGGCCAGCAGAGCCAACGCGATCACCGGTGCCGCGCGGCGCGGGTAGACGCCGCAGAACCAGAGTGCGAGGAAAGCGTACGTGGCGGCATGACCGAGCTTGTCCGAGACACCCACGTCGGGAAGCGCGGAAGCCGGGGACAGGGAGGCAGCGACGGCGGCGAGGACCAGAAACCATCCCAGAGTGTGCCAGAAGGCAAGCCAGCGCAGGGATGTTCGGCCGGCCAAAGACCTCAGAATCCGCCTCCCTGGCCTATCACGTCGGCGCCGTCGGGGGGAACGAATACGAACAGGCCGTCTTCGAGATCCGCCTCCGTGTTCACATTCGACAGGTCGATGCGCGTCATCTGCCCGAGGGAGTCGGTCAACTCCATCCGCTTGAGCACCCCGTCAGCCATGCCGATACGAAGATTCTCGAACTCTGGACTGTCCGCCAGCGGTTCCAGCGCGACCCACACCAGTCCCTCCTCGCGGTAACTGTCCAGGACACGAAACGTCTCGTCCAGAGTCGCCTGACCGCTCAGCAGCATGGCGGGCGTTCCGCGCAGCGATTGGTCGATCTCCCGCACCGTCACCTGTTCCAGGTCCGGGTCGTACATCCACAGTTTCTCACCGTCACATACAACGAGTTGTTCCGTCGGCGATGTGTACTCCCAGCGAAAACGCCCGGGACGCTTGATCATCAGCACCCCTTCGCTCACCTGCGGCTCCTCCGAGTCGGAGGCATAAATCCTTTGAACAAAACCGGACCGCAGGCTTACGACATCCTCAAGAAAATGGCGCAGCGCCTGCGCGCCCTCGTCCCCTTCTCCTGACGAAGACGGGGCGAAACTCAGAAGAGCCAACAGGATTGGGACGACTTTTCGCATCAGGGATGAACCGTGAATGACCCGGGAGACTCAGTCCTGCGGCGGAGGCGGAACCAGAACTTCCCGCGATCCGTTGGACTCCAGCGGACCGACGATACCCGCCTCTTCCATTGCCTCCACCATGCGGGCTGCGCGGTTGTAACCGATTTTCAGGCGCCGCTGGACGCCTGAGATCGAGGCTTTCCGCGTCTCGGTGACGATCTTTACCGCTTCGTCGTACAGCGGATCCTGCTCCGCATCTGTGGATCCTGCGCCGATCTCGGAGGCCAGAACGGGAGTGGACGGACCCTCCAGCACCTCGTCGAGGTAAACAGGTGACCCGGCCTTGCGCAGGTGAGCCACGACCCGGTGGACCTCCTGATCCGCCACGAATGCGCCGTGCACCCGCTGCGGCACCGAAGTGCCCGGGGGCAGGTACAGCATATCCCCGTGCCCGAGCAGAGTCTCTGCGCCCATCTGATCGAGAATGGTCCGCGAATCGACCCGGGACGACACCTGGAAGGCGATGCGGCTGGGGATGTTGGCCTTGATGAGGCCCGTAATGACATCCACCGAAGGCCGCTGGGTGGCCAGGACCAGGTGGATCCCGGAAGCGCGGGCCTTTTGCGCCAGTCGCGCGATCAGCTCCTCGACCTTTTTGCCGACGATCATCATCAGGTCGGCGAGCTCGTCCACAATTACGACCACGTAGGGCAACGTCGCCAGTTCCGGGGCCTCCGGAGGTTCCTCACCCTCGAAGACCTCGGGCGGAGTAAACGTCGGATCGGGAATCGGCTTGCCCCGCGCCGCGGCCTCCTGCACCTTGCGATTGAAACCGCCGATGTTGCGCACACCCAGCGACGCCATCAGTCGGTAGCGGCGCTCCATTTCCGCGACGCACCAGCGCAGCGCATTTGCCGCTTCCTTCATGTCCGTCACGACCGGCGAGAGCAGGTGGGGAATGCCCTCGTACACGGACAGCTCGAGCATCTTCGGGTCCACCATGATCAGCCGCACATGCTCCGGTGTTGCCTTGTAGAGCAGGCTCAGGACCATGGCGTTGATCGCCACGGATTTGCCGGATCCCGTCGTTCCGGCGATCAGCAGATGCGGCATCCGGGCCAGGTCCGCAACGACCGACTGACCCGCGATGTCCTTGCCGAGCGCCAGCGCCAGGGGCGAGCGCATATCGTCGTAGGGCTTGGACTTGAGGATCTCGCCGAGAGTCACAAGCTCCCTGACCTCGTTAGGGATCTCCAGCCCGACCACCGATTTGCCGGGAATGACTTCCACCACCCGCACGCTGATCGCCGAGAGAGCGCGCGCCAGGTCCTTGGACAAATTGCTTATCTGGCTGACCTTGACCCCCGGCGCCGGTTGCAGTTCGAACCGTGTCACGACGGGTCCGGGATGGACGGAAACCACCTCCACCTCGACGCCGAAATCCCGCAGCTTGAGCTCCACGAGCCGTGACATGGCGTCCAGTGCACCTTCGGAATACTGAGCGGTACGGGGCGGCGGATCCTCGAGCAGCGACAGCGGCGGCACCTCCGTGGCTGCCGGCGGCTCGAACAGCGGAACCTGTCGTTCTTTTTCCACGCGCTCGCTTGTCTCGAGCTGCTGCATCACCGGCTCGATCTTGGGGGGCTTGCGAGCCGCGGCCTTTTTCTGGTGCTTCCTGACTTCTTCGTGCCGGGCCTGCGCCACCCGACGGCCTTCGATGGCGTCCCGCAGCATGTCCAGCCGCTCCCGCGCCCAGGCAACGGCGCCGAGGGTTGCCCGCCCGCACGCGTCCATCATGGCGAGCCAGGACACGCCGACGAAAAGGGACACGCCCGCCAGCCACATGGCCAGCAGCAACAGGGTGGCGCCGAGAAAGCTGAGCGCTCCGGCCACGCCACCGCCGACCTGGGCGCCGAGCACACCTCCCGCCGTGTGGGGAAGCCCCTCGGCGGAAAAATGGAGCGTTGCAAGGCCGCAGCTGGTGGCCAGAGTCACGACGAAGCCTGCCGTCCGCATGCCCAGTTCCCGCCGGCCCACGCTGGGTTCCGCGCCACGGTAATGGAACAGGATCCAGCCTGCGTAGGCGAGCATCACGGGAAAAAGATAGGCTGGTCGGCCGAACAGCAGGAAGAAGACATCGGCAAGAAAAGCGCCCACCGGACCGATAGCATTCGAGACCGTGCCGTCCTGACCCGTGTAGGAAAACCCGGGATCAGCCGGATTATAGGATCCAAGGGCCGCCAGGACGATGAGGGCCAGGGCGGCGAATACCCAGAGCGCCCCCTCCCGCAGGGCCCGGCTGACTGACAGTCCGAGGATCGTGCCCGGCGCCCGGGCTTCAGTTACTCTGGCCAATATTCGAACTCACAAAAGGTTTTTGGGCCAAGCTATTGTAAATAAAATGCAAACTCTACTTTAGCCGTCGGCAGACAACAAGGGACATCCCATGTTTTCCCTTCCCGACCCGACACGCCCGCCGGTTTGCCGGCCCGGCCTTTTTACATACCATAAGCAGATATGTCGACGGCACTGCCGGTTCCCGGGTCGGTCCCGAGCCCCGTAACCCGGGTCCGGACGGCGGCGGTGACATTGACCGACCACGGCGGCTCCGATGGGCCGAGCTTTACGAACAGGATTAACCATGAGTGACACTCGACACTGCTCCCTTCTGATCCTCGGCTCCGGCCCCGCGGGTTACTCCGCAGCCGTTTATGCTGCCCGGGCGAACCTGAACCCTGTATTAATCACCGGGGTCGAGCAGGGTGGCCAACTGATGACGACCACCGAAGTGGAAAACTGGCCGGGTGATCCTGAAGGCCTGATGGGTCCCGATCTCATGGAGCGGATGAAGCGTCATGCCGAACGCTTCGATACGGAGCTCATTTTCGATCACATCCACAGCGCGGAGCTGGGCACCCGCCCATTGCGGCTGACGGGCGATAGCGGCGAGTACACCTGTGATGCTCTGATCATCGCCACCGGCGCGACGGCGAAGTATCTGGGTCTGCCTTCAGAGGAGAAATACAAGGGACGCGGCGTGTCAGCCTGTGCGACCTGCGACGGATTTTTCTACCGGGAGCAGAAGGTAGCCGTCATCGGCGGAGGCAATACGGCAGTGGAAGAGGCGCTTTACCTGGCCAACATCGCCTCCCACGTCACCGTGGTCCACCGCCGCGACCAGTTCCGGGCCGAAAAAATCCTGCAGGACCGGATGTTCGAGCGCGAGAAGAGCGGCAAGCTGACGATCGTTTCGGATCATGTGCTGGACGAGGTGCTCGGGGACCACACTGGCGTGACGGGAATCCGACTGCGCAGCACGATAGACGAATCGCTGACCCGGGAACTGGAACTCTCGGGCGTGTTCATCGCCATCGGCCATGCCCCGAACACGGGCATTTTCGACGGCCAGCTGGAGATGGAGAACGGCTATATCGTGGTCAAGTCAGGCCGCCATGGGGACGCCACGGCGACCAGCGTGCCGGGCGTTTTCGCCGCCGGTGACGTCATGGACTCTGTCTATCGCCAGGCCGTGACGTCTGCCGGTACCGGCTGCATGGCTGCCCTGGACGCAGAGAAATACCTGGAGGCTCTGGCTGACTCCCCAGCCGGAGGGGAGCAGGACACTGCCGCGGTCGCCGGCTGAGGTACCCCCCGAACGTCGATCTCCCGATCCGACGGTCAAAGTCCTCGACTCGATCGAGGACATCGCCGCCTCGGACTGGAACAGACTGGCTGAAGGCGGAGGACCGTTTCTCCGTCACGAATTTCTCACAGCCCTCGAACGAAGCGGGAGTGCTTCGGCAGAAACCGGATGGCAGCCGAGCCATCTGATCCTGATGCGCGGCAACAAGGTCTTCGGGGCCATGCCGCTTTACCTGAAATCCCATTCCTGGGGCGAGTTCGTCTTCGATCACGCCTGGGCAGAGGCCTTTCACCGGGCCGGCAGGGTCTATTATCCGAAACTCGTCTCGTGCATCCCTTTCACGCCCGTCACCGGTCCGAGGATATTGGCGGCCGGAGAGCAGGAAAAGGAGGTTACCGGACGACTGCTGGCAGATACCGCCACCAGTCTCTGTCGACAGCTCGGCGCATCCTCGCTGCATGTACTTTTCCCGTCGGAGGACGCGATTCCCTTGTTGCGGGAGAGCGGGCTGCTGGCCCGAAAGGACTGCCAGTACCACTGGCGTAACCACGACTATCGGGATTTCGATCACTTCCTTGAAGGTTTCCGTTCCGCCCGGCGGAAAAAGCTGCGCCGCGAGCGACGGAGAGTTGCCGAGGCCGGAATCCGCTTCCGGACCATCCCGGGAACCGACCTGGACGACGATCTGCTCGACACGATTTACCGGATGCATGCAGTGACATTCATGCGGCGTGGGCAGGCACCCTACCTGAACCATGAGTGCTTCAGGCTTCTCCGCGATTCCCTCGCTGGGGAGATGGTCGTCGTCTTGGCCGAGCGTTCCGAAAACCCTGTTGCGTGCGCGATCTCTTTCAGGGACGAGACGACGCTTTATGGAAGATACTGGGGCGCGGTGGAGGAGCATCACAGCCTGCACTTCGAAACCTGTTTCTATCAGGGAATCGATTTCTGTATACGCGAGGGACTCAGGCGCTTCGAACCCGGTGCCCAGGGTGAACACAAGTTACGTCGAGGATTTGACCCCACCGTCACCTGGTCGGCGCACTGGATCGCCGACGCGGCATTCGCGGCGGCCATCGGCGACTATCTGCACCGGGAGGCCGACTGGGTCGATCGTTACGTGATCGACGCCCGGGATCAGCTGCCTTTCCACCGCGACGGGCGCCGGCGGGAACCAGGAGACAATTCGTGATTCCCTGGCTGGGCAGCGATCCGGATGACACCGATTTTCCGCCCACCCGGTCTGCCCTGGCGGAACCGAACGGACTGCTCGCCGTCGGCGGCCAGCTTTCCCCGCCCCGGCTGCTGGCCGCCTACCGGCACGGCATTTTTCCCTGGTACGAATCCGACCAGCCCATACTCTGGTGGACGCCGAATCCGCGCGCGGTACTGTTTCCCCGGGAACTGAAAATTTCCCGCAGCCTGCGCAAATCCATCCGCAATGCCGGCTATCTGGTTTCCTTCGACCAGGACTTTTCGTCAGTGGTCGAGCGCTGTGCTGCGCCCCGTCGTGACGCCGGGACGTGGATCACGTCTCAAATGGCGCGGGCCTACAAGCGGATGCACGAACTGGGTCACGCCCATTCCGTAGAGGTATGGCGCGACGATGGTCTGGTCGGAGGCCTGTACGGCATGGCCATCGGCCGGGTGTTTTTTGGTGAATCCATGTTCTCGCTGGGCAGGGACGCTTCCAAGGTTGCCCTCGCCCACCTGGTGGCCCGTCTCGTGGAAACCGGATTCGAGTTGATCGACTGTCAGCTCCCCACGTCTCACCTTGCGAGCCTTGGCGCCCGACTCATCCGCAGAGAGGAGTTCGAAGCGCTGCTGGACAGACTTTGCGAGCAGGCGCCCAACTCCTTGCCGTGGCCCCAGGGCCCCGAACCGCCATGCCTGCCGGACCGGCAGACTGCCGGGGCGTGAAATTGCAAAGGGGTTTCAGATTCTGCACAATGCGCCCGCCCTGTCGGGCAAGCTGAGGAATGACTGCATTAAATGGCGAAGGAAGACGCAATTCAGATGGAAGGCGTGGTCGTAGAGACCCTGCCGAACACCACGTTCCGTGTCGAACTGGAGAACGGTCACGTCGTGACGGCGCACATCTCCGGCAAAATGCGGAAGAACTACATTCGAATTCTCACCGGTGACAAAGTGACGGTGGAACTGACGCCCTACGATCTGAGCAAGGGGCGCATCGTTTATCGAAGCCGCTGAGGTCTTCGCCTAGTCGCTTTCCCCTGCCGGCACCGGCAGCAGATTCTCCTGCGTTTCAAGCACCAGCGAGTCGCCGTCGCCTGACACGCTCACCCGAATGTGCCCGCCCTCGGTGAGTTTGCCGAACAGCAGCTCCTCAGCCAGCGGTCGCTTGATGTACTCCTGGATCACCCGCGCCATTGGCCTGGCGCCCATGCTGGCGTCATATCCGCGATCCGCGATCCAGCGGCGCGCATCGTCGTTCAGTTCCAGCGTCACCATCTTGTCCTGAAGCTGCGCCTCAAGCTCGACAATCAGCTTGTCCACCACCCGAATGATGGTCCGCTGATCCAGGGAACGGAACTGCACAATCGTGTCCAGCCGGTTGCGGAACTCCGGAGTGAACATCTTGCGTATGGCTTCCATACCGTCGCTGCTGTGGTCCTGCTCGGTAAACCCGATGGAGGCGCGGCTCATCTCCTGCGCCCCGGCATTGGTGGTCATGACGATAATCACGTTCCGGAAGTCCGCTTTCCGTCCGTTGTTGTCGGTCAGCGTCCCATGGTCCATGACCTGCAGAAGCAGGTTGAAAACCTCGGGGTGGGCTTTCTCGATCTCGTCCAGCAACAGCACGGAATGCGGATTCTTGGTGATGGCCTCGGTCAGCAGACCCCCCTGATCAAATCCGACGTAACCCGGCGGGGCGCCTATCAGTCGCGAGACCGTGTGCCGCTCCATGTACTCCGACATGTCGAACCGGATCAGCTCCACACCCAGCGCCATGGCCAGTTGTCGAGTGACTTCCGTCTTTCCGACGCCGGTGGGACCGGCAAACAGGAAAGCCCCTACGGGCTTCTGCTCGTCCCGGAGGCCGGAGCGCGCCATCTTGATGGCGGAGGACAGGGTCCGGATGGCCTCGTCCTGCCCGAAAATCACCAGCTTCAGATTCCGCTCCAGGTTCTTGAGAAGATCCCGGTCCGACGCGGAGACGTTCTTCGGCGGAATTCGCGCCATCTTGGCGACAATGTTCTCGACGAGCTCCACCGAAACTTCGGCGTCTTCGGGCGTCGGTCCCTGCAGCCGCAGGCTCGCACCCGCCTCGTCGATCACGTCGATCGCCTTGTCGGGAAGGTGTCGGTCGCTGATATATCGTGACGACAGCTCCGCTGCCGCCTTCAGGGCGTCCTCCGAATACTTCACCCCGTGGTGTTCCTCGAAACGCTGCTGGAGCCCCTTGAGAATCTCGACGGTTTCGGCAACGGTCGGCTCTACGACCTCGATCTTCTGGAAGCGACGGGCCAGCGCGTGGTCTTTCTCGAAAATGCCGCGATATTCCTGGTAGGTCGTGGATCCGATGCAACGCAGCTGGCCGTTGGCGAGAACCGGCTTGATCAGGTTGGAGGCGTCCATGACCCCTCCCGAGGCGGCGCCCGCGCCGATCACCGTGTGGATCTCGTCGATGAACAGGATCGCCCCCGGGTTCTTGCGCAGGGATGCCACGACGCCCTTGAGCCGCTTCTCGAAGTCGCCGCGATATTTGGTACCGGCGATCAACGACCCCATGTCCAGGGCGTAAATGGTGCAGTCGCTGAGAACGTCCGGGACACGCCCCTCCACGATCATCAGCGCGAGGCCCTCGGCCAGGGCTGTCTTGCCGACCCCCGCCTCACCGACGTACAGGGGATTATTCTTGCGCCGACGGCACAGGATCTCGATAGTCCGCTCGATCTCCAGTTCCCGACCGATCAGGGGATCGATGCGCCCCTCCTCCGCCAGCTTGTTCAGATTGGTGGTGTATTTCTCCAGCGGATCGGCGGCCGCCTCGCTTTCGGGTCTGCCCTCCCCGTCTGCAGCGGTGCCCGGAGCCTCGGCCTCCTCGTCACTGATCTTGCTGAGCCCGTGGGAGATGAAATTCACGACATCGAGCCGCGTGACGTCCTGCATTCCGAGGAGGTAAACAGCATGGGACTGCTTCTCGCCGAAGACTGCCACCAGCACGTTTGTCGGCGTCACCTCCTTCTTGCCGCTGGACTGGACATGGAATACCGCCCGCTGGAGCACTCTCTGGAACCCCAGGGTGGGCTGCACTTCCTGGTCGTCATCCTCGTCCAGCAGTGGCGTGGTCTCGTCCACGAAGTCGCGGAGTTCCGCCTTGAGCTTGTCGATATCCGCGCCGCAGGAACGAAGCACCTCGCTGACCGACGGAACATCGAGCAGGGACAGCAGGAGATGCTCGACCGTCATGAACTCGTGACGGTTGTCCCGCGCCCTGCGGAAGGCTTCGTTCAGGCAATATTCGAGTTCACCGCTGAGCATGATCAGGCCTCTTCCATTGTGCAGAGTAGCGGGTGCTGGTGCTGGCGAGCGAAACCATTGACCTGCGCGACCCGCGTCTCGGCGATTTCGTAAGTGTATACGCCGGCGGTGCCGCGACCCTTGGTGTGCACCTCGAGCATGACCCGCGTCGCTGACGTGCGATCCATGGCGAAAATGTCCTCGAGTACCTGGACCACGAACTCCATAGGCGTGTAGTCGTCATTCAAAAGGACCACCCGGTACATGGCCGGCCGCTTCAGCTTGGGCCTGGCCTCCTCGAGGATCAGTCCGTGACTCTGATCCGTATCGTGATGGGATTCGCTCATGATGCCGTAATTTTCGGGGGCTCTCCTTGCGTGTTAGGCGCGTGCGCCGGATCGGATGCATCGTAGCCTCATTTTAACGACAGGCGCATGGGATGTGACAACCCCCGGGCACCGACTTCGCTGCACCGCGGAATTCCGCACTTGTGGGCGTGTCCAGCCACCGCTTATCATTCCCGAGAGTCAGGGCCCGGCTGCTCCTGATTATCGTAAAATCAAATATTTCGGGGCGATTTTTTATTTGTCGGATATCGGCGCAAGAATTAGCCAGTTTTCTCAGCTGCCGCCACAGGAAATGCTCGTGCGTGCGTCAGCTGTCCTCCCGCCGTGGGTCAGTGTCGTGCTGGTCGTCGCCATCGCCTGGCAGCTGGCGAACATCATCTGGCTTCTGGTGCCCTCCAAGGTGGATACCGTGACCGTGGCCCCTGCGGCCGGCGGTGACGCGCAGGCCGCTCCGGTTGGCGGCGGAGGCGCGGATATCCAGGCCATCGTCAACGCCCACCTTTTCGGAAACTACAACCCCGTGGAAACGGTGGTGGAAACGGAAGCTGTCGATGCGCCGGACACCAACCTGAGCCTCGAACTGCGGGGTACGATCGTGGCGCAGGACCCGGAGGAAGCGCTCGCAATCATCGCCGAGAAAGGGGGCGACGAGCATGTGTACGCCATCGGTGACGCGGTCCCCGGGAACGCCAGCCTTCATTCCGTTCTCCCGGACAGGGTGCTTCTTCGCAGGGCAGGACGACTGGAGGCTCTTCGTTTGCCGCGGGCCGACGAGAGTTCGGGCGGTGTCGTAAGAGCTTCAACACGCCGGCAGGTGACCACGCCACGGGCCACCTCGTCGCTCCGGGAGATTATCGACCGAAATCCGGCGCGAATCACCGACGTCATCCGGCCCCAGCCCGTCTTCCGGGACGGACAGCAGCAAGGTTATCGTGTCTATCCGGGACGGGAGCGACAGCAGTTTGCACAGCTGGGGCTGCGGCCCGGAGACCTGATCACGCAGATCAACGGCATGGCGCTGGACGATCCGGCCCGGGGCATGGAGATCTTCAGGGGCCTGGGGGACGCAACCCAGGTGTCGGTGACCGTTGAGCGTAACGGCCAGACGGAAATTCTTACGCTGGACACCTCGCGATTGCAGAGCGACGCCGGGCAATTGCAGAGCGACGGCGGCCCTCCTCCGCGCGCCTTCTCGCGGGGTGATAACGACGATGAATAACTCGGAAAAACCGGGCGCCGGACCCGGTGCCACCACAATCGAATGACACGGGGCAGGCCAATGGCGGAAAAATCCAACAATAGGGGTGGCCCGGGAACGAATCCGGCAGACCGCGCCCGACATCATGTCGCCGTGCTCGCCGGCGCCCTGCTCGCTCTGTGGGCCGGCATCCCGACGCTGGCGCAGACGCCCACCATCACGCCCAACTACAAGGATGCGGATATCCGCCAGATCATCGAGGCCGTCAGCGAGGTCACCGGCAGGAATTTCATCATCGATCCCCGGGTCAAGGCGCAGGTCACCATGCTGTCGTCGAGTCCCATGAGTCCGGAGGCGTTCTACGAAGCGTTTCTGTCGATCCTGGAAGTCCACGGGTACGTGGCCGTTCCCTCCGGGGATCTCACGAAGATCCTCCCGGACGCCAACGCCAGGCAGGTGCCGGCACTGGATCTGCCCAGCGGCAGGGTCGGCGCCGGCGACGAACTCGTCACCCAGGTGATCCAGGTCCAGAACGTGGGCGCCGCGCAGCTGGTGCCGATCCTTCGGCCCCTGATTCCCCAGTATGGACATCTTGCCGCACACCCGGCTTCCAACATGCTGATCATTTCCGACCGGTCGGCGAACGTGGATCGGATGATGCGAATCATTCGCCGCATCGACCAGGCAGGCGACGAGGAAATCGAGGTTCTGAGGCTGGAGCATGCTTCCGCCAGTGACGTGGTAAGAGTCGTCACGTCCCTGACCCAGGCCGCCAATCGGGCGGATGGCGCCACCACGGCCCTCGGGCTGGTGGCGGACGAACGGACCAACAGCGTGCTGATCAGCGGTGACCGCGCCAGTCGGCTGCGAATCCGGGCCCTGATCACGCACCTGGACACGCCCCTGGAGCAAGGGGGCAACACCCAGGTGATCTATCTGAACTACGCCGACGCGGAGGACCTGGCGGCCCGGCTGAGCGAGCAGGCGCCCCAGCTGACCGGTCAGGCCCAGGGCGGACAGCAGACCGCGCCGAGCCCGGCAAGCAGGAGGTCCGACGGCGTTACGATCTGGGCCGAACCTTCCACAAACGCCCTCGTCATTACGGCGCCTCCGGAGGCCATGCGGGTGTTGAAATCGGTGATTTCCCAGCTGGACATCAGGCGGGCCCAGGTGCTGGTGGAAGCGGTGGTTGCCGAAGTGTCCTATAACCGGGCTGCCCAGCTGGGGGTGAGCTGGGTCATCGACGGATCCCAGGACGGCAACATTGTCGGCCTGACAAAATTCTCCAGCGCCCTCAACGTCACCGACCTGGGCGGTGCCGCCTTCGGCGACGACGAGCAGATCGGTCAGGCCTTACAGGCGATCCCGGACGGCGCCACGATCGGGATTGGCGATTTCTCCGGCAGCACCCGCTGGGCAGCCATTGTCCGGGCGCTGCTTGGGGATGCCTCCACCAATGTCCTGGCCACGCCGTCCATCATCACCCTGGACAACGAGGAAGCCGAGCTGTCGGTGGGACAGGAGGTCCCGTTCATCACCGGCCAGTTCACGAACACGGGAGCAGCCCAGGGGTCGGTCAACCCGTTCCAGACAGTGCAGCGCGAGGACGTGGGTCTCAAGCTCAAGGTGACGCCGCAGATCAACGAGGGAGACGCGCTGATCCTGGACATCCAGCTTGAGAACTCCAACCTTCAGGCCAGCAGCCAGGGGGCCGTGGACCTGATTACCAACGAGCGCACTATTACCCAGAAAGTGCTGGTTGAAAACGGCCAGGTGCTCGCCATGGGCGGCCTGGTGGATGACCAGGTCGTGGAGATAGACGAGAAGGTGCCGTTCCTCGGCGATATCCCGCTGATGGGCAATCTGTTCAAGTCTCAGAGTTCGACGGTCACCAAGCGCACGCTCATGGTTTTCCTCCGGCCCGTGATTATCCGAGATGCCAAGACCGGCACCAGCCTGACCAACAGCAAATACAAACTGATGCGGGACGTGCAGCTCGGTGAGCGCGAGCAGGGCGACGTCCTCATGATGAAGGATCTGAGACGCCCCGTGCTTCCTGAGCTGCCGGAAGGGGGCGTTCCGCCGGAGACGCCCACGGGCATCATGGGTCGGGATCCGTCCATCTATCCGACGGTCAAGCCCGAGGCGGAGTCCGAAAGCGGCGAGACCAACGACGTCGAGGGCGTCCCGGGCGAAGAGACCCCGACGGGCGACACCGGCGGAGGCTGACGAGTCGAAAATGGAAGCGGAAGCACCGCAGGCAGAACGCATTGCCGTGAACGAATCCGCCGGCCCGGAGCAACCGGTCCGGCGACTGCCATTCGCCTTCGCCAAGCGTCACGGCGTACTGGTGGAAGACCTGGAATCCGACGAGCCTGTCGCAATTTTTCGGGAGGGCGTGAAGCCCGCAAGCATCGCCGAGGTTCGCCGCGTCCTGGGCAAGCGCCTGCGGCTCAAGCAGGTGGATACGGAGGAGTTCGACCGGCTGCTGCAGGCCAGCTACGAGGGCGGCTCCAACAGCGCCATGCAGATGGTCGAGGGCCTCACCGAAGAAGAGGACCTATTCCGGGTCGCCCAGGAACTGCCGGAACCCTCGGATCTCCTGGAGAGCGAGGACGACGCGCCGATCATCCGCCTGATCAACGCAGTACTGGCCCAGGCCGTTCGGGAAAACGCCTCCGACATCCATATCGAGCCTTTCGAGAATCGCCTGGTAGTGCGGTTCCGCATCGACGGCGTGCTTCACGAAGTGCTGCAGTCGCGACGGGCGGTGGCGCCGCTGGTGGTCTCCCGAATCAAGGTGATGTCGAAACTCGATATCGCCGAGAAACGGCTCCCGCAGGATGGACGCATCTCCCTGAAGGTGGCGGGTCGCGCGGTAGACGTCCGGGTCTCCACCATTCCCTCGGGCCACGGCGAGCGGGTGGTGATGCGACTCCTGGACAAGCAGGCGGGCCGCCTGCAGCTCAACCACCTGGGCATGGCGCCGGAAACCGAACGGCTGGTGGACAAGCTTATTCGCAAGCCCCACGGCATTATCCTGGTGACCGGTCCGACCGGATCGGGCAAGACCACGTCGCTCTACGCGGCGCTGGCGCGCATCAACGACCGCAGCCGCAATATCATGACCGTGGAGGATCCAATCGAATACTACATCGACGGGATCGGGCAGACGCAGGTCAACAGCAAAGTGGACATGACCTTCGCCCGGGGACTCCGAGCGATCCTGCGCCAGGATCCGGACGTGGTCATGGTGGGTGAGGCGCGCGACCTGGAAACGGCGGAGATTGCGGTCCAGGCGTCGCTGACAGGTCACCTGGTGTTGTCCACCCTCCACACGAACACGGCCATCGGGGCGGTCACGCGCCTCCGGGACATGGGCGTCGAACCTTTCCTGTTGTCCTCCAGCCTGCTGGGGGTCATCGCCCAGAGGCTGGTACGAATTCTCTGCGACAACTGCAAGCAGCCCTCCTCTCCCAACGACGCAGAAAGAGCCGTACTCAAAATGGCGCCGGGAGAATCGGCCATCATTCATCGGGCCGTGGGCTGCGAGGAATGCAGCGGAACGGGATACCGCGGCCGAACGGGCATCTACGAAGTGGTGGAAGTGGACGACACGCTGCGCGGCATGATCCACGAGGGCGCCAGCGAGCATGAAATGGAGCACTACGCCCGCACCCGGACGCCAGGTATACGGGAGGACGGTCTCCGCAAAGTCCGGGAAGGCGCTACCACTCTGGAAGAAGTCGTCCGGGTGACCTACTCGGAATAATGGGCGCCTTCGAATATACGGCCGTGGACGGCACCGGCCGGCAGCGCCGGGGCGTGCTCGACGGCGATACGGCGCGGCAGGTCCGACAGAGTCTCCGGGACCGCGGACTCATTCCCGTTTCCGTCGCCGAGGTGGAGGAGAAAAAGGGCGGCCGTCGCCCGGTATTTTCCTTCCGCCGCGGCATCAGCCCCATGGACCTGGCCCTGGTGACCCGGCAGCTGGCCACCCTGGTCCGCTCGAGCATGCCGCTGGAAGAGTCGCTTCTCGCCGTCAGCCAGCAGTCGGAGAAACCCAGGCTCAAGAGCATCATGCTGGGCGTGCGCTCGCGGGTCATGGAGGGCCATACCCTGGCCGAGGGGCTGGCGGATTTCCCGCAGGCGTTCCCGGAACTGTACCGGGCCACCGTGGCCGCCGGTGAGCAGACCGGGCACCTTGACGCGATTCTCGAACGGCTGGCGGATTACGCCGAGACGCGACAGCAGCTGCGGCAGCGAGTGATGCACGCGCTTATCTATCCCACGATCCTGACCGTGCTGGCCGTGCTCATCGTTTCCGGCCTGCTGGTTTACGTCGTGCCCCAGGTGGTGGGCGTGTTCGAGAATACGGGGCAGCAGTTACCCGCTCTGACGGCGGGGCTGATCGCTCTCAGCGACTTTCTCCGCGCTCACGGGCTGCTGCTCCTGGGGCTCCTGGTCGTGCTGTTCATCGCGGCGCAGAGGCTGCTGCGCGAGCCGGGACCGAGACGCCGTTACCACCGCGCGCTCCTCCGCCTGCCGATCGTCGGGCGACTGACCAGAGGCATCAACACGGCACGATTTACCCGAACGCTGAGCATCCTGGCGGGCAGCGGCGTCCCGGTGCTCGAATCCCTGCGCATCGCCGGAGAGGTGATCAACAACATCCCCATGCGGGAGGCAGTGGAGGATACGTCGCTGCGGGTGCGCGAAGGCGCCCCCATCGCTGCCTCGCTTTCCGCCAGCCGGCTGTTTCCGCCCATGACTCTGCACCTGATTTCCAGCGGCGAGGCCAGCGGCGAGCTCGAGAACATGCTGGAGCGAGCCGCGGTCAATCAGGAACGCGAGGTGGACGGACTGATCGCGACAATGCTCAGTATTCTCGAGCCGGCCCTGATCCTCCTCATGGGCGCGCTGGTCCTCATGATTGTGCTTGCAATCCTCATGCCGATCTTCGAACTGAATCAATTGGTGGCCTGATATCTGAACGGCGTTGTTGCCTCACGGCAGTTTTCCCGTTATATAGGCGCGCAAGAAGGCTTACTCACCATCCACTCGCAAGGGGCTAGCGATCGGATTATGGCCAGGGGACGTAAACCCAAGAAACAGGCGAAGGTCGTCGAAGAGGAACTGGACGCCGATCTCGAAGAGGACTCCGAGGAGGACTCGGACGTCGTCGACGACGATCTCGTCCTGTCCGATGATGACGACGACATGGATGATTCCGGGGACACCCTGGAGCTGCCTTCCCTGTCCGAGATCTCCGGCGCAGCAGCCTCGGCCAGCGCCCGGCGTCGGGTCGAGGAATACATGGAGATGCGTCGCGCCGCCCGTGAGCTCCACGACCTCGAGGATTTCGATTTCGACTGACTGTGCGGTCAGTGAAAGTCCCGCGATCGGACCAGCAGCCTGCCCAGCAGCGCACTGCGATCCCTGAGACGCTCCGCCACCAGGTGCAGCACCTCGCCCTCCCGCTGGATTCGTCCAGTCACCTCCATCAGCCTCGAGCCGAGCAGCGCGCGTCGCTGGTTTTCCGCCACCTTGCGCCAGACGATGATGTTGGCATGGCCGGTCTCGTCCTCCAGGGTCACGAACGTGACGCCCTTGGCGCTGCCGGGACGC
>Ga0209536_100001159_pt1 | contig 43598 bp, 29 predicted proteins | sample DeeMarSeWOR28_12_FD_187461 | JGI IMG/M metagenome (GOLD analysis project Ga0209536, IMG submission 187461) | Marine sediment microbial communities from White Oak River estuary, North Carolina - WOR-2-8_12 (SPAdes) (version 2) | ecosystem: Environmental > Aquatic > Marine > Intertidal zone >...
ATCGAATGCGGGAGTTGACCAGGAGCAGTGTAACCTTGGAGATTTTACCCTTGCAGGAAACGTACCGGCATCAGGAAATGGTTTATGGAGTATAATAGGTCCGGCGAACGGGGCAGTGATCACCACACCGGTGGCGAATAACAGTACGGTAACTGGATTAACAACAGGAAATAGTGTTACGTTGCGTTGGACGATCTCAAACGGAGTGTGTACGGACAGTTTTGATGAGGTGATATTGACCAACAGTGCATTACCGGATGCAGCAGTAGCAGGTGCGGGCCAGGAACAGTGTGAGGCGAGTATTTTTATAATGGCCGCCACACCGGTAGTAACGGGCACGGGTACCTGGAGTATAGTTAGTGGGCCGGGTACGGTCACCAATCCAAGTTCACCGACCACGACGGTGACAGGCGTTACGGCAGGTGATGGCAGTGTACCAACGATACTGGAATGGACGGTAACTAATAGTAGCTGTCCTAACAATACCGATCAGGTAAGTTTAACGAATTATAGTGCGCCGACAGTTGCTGATGCAGGTATAGACCAGGAGCAGTGTGCTCTTGGAGATTTTACCCTGGCAGGAAACGTGCCGGCATCAGGAAATGGTTTATGGAGTATAATAGGACCGCCAAATGGAGCCGTAATCACTACACCTACAGATCCAGAAAGTACAGTAACGGGTCTATTGGAAGAATCAAGTGTGACCTTACGCTGGACGATCTCACAAGGGGTATGTACGGACAGTTTTGATGAGGTAGTTTTAACCAACAGTACATCTGCAGATGCAGCAATTGCTGGCCCGGATCAGGAACAATGTGCAACAAGTACTTTTACTATGGCAGCTACTCCTGTGACAGTCGGTGAAGGCACCTGGAGTATTATAAGTGGTCCGGGGACAATTACAAATCCGAGTTCTCCTACGACGACCGTTACAGGTGTTACAGAAGGCGATGGTAGTGTACCAACGATATTGGAATGGACGGTAACTAATAGTAGCTGCCCCAACAATACCGATCAGGTAAGTTTAACGAATTATACAATACCAAGTGTGGCAGATGCGGGAGTAGACCAGGAACAGTGTAACCTTGGAGATTTCACTCTGGCAGGTAATATACCCTCATCCGGTAGTGGTTTATGGAGTATCGAAGGTCCGGCGAATGGGGCAGTGATCACGACGCCGACGGCAAATAACAGCACGGTGACGGGGCTGACAGCAGGAAATAGTGTTACGTTGCGTTGGACGATCTCAAACGGAGTGTGTACGGATAGTTTTGACGAGGTGTTACTTACTAACAATGCATTGGTGGATCCGGCAGTAGCCGGTTCTGATCAGGAACAGTGTGAGACAAGTATTTTTACAATGGCTGCTACACCGGTAACGATAGGCATTGGAACATGGAGCATTGTGAGTGGGCCTGGAACAATCACAAATCCGAGTTCACCAACCACGACGGTGACAGGCATAACGGCTGGTGATGGTAGTGTGCCCACAATTTTGGAATGGACAGTAACCAACGGAAACTGTGTGCCCAATATCGATCAGGTAAGTTTAATTAATTATTCAGCACCAACTATAGCAGATGCGGGGACTGATCAGGGACTGTGTAGCCTTGGAGATTTCACGCTATCCGGAAATGTACCAGTAACTGGTAGTGCTTTATGGAGTATACAGGGCCCGGCAAACGGGGCGGTGATCACAACTCCAAACGATCCTGCAAGTACAGTTACGGGTTTGATTGAAGGTGCCAGTGTGACGTTACACTGGACGATCTCACATGGGGTATGTCCGGATAGTTTTGATGAGGTGATTCTGACCAATTTTGAAACACCTACCATGAGTATTAACAATGTTACGCCAGAATTCTGTGAAGGAGCGTTAACGGATATCACCCTGCTTTCAACAGTACCTAATGCCATAATGCGTCTGGTCTCTGTTGATTATGCTTCAGGTGATATTTCCGGTGGATCCTTAGTGGGTGGTGAAACATTTACAACCGGACAGAAAATCAATGAAATCTTATTTACTAATACAAATGATATTGAAACTGTAATATATGATTTTGAAGTTGAAGCAAATGGTTGTGGACCGATTGGAGGATTTTCTACCAGTGTTGATGTTAAACCAATTCCAGAATTAACTCTTACCAATCATTTACCCCTTATTTGTAATGATAGTACAACTGATATTGAATTAACTACTTTAGTGGCAGGTGCTGCCATTGATCTGATTTCGGTTACTCCCAGTGATATGGGAGCGGTAGGTGGTTATACTACGCCCGGAGGACCGTCTTATGTTTCGGGTGACAGAATACTGGATAATTTAACAAACACATCAAATATACAACAGAGCATTATTTATACTTTCAGAATTAGCGCAAATAGTTGTACCAATCCCATTGATAAATCAGTGGCAGTAAACATTAATCCTACACCTGTTATTTCAGTAACAGGAAATGATATTTGTAGTGGAGACGTTACAAACATTCTAATAACAAATGATAATGGCGTGCCATTTACAACATATGACTGGATTGTTCAGGTACCAAATCCAAATATCTCTGGAGCATCAGATGGTTCCGGAAGTACCATTGCACAGGTATTGATTAATTCAAATACAGTTCAGGAGTCTGTGACATACAGAATAACTCCTTCAACAATTGGATGTCCAGGCAATTATGTTGATTATGTTCAGACAGTAAGTCCGGGAAACACAGTGGATGCTGGAACGGATGTCGAAGCCTGTGAAAATTCAGGTAATGTGAGCATTACTGATGCATCAATAGGTGGGGGGGCTACTACATCGACATGGAGTGTTATCAGCGGAGAAGGTACAATTATAGATCCAAATAATATCATTGCCGAATATCAGCCTGGCCCTGGAGAAGTAGGAACTGTTACGCTTGAATTGACTGCTTCTGATCCTAGTACTTGTCCTGATGTAGTTGATTTTGTGGATATAGATATATTTCCCGAGGCTATTGTTGAAGCTGGCCCGGATGATGTGATCTGTGAAGGAGAAAATTATTTACTGGCGGGTGCCTCCAGAAGCGGTAGTGCCAATTCAGTTACATGGAGTAGCAGTGGCGCTGGTACATTTACACCTAATCCTAATACTTTAAATGTCACCTATATACCAGATGTGTCAGATGTTGGAAATACAATTCGTTTATATATTGAAAGTAATGATCCCATGGGACCTTGTGTGGCCGTAAAAGACTCAATGGAACTTACAATTAATCCGGCACCGATTGTATCCGCCGGGTCTGACAAAGTGATCTGTGAGGGAGACAGCATTCAACTTTCCGATGCGTCCTTTGGCGGAAGCGCATCTTCCATAATATGGAGTGGTGGTTCAGGCTATTTTTATCCGGATAATACCACTATAGATGCCTGGTATGTACCTGACTTTACAGAAATTGGGACGTCCGTTATTTTAACAATTACAACAGATGATGGTGATGGTACGGGACCATGTACCGAGGTCTCCGATCAAGTACAAATTACTGTAAATAAGGCACCAGAAGTATTTGCCGGAGTTGATCAGGTGGTTTGTGAAGGTTCTGATGTATCATTAAATGGTTCTTTGGGGGGAGGGGCAATATCTGGGACCTGGTCGGGTGGACTGGGATCTTTTTCAGATAATACTTCTTTAATTGCTACCTATTTCCCGGATCCATCTGAAGCAGGTACAGTGGTTACATTGAGATTGACATCCAATGATCCGGCTGGGCCTTGTATTCCAGTATTCGATGAGGTTGATATTACTATCAATGAAGCACCCATTGTGGATGCTGGCCTCGATGATGAGATCTGTATTGGCGATACAATCTTCCTGGCAGGTTCCCTGGGGGGATCGGCTACGCTGGCTACCTGGTCAGGAGGTATAGGTACATTCTCTGATATCAATGATTTAAATGCATATTATATCCCGGATACTACGGAGAGAGGCTCTCAAGTTATTCTGACACTCACAACTAATGATCCTGATGGTAGTGGCCCATGTGCATTTGTGGATGACCGGGTATTCGAAACCATTCATGCATTGCCAAATCCATTCTTTACCGGATTACCACCTCAAATTGCCGTAAATGATGCTCCAATTCCTTTACAGGGATTTCCACCTGGTGGAACTTTTTATGGAGACGGAATAGCCACAAGCTCCAGTCAGTTCAATCCATTACTGGCAGGAATAGGTCAGAAATTTGTTTTCTACGATTATTCTGACCTAAATGGATGCGCAAACACATATATTGATTCAATCTTGGTAAATCCCACACCTGATATCGATTTCGGAATTGATCCTGCTGTCTGTGAAAATGCGGATCAAATTCCATTGGTCGCTACTCCTCAGGGAGGTACTTTTGATGGTACAGGTGTAACGCAGATTGGAGGGGGTTCTTATATTTTTGATCCTTCTGTTGCTGGGGTGGGCGAACATATGTTATCCTATGCCTTTACCGATCCTATTACGGGTGCTTCTGATACTGCTTTCCAGCAGGTCAGGGTCCTTGCCGTTCCGGTACCTGATTTCACAATTGATTCTTTTACCTGTGTCGATTCTTTGATTCAGTTTAGTGATGCCTCGACCATAGATCCTTCCGGTGAAATTGACACCTATATCTGGAAATTTGGCGATGGAAGTGAAGATACTGTTCAAAATCCCCAGTACCAATATGTCTCAGCAGGGATATATTTTGCTACTCTAAGAGTATTTACGACTCCTGTATTGTCAACGACCTGTACGGATATAACAGGTCTGGTGGAAGTTCGTGTTGGTGGTCGCCCGGATGTGGAGATGAGTGCCTCAAACTTTGTATTGGGTGATATTACACAATTTATTGATCTTACGACTTTCCCAGGTGGATTACCTGACGATCAGGTTAATTCCTGGAACTGGAATTTTAATGACGGTAATTTTGGATCAGGGCCCAATCCCACAAATTCATATGCTGATCCTGGAAAATATACAATACGATTGGATGTACAATCTGCAAGAGGTTGTGTGGGTGAAGATTCAATAAAAATAGCCATTCTAGACGTGGTTACCTCAATTCCGCAAGAAGGATGGTTTGATGATTTTGAAGTTTTTGGTAACTGGGTAGCTGAACCCATTGAGGATCCATTAAACTCCTGGCAACAGGGTCAACCGAATGGATTAGTCATCAACTCAGCTGTCTCAGGACAAAATGTCTGGGTGACTAATTTAGATAGCACATACAATAATGATGAACGATCATGGCTGAAATCCCCGGCATTTGATCTGACTGGTTTAAGCAAGCCAATGGTTCAATTTGATTATTGGTCGGATCTCAAAGAAATATCCGATGGAGTCACTTTTGAATATTCAATCGATGGAGGTGTAACCTGGTATCTTGTTGGAAATAGGGAAGACCAGCCTAATCCGGGAGTAGAATGGTATGGAATTAATTGGTATGATTTTAATCCAATCATTAATGTCTTTGGACCCAATGAAGGTACTGATAATACCAATTTGGTTGGGTGGTCCTATCCGTCGGATGGATGGAAGAAAGCAAGTATTTATCTTGATCCAATCATTGAGCGCCATGGTTATGATGATCCTGTCATATTCAGATTTACAATGGCCAGCAGCAGTGTTTCGATCGGGGATAATGAATATCATGAAGGATTTGCCATCGATAATTTTGTTCTTAAGAACAGAACCAGAAATGTTTTGATTGAACAGTTTGCGGATTTTTCGAGCGAAACCACTCAATGGTTTATCAGAAATGATATTTATCCTTTTGTGTATGAAACTATGACGTATCCGGAACCTGAAAGAAATACGTCGGATGTGATATACCTTGAAATTCATCATAAAGCCAATATAGGGAGTGGTGATAAAATTTATTTCCAAACCACAGAAATTGGAGACGGCAGAGCCGATTATTACAGTATTCAGAATAATATTTATAGACGTACAATTGCAGATGGATTGATCAGGGAATCTGAAGATTTGATCGACAGGAATGATGTCCTTAAACGGGCTTTGATCGATCCAAAATTTGATATCAATGTGGTTATTGATGAAGGTATTAATAATGATGAAAGAGAAAAGATACTTGTTGATGTGGAACTGACTGCCAATGAAGATCTGGTGGATGAAAATATGAAACTTTATGTGGTTGTGCTGGAAGATAATTACAGTAAGGAACCATTTGAGAATATTCTGTTACTTAGAAATCTGGGACGTCAAATGATATCTAATGATGATAGTGTACCTCCAACTGGTGGAATGCAACTGCAATCTTCGTGGACAAAAGGCGAGAACATTATCATTAGGATTAATGCAGATTTAGTTGGTTACAGTGCTGGTAATCCAGATGAATTCAAGGTCATTGCTTTTGTTCAGAATAATGATGGAAGTTCATCTAATTACCAGGAGATCTATCAGGCTGCTATCCAGGATTCTCAAAATCCAAAAGAACCGGTTGATATACCAACTGCACTTGAAGACGATATCGCTAAAAAAGATCTGAAGCATATGAATATTTACCCACAGCCAGCCCAACATTACGCGACTGTCGATTTTGGAAGGGAAATAGCACAGGATTATAACTGGGAGATCATCGATCAGCGTGGTGTGACGTTAGGAAGAGGAACGGTGCTGCGGGGTGAGGTGGGTTTTGAAATAAACACCGGACTGCTTCCCAATGGTATTCATTTCTTGTTGATTGGAGATAAAGAAGGATTAAAAATACATCGAAAGCTGACAATTATGCACTAGTAAAAAAGGCTATCGGTATCCGATAGCCCTTTTTTATGCTTTCAATTATATTCTTAGCAATATTCATCGAGTACCTCGGCAAGATGCTCAGCGATCATCACTGCAGGTCTTCCTTCAATATGATGCCTTTCAATAAAATGAACGAGTTCGCCATCTTTAAATAAAGCAATGGAAGGAGATGATGGTGGATAAGGGACTGTGTATTCCCTCGCTTTTGCGGTGGCATCCATATCAACGCCTGCAAAAACAGTAGCCAGAAAGTCCGGCTTTTTTAAACTTTTATTAACTGCCAATTTCACTCCAGGTCTGGCAGAACCTGCTGCGCATCCACAAACTGAATTAATAACCAGTAAGGTAGTTCCTTTGTGGTTTTCAAGATGCGCTTCCACTTCTTCCGGTGTCTTAAATTCTTTAAACCCGATTTCAACTAAATCTTCCCGCATTGGGGCCACTAATTGTTCTGGATACATAGTTTGATTTTATTTAATTTATAAAAAACCTAATTCAAATTTTGCTATTTCCGACATCATATCCTGTGTATATGGTGGATCAAAGGTTAATTCTATGGTTACCTCATTAACACCTGGAATTGCCTTTAGCTTGTATTCAACCTCACTTGGAATTGATTCAGCAGCTGGACAGGCTGGTGATGTGAGTGTCATAAGTACATATATATTATTAATAGGAAATATGTTGATTTCATAAATCAGCCCTAATTCATAAATATCGACGGGAATTTCAGGATCATATACTGTTTTTATTGCCTGAACTACCTTATCCCTAAGATTAGGATCAGAATGCTGATTTTTGTTTTCTTCTCCCATAACAATAACTTATGATAAACTTTCTAACTTCGTTTTATATGCTAAGGCATACAATTTGATCTGTTTGATCATAGCGGCCAGACCATTTGATCGTTGAGAACCAATTACCTTATGCATACCTATTTTTTCAATAAAATATAAATCGGATTTGATAATATCATCCAATTGCTGACCGGATAATGTACGGATCAGTAAGCTGATCAATCCCCTGGTAATATCTGTATTACTATCAGCTTTCATTATTAATGTATGATCCTCTACATCAGCTGTTAGCCAAACCTTGGACTGGCAACCTTTAATAAGGTTTGAATCTACCTTGTACTTATCATCTAAAGGATCGAGTTTATTACCCAATTCCATAATGTAGAAGATGATACTTTCCATATCATTCCCAAGAATGGAAAACTCTTCTATTATTTCATCCTGTATCTGGTTTATCGACTTTTCACTCACTTTCTCTTGATCTTTACAATTTTCTTTAAACTTTCAACCAGGGTATCAATTTCCTGATACGTGTTATAAACTGAAAAAGATGCTCTTGCCGTACCCTCAATACCAAATCTGTTCATTAAGGGTTGTGTGCAGTGATGACCTGTTCTTATTGCAATTCCACCTGCATCAAGCATGACACCTATATCAAATGAATGAATATCTTCTATAATGAATGAAACAACACCTAGTTTTTTTTGAGCGTTGCCAATAATCCTGAGACCTTCTATTTCTCCAAGCATTTTTTGGGCATAAGCTAGCAAAAACTTTTCATGATTTAGAATACGTTTTTTTGTTAATTCACAGATAAAGTCAGTTGCAAATTTTAATCCGATTACATCCGCAATATTGGGTGTTCCTGCTTCAAATTTGAAAGGTAAATTATTATACAGTGTTTTTTCAAACGTTACCTGACTGATCATTTCTCCACCGCCACGGTAGGGGGGCATTTCATTCAGGATCTCCTTTTTCCCAAAAAGAACACCTACACCGGTTGGACCAAACATTTTATGTGAGGAAAAAGCATAAAAATCACAATCTAACTCCTGAACATCAATGGGAAGATGAGCCGCAGCCTGGGCTCCATCGATCATCACCTTTGCGCCAACCAGATGTGCTTTTTTTATGATCTGATCAATGGGGTTAATGGTACCTAGAGAATTCGATACATGAACTACACTAACAAGTTTCGTTTTATGACTTAGTAGGTTTTCAAATTCTTCAAAAATTAATTCACCGTTGTCTGTAATTGGAATGATTCTCAGATTTGCTCCTCTTTCTTCGCATACCATTTGCCATGGAACAATATTGGAATGGTGCTCCATGGCCGAAATGATGATATCATCGCCTTCCTTAATGAATTTTTTTCCAAAAGATTGAGATACAAGGTTAATACTGTCAGTTGTTCCGTAGGTGAGTATTATTTCCTCATCAGATGACGCATTGATAAATGATCTGATATTAGATCTTGTCTGTTCAAAAGAATCGGTTGCTTTATCAGCCAGGGTATGGACACCGCGATGAATATTGGCATTGTAATTTTTATAATATTGTTCTATGGCATCTATTACCTGTATGGGTTTTTGTGTAGTGGCAGCGTTATCAAAATAAATGAGAGGTTTCCCATTAATTTTCTGGTGAAGAGCAGGAAATAACCTCCTGATTCCATCAGGTATTAATTCATCTTTGGTTGATATGTTATAATTCGATGTTTTAACTGACATTAATCAGAAAATTGATAACCTAATTGTTTATTTATTTTCTTAGTTAAATAATCCTTAATATCTGCAATTTCAATCTTATCGATGATTTCAAAAGCAAAAGCATGCAATAATAATGCCTTGGCTGTTTTTTCATCTAATCCTCTTGTCCGCAAATAAAATAACTGTTCTTTATCTATCTGTCCGGTTGTGGCTCCATGTGAACATTTAACATCATCCGCCCAAATTTCAAGTTGAGGTTTTGTATTAATATTAGCGGTATCTGTCAGAACAATGTTTTTGTTGGATTGAAAAGCATTCGTTTTCTGTGCATTGGGTCGCACATAAATTTTTCCGTTGAATACCCCTTTTCCATTTTCATCAAGAATTCCCTTATAGTTTTCATTGCTGAAGCAATTGGCTTTTTTATGATCGACCGTTGTATGATTATCTATTAAATCCTTACCCTTAACAAAATATAATCCGTACAAATGAGATTCGCAGTTCTCATCTTCGAGGATGATATTCAGGTTATTTCTCAACATTCTTCCAGCTAAAGAAAAAGTATAGGTGTTAGCCAGACTATTTTCATATTGATGTATATTCACATTATTGAGTAATATTTCATCACCTTTTTTATTTTGAATGCGGTAATAGTCCAGTTTTGATCCTTTTCCTACATATGCCTCAGTAAAATGATTTTCAAATCCCGCGGTATTATTCATGGAAAAGAATAATTCATTATAAGAGGCCTTGCTATCATCTTCGAGAATCAGAATGGTTCTGAAATTGACCAAACTTTCTTTATCTTTTGAAGAAGTTAGATGATAACAATAAATGGGAAGAGAATTGGATTTTTTCTTTATTTTAAGAACGACACCTTTTTTAAGGAAGGATGAATTAAGATCTATAAATGGATCATGATTAATATTCTGAGTATTTAAATGTTCCGAAAAAAAATATTCTAATTCTTTTTCTGAAAGTTGGTCCATGAGATGTATTTCCAAATTATCATCACGGCTATTAAGATTAGAATAGTCTTTTGATAAAATACCGTCAATAAAGACTAAGTGAATGGCGTCAGGATTTTTAAACAATTCAGATTTTATATCAGGAAGAACAGATTTATCATATTCTTCAGGAATAACGGGTGATTCCGGGAAATAGCGGAATGCGGGAAAATATTTATATTCTTCATCTTTGCGACCAGGGAGGCCACTCTTTTTAAGTATATCAAAAGACTCCTCTGAAAAATTCCTGATGAATCCTTTTTGATTAAGGATATTATTTTCGAACAATTTTACGAGCATTTCATGGTTTTGTAAATCACTTTTTTTTGCCGCAATATTCATAAATTTCTATACCGTCGTTGCGTTAAACTCTTCTTTTATCCAATCGTAACCTTTTTCTTCTAGATCCAGTGCCAGATCCTTACTGCCTGACTTAACGATTTTTCCCTGATACAGGACATGTACATGATCTGGTATTATATAGTTCAGAAGTCTCTGATAATGTGTGACCAGAATAACTGCATTGTCTTTGGTTTTTAATTTATTAACGCCATTCGCAACAATTTTTAGCGCATCGATATCAAGTCCACTATCCGTTTCATCCAGTATTGCTAAACGAGGTTCGAGAACTGCCATTTGAAAAATTTCATTTCTTTTTTTCTCACCCCCTGAAAAACCCTCATTCAATGCCCTGCTCATCAAGGATTGATCTATTTCAACAAGTTTCATTCTGTCTTTTATATGGGAAATAAATGAAACAGCATCGAGTGGTGCTAATCCCCTATATTCCCTTATTTGATTTAGGGAAGTTTTTAAAAAGTTTGTTGTACTCACTCCAGGAATTTCTACCGGATATTGAAACGCAAGGAAAATTCCTTCCCTTGCACGTTCCTCAGGATCCAGTTCCAACAAATTTTTACCATCAAACCATATCTCCCCCTGGGTCACTTCAAATTCTTCCCGCCCTGCTAACACAGATGCAAATGTACTTTTGCCCGATCCATTCGGACCCATGATTGCGTGAACCTCTCCGGGATTGACTTCAAGGGTGATACCTTTTAGTATTTCGTTATCTTCTATTGATGCTCTTAAATTTTTAATTTTAAGCATATGATTTAATTATTTTAAATATCCGTGATTTTAGCCAACACTTCCTTCCAGAGTAATAGCAAGAAGCTTTTGAGCCTCGACCGCAAATTCCATTGGAAGTTTATTCAGCACTTCCTTGGCATATCCATTTACAATTAACGCAACTGCAGTTTCGCTATCAATCCCTCTTTGATTACAGTAAAATAATTGGTCTTCCCCTATTTTAGAGGTGGTTGCTTCATGTTCAACCTGGGCAGTTTTATTATCTACTTCAATATAAGGAAAAGTATGTGCACCACATTTATCTCCCATAAGTAATGAATCACATTGTGAAAAATTTCGAGCATTCTCCGCTCTCTTCATTACTTTGACCAATCCCCTGTAACTATTTTGACTATTCCCCGCAGATACACCTTTTGATACGATACGACTTTTTGTATTCTTTCCAATATGAATCATTTTGGTCCCTGTATCAGCCTGCTGAAAATTATTAGTTACAGCTACAGAATAAAATTCACCAATCGAGTGATCTCCTTTTAAAATGCAACTTGGATATTTCCAGGTAATAGCTGATCCGGTTTCAACCTGAGTCCATGAGATCTTAGAATGATCTCCTGCACATAGGCCGCGCTTAGTTACGAAATTATAGATTCCACCTTTCCCATTTTTATCTCCAGGATACCAGTTCTGGACGGTTGAATATTTGACTTCAGCATTTTTAGCAGCATATATTTCAACCACTGCGGCGTGTAACTGATTTTCATCCCTCATAGGGGCTGTACATCCTTCCAGATAACTAACATATGAATCCTCTTCAGCAACAATTAAAGTTCTTTCAAACTGACCCGTATTGGCTGCATTAATTCTAAAATAGGTAGACAATTCCATGGGACATTTAACTCCTCTTGGAATATAACAGAAAGATCCATCACTGAATACAGCAGAATTTAATGCTGAGAAAAAATTATCATTCATCGGAACCACCGAACCCAGGTATTTCTTAACAAGTGAAGGGTGATTTCTAACTGCTTCACTAAATGAACTAAATATAACTCCGAGTTCCCCTAACTTATCCTTAAACGTTGTTGCGACCGAAACACTATCCATCACTGCATCCACAGCAACCCCAGTCAGACGTTTCTGTTCCTGTAAAGAAATCCCTAATTTTTCGAAAGTTTCTAATAATTCGGGATCGACTTCATCGAGACTTTTTGGTGTAACTTTTTGTTTAGGAGCTGCATAATAAATAATATCCTGGTAATTGATTTCAGGATATTTTACGTTTGGCCATTTAGGTTCTTTCATGGTTTGCCAATGCCTGAATGCTTTCAAACGCCATTCCAACAACCATTCCGGTTCTAGTTTCTTTGCGGAAATGAATCGAATAATATCCTCGTTTAATCCCTTTGGAGCAGATTCTGACTCAATATCGGAGACCCAACCATATTTATATTCCGATTGTGTGATTTCATCAAGGATATTGTCATTTTCCTTCATATCATATGTTTATTTAGACTGATTATAAACAAGTACAAACATACAACAAAAACATTGATTTATTGTTTTTGCAAACAAGAAATATCAAAAATTATTAGACACCGAATTGTATGTGACGGTTGAGACTTTCTTCAAGAGATATGATGGTTTCGGTTCTTTCGATTCCTTCCACTTTTTGAATTTTATCATGGAGGACATCCTTAAGATGATTGGTATCACGACAATGTAATTTGATAAAGATGTTATAATTACCTGTAGTGTAATGAATTTTTACGATTTCAGGAATATTGTATAGTTTTTTGATTACCTGATCATAAAGGGAACTCTTTTCAAGATAAATTCCTAAAAAGGCAGTAATATCGTATCCCATTTTAGAATAGTCCATTTTCAGAGTTGTCCCTTTTACGATACCTAATTCCTCCAACTTCCGCATTCTAACGTGTACAGTACCGCCTGACACAAAAACTCTTTTTGCAACTTCAGTATATGGCATCTTGGCATCTTCGGTTAGAAGTGCAAGTATCTTTAAATCAACGTTGTCAATCTCGTAATTTTTGCTCATCTTTTATTTCGTGAATTATGATTTTTTTAATGTTTTAACGACTAATATACGATACATATAAATTTTTACCAATAAAATAAATTTTTTTTAATTAAGTAATAATTTTTTTAATTTTGGCTTATTAGGGATGAAAAAATATAAACTAAATTATCAAAATTTAGTTTTCCTTTTACTCTTCGTTTTTGGGTTTATGTTGTTTAAGCGATCTGAAAAAATCAGATCGCTTTTTTTATTTTCGTTGAATATATTTCAAATATTTTAAAATATTTTTAAAATTTAAAGAAAATTAATCGGTTTTTTAAAATCTAAAAAAAAATTGATGAAAGACTACCTGTGGTTTAAGTTCTATCCTAAAGGTATCCCGAGAGAAATAGATCCCGGAAAATATACAACGTTGAATGCGATGTTTGAAGAAAGCTTTCATAAATATGGCGAATTGATTGCATATGAAAATATCGGATCATCTATCACATTCACTCAATTGGATAAACTCTCTTTAAATTTTGCAAAATATTTACAAAATAAATTGGGTCTAAATAAAGGAGATCGAATTGCTATTCAGATGCCTAATCTAATGCAATATCCAGTTGTACTGATCGGTGCTCTTCGTGCCGGATTGATTGTTGTTAATACCAATCCATTATATACACCGAGGGAGATGGAACATCAATTCAAGGATTCGGGTATTAGAGCTATTGTGATTTTAGAGAATTTTGCTTCGAATCTGGAAAAAATAATTAAGAATACCCCTATTGAATATGTTATAATATCAAAGATTGGGGATATTCTTGGAGGATTGAAAGGGGAAATTGTTAATCTGGTGGTTAAGCATATAAAAAAAATGGTTCCGCAATACAAAATAAAAGGAACTATCCGATTAAAAGATACAATAAGAACTGATAAATCATTTCATTTTAACGATCCAGGAATACAGCCGGATGATCTTGCTTTTTTACAATATACCGGAGGTACTACCGGCATATCCAAAGGTGCCAAGCTATCTCATCGGAATATGATAGCAAATATGGAACAGATATCAGCCTGGATGATACCAAAACTTGTTGAAAGAAAAGAGATCATAATAACCGCTCTTCCTTTATATCATATTTTTGCTTTAACAGTAAATTGTCTGGCGATGTTGAAAATTGGAGCAAGGAATATTCTTATTACTAATCCAAGAGATATGCCTGCATTTGTAAAAGAAATGAAAAAACAACCTTTTACCGTCCTAACCGGAGTAAATACCCTGTTTAATGCACTATTGAATCAACAGGAATTTAGAAATATCGATTTTTCTGGATTTAAAGTTGCAGTTGGTGGAGGTATGGCAGTACAACAAGCTGTTGCAAAAAGGTGGGAAGAAATAACAAGACAAGGATTGGTTGAAGGATATGGTCTTTCTGAAACTGCACCTGTCTTAACATGTAATCCCATAGACGGCACTGAGCGAATCGGAACTATTGGTATCCCTGTTCCCAGTACGGATATTAAAATTCTCGATGATAATGGTAACGAAGTGGAAGATGGGAAAGCAGGTGAAATTTGTGCAAAAGGTCCTCAGATCATGTCCGGTTACTGGGAAAAACCAGATGAAACTGATGCGGTTTTTATAAATGGATGGTTTAAAACAGGTGATATTGGAGTAAAAGATAAAGATGGCTTTTTTAAAATTGTAGATCGAAAAAAAGAAATGATCAATGTTTCTGGATTTAATGTCTATCCTAACGAGGTTGAAGATGTCATAGCAAACCATCCAAAAGTTCTCGAAGTTGGGGTTATTGGAGTACCAGATGAAAAATCAAGTGAAATCGTAAGGTGCTATATTGTAAAAAAAGATGCATCTCTAACGGAACAGGAAATCATAAATTATTGTAAAGAAAATTTAACCGCCTATAAAAGACCAAAAAGTGTAGTATTCAAAACAGAATTACCTAAATCTAATATTGGTAAAATATTAAGAAGGCTGTTACGGGAAGAATCGTTAAGAGAAAATAATAAATAAAAGTTTGTGTTATCGGAGTGGATTATATTAGGTAATCCGTTTATATCGAATTCTTTTTAGCGACAGATCACCCAAACGGGCACGTTTGTTTTCCTCATATTCAGAGAAATTACCTTCAAACCAATAAACCATTGAATTCCCTTCAAAAGATAAAATATGTGTGACAATCCGGTCTAAAAACCAGCGATCATGAGAAATTATAACGGCGCATCCACCAAAATTTTCAACTGCATCCTCAAGAGCCCGCAAAGTATTTACATCCAGATCATTGGTTGGTTCATCCAATAATAACAGGTTAGCACCTTCTCTCAGTGTTAAGGCCAGTTGAACACGGTTTCTTTCACCTCCGGATAAATTTTGTATCTTTTTTTCCTGATCAGTCCCAGAAAAATTAAATCGACTAACATATGCCCTGGAGTTAATTTTTCTGTTTCCAAGTATTATCCACTCCTTACCATCAGAAATCGTTTCCCAAACAGATTTTCCAGGATCAATAAATTCATGCATTTGATCAACATAAGCATATTTAACGGACGGACCGATCTCAATTGTTCCAGTATCCGGTTTTTCAATACCGGTAATCAGTTTAAATAAAGTTGTTTTACCTGCGCCATTCGGGCCAATTATGCCAATGATACCTCCTTTCGGTAATGTGAAATTCATATTTTCAAATAAAAGTTTATCTCCAAATGCTTTTGATACATTATTAGCTTCTATCACTTTATCACCTAGTCGTGGTCCGGGCGGTATATATATTTCAAGTTTTTCATCTCTTTTCAAAGCCTCACTGGAAATCAATTGTTCATATGCCTTGAGCCGTGCTTTTGATTTAGCGTGTTTTGCTTTGGGTGTCAAACGGATCCATTCCAATTCCCTTAGTAATGTTTTATGTCTTTTTGATTCCGATTTTTCTTCTTGGCATAATCTTTCCTGTTTCTGTTCTAACCAGGAGGAATAGTTGCCTTTCCATGGAATTCCTTCTCCACGATCAAGTTCCAGAATCCATTCGGCTACATTATCTAAGAAATACCTGTCATGCGTAACTGCGATTACCGTACCTTTATAATTTTTTAAATGAATCTCAAGCCAAAGAATACTTTCGGCATCAAGATGGTTAGTGGGTTCATCGAGCAGTAAAATGTCGGGATTCTTTAACAATAATCTGCATAGTGCAACTCTTCTTTTTTCACCACCAGATAACAAATGAATTGGCATATCAGGCAGGGGTGTTCTGAGTGCATCCATGGCTTTTTCAAGTTTTACTTCAAGATCCCATCCATCGACCTGTTCAATTTTTGTCTGTATTTCTCCCTGCCGGTTAATCAAATGATCCATTAAAACCGGATTTTCAAAAACTTGAGGGTCCGTGAATGATTCATTGATTTTTTCGAATTCTTCCAATAGACTAGTTACATCTTTAACACCTTCCTTTATGGTATCAATCACCGTTTTATTTTTGTCTAATTGTGGCTCCTGTTCAAGAAAACCTACTGAATAACCAGGAGAAAAGACAACTTCTCCTAAATAATCCTGCTCAACTCCTGCAATTATTTTCAATAATGACGATTTGCCGGATCCGTTTAATCCGATTATGCCAATTTTCGCACCATAAAAAAAGGATAAATAGATATTCTTTAAAATTTGTTTTTTCGGCGGGTATATTTTTCCCACCCCATTCATTGAAAATATTATTTTTTCCTGACTCATAAGAAGACTTTATCAAACAAATATTGTGAAAATAATTGTATATAGTCATCAGCATTGCTTTTTTTGTACCGTAATTGAAATCGTTTATTAAAAATTTAGGTATTGAAAGAGCATCCTTTCGCTGTCATTAAAGGCAATAAAATATTCAGGAAGGGTTTTCTTGAATTTCCAGATCGTGAAATTGGGGAAGTGAGAGAAAATGCTGAATCCTCAATTGAGTATTTTGAAAGTCGTTTTGAGATCGTGGAAAACAAAGTTAAAGAAATTGAAAACAGTATCGAGACCGGTACTAATAAAGGTTCATTCCTAATGAAATTGGTGCATTTAAAAGAGAATCTTGCCAATTTTGATGGTATTGGGGACTTTGAAAAACTTTATTTTCAACTGGATAACAAGGAAAAATTTCTACATGAGATAATTCATCAAAACCGACTTAAAAATTACGAAGTTAAAAAGGCTCTATTGAAGGAACTCGAATCCCTGAAGGATCATTTTAACCTGAAAGAAGCAGCTGATAGAATACGAGAATTAAAACAAAACTGGATTAAAACAGGGGCCGTATTAGATGAATATAAGGATGAATTTGATACTAAATTTTCTGATTATTTATCGCATTTTAATAAAAGAAAAGAAGCTTATTTTGAAGATAAAAAGCATATGATTCAAGATAAGATTAAAAAATATCAGGATATAATAAAAAGAGCTGAAAATATTGTAAAATTAAATGATATAAAAAAAAGTTCTGTTTTGCTAAAGCAACTTCAACATGAATGGAAGAACCTGGGGAGAATTCCTGCCGATTCGTATGAGGAGTTAAAAGGAAAATTTAAGAGAATAAACGACACTGTATTTGATCAATTACGTGATTTAAAAGATGAGACAAATGAAAACAGATTAAAGGTTATTCAACAAACTATCGATCAGAAAACACAATTGCTAAAAGAACTGTCTGAAAGAATAAACCATGGCGAAGAAGATTTAAGTAAACTGAAAAAGGATTTTATTTATCAATGGAAGAATTTGGGAAGAATTTTTAATAAGGAAATCCATCAGTTAAATGAAAAATTCGGTCGTGAAATAATGCGAATTAATGAATTATTATTCATAGATAAAATTGCCGGGAAAAAAAATCATTCTTATAAACAACTCGATACTAAAACCCAAAATCAGATAAAAATTCAAATATTACATGAATTGATTGAAAGAGACGAAAAAGATCTCAGTTTATTTAACAGGAATATGGAAGTATTCAATCTTCGACCAGGATCTGCTGATAAGATCTTCAATAATAAAATGCAAGACAGGATAAAAAGCCTTCAGGTTAAAAAGGAAATCTTAGAATCCTTGAAATCGGATCTTAATAAAAAATGAAATCCCTGAATTAAATGTCGGAACAGATACTTATAGTTGATTTTGGTTCTCAATATACACAGTTGATTGCCAGAAGGGTACGAGAGTTAAACGTATATTGTGAAATTCATCCTTTCAATCAATTACCGGAACTATCAAATAATATCAAAGGAGTTATATTATCCGGAAGTCCTTGTTCAGTTAATGATCACGACGCCCCCAGGATAAATTTAGATTTTGTAATAGGTAATTTACCAATATTGGGTATTTGTTATGGCGCTCAATTAATTGCGCAGCAGTTTGAAGGAAATATTCTTCCATCCCAAATCAGGGAGTATGGAAGAGCACGACTTGAAAGGATTGATCAACATTTTGATTTACTGAAAGAAATTCAATTAAATACTCAGGTATGGATGTCACACGGAGATACCATAGATGATCTTCCCGATTCATTTGATGTAATTGCCAGTACACCATCTGTGAATGTTGCCGCGTATAAAATGAAAGATCAAAAGGTCTACGGAATTCAATTTCATCCTGAAGTTACACATACTATTGAAGGGAAGACAATTCTGAGAAATTTTGTTGTACATATTTGTGGATGTACTCAGGATTGGACACCTGATATTTTTATTGAGGCTACAGTCAAGGAACTTCGGCAGAAATTAATAAGAGGAAATGTGGTCCTGGGTTTATCAGGAGGTGTTGATTCCACAGTTGCTGCAGTATTAATCAATGAAGCAGTAGGTAACCGGCTGCATTGCATTTTTGTTGACAATGGATTGTTGAGGAAAAATGAGTTTGAATTGGTGCTCGATTCCTACAACCATATGGGATTGAATGTAAAAGGTATCGATGCAAAAGTAAAATTTTATAAAGCCTTGAAAGGAATAAAGGATCCCGAAAAAAAGAGGAAGGCTATAGGTAAAGTTTTTATTGATGTTTTCGATGAGGAGGCCCATAAAATTTCTGAAGTTGAATGGCTTGCACAGGGAACTATATATCCTGATGTGATAGAATCTGTTTCAGTTAAGGGCCCTTCGGCCACAATTAAATCGCATCATAACGTTGGAGGATTACCTGCAAAAATGAAATTAAAGGTGGTTGAACCATTAAATACACTTTTTAAAGATGAAGTAAGAAAAGTAGGAAAAACACTGAATATTGATCCGAACATCGTTAATCGTCATCCTTTTCCAGGACCTGGTCTTGGTATTCGGATTTTAGGTGAAATTACACCTGAAAAAGTACGAATTATTCAGGATGTTGATGATATTTTTATTAGTGCATTAAAGAAGAACGGATTGTATGATGAAGTATGGCAGGCAGGTGCAATACTTTTACCTATCCATTCTGTAGGAGTAATGGGCGATGAAAGAACCTATGAAAATGTTGTTGCGCTCAGGGCTGTTTCCAGTGTAGACGGTATGACTGCAGATTGGAGTCAACTTCCTTTTGATTTTCTGGCTCATGTTTCAAATGATATCATTAATAAAGTAAAAGAAGTAAATCGGGTGGTGTTTGATATTAGTTCCAAACCACCAGCTACTATTGAATGGGAATAATGTATAATAAAAAATTAATTGGATGATCAGATTCATAGTAATTTTCAGTTTAATTCTGGTCTTTTTTTCTTCATCGCCAGCCAAATCACAGAGTGCATTAAAGAAGGAATACCTTCATGGCTGGGAAATGTATCAGATTGGGCGCAATGAATTGGCAATGGAAATTCTTAAGCCACTAACCCTTCCAGAAAATAAAAATCCTTTAACTCCTTATGCTGGATATTATTATAGTCTCGCTGCATTTAAATTGGGATATAATTATCTCGCAGAAGAAATGTTAAAATATATCTTACAGGAATATCCTGATTGGGAAAAGTCAGATTATGCACGGTTCTGGCTGGTCAATATTTACTTAACGGAAGAAGAATATGAGAATGGGATCAATTTAGCCATTCAAATATCTGATAATTTACTCAAAGATAAATCAGGAGAGTTATTAAAAAAGGAACTGTTCAACCTGGAATCGCTCGATCAACTTAAGGGTTATTATGAACTGAATTCTGAAAGTAAACCCTTGGGGGAAGTTTTAGCGGATAGAATTATGATGCAGCCTATTTTGGATCAAGATCGGATTCTAATTAATGAAATAGTTGAGAAATTCGATCTGAACAGGAGTAAATATAACATAGTGACTGAAATTGAATCAACAAAAAAAGATGTATACAATATAGCAGTGCTCTTTCCATTTATGTTATCTGATATTATACCCAATCAAGCAAAAAGAAGTAATCAATTTATTCTTGATATCTATGAAGGCATGAAAATGGCCCAACAGGATTTGTCGTATCAGGGAATACGTTTGAATTTATTTGCATTTGATACTAAAATGGATTCTATAGTCACTGGTAATTTAGTAAACTCAGGTCAATTGAATGGATTTGATTTAATTGTCGGGCCTCTTTATCCTGAACCGGTTAAAGTAATTTCTGAATATTCCTATGAAAATCGGATCAATATGTTCAATCCTTTATCTACTAATTCTGATCTAATTAAAAATAACCCTTTCTGCTTTTTAATGAAACCATCATCCGAACGCCAAGCAATTGAGGCAGGAAAGTATGTAATTAAACATGTAAAAAATAATCATGGTTTAATCTTTTATGAAAATACTGATCGCGATTCTGTAATGGCTTATACATTCATGAATCATATAGAAAGAGATTCCAGTGATATTGTTTTAATCAAAAAAATATCATCTCCAGATTCTGTTAATGTGTATAATTTTTTAACTCATAAGATAAATTTCTCAAATATTGCCCTGTCTTCTGAAGATTCGATACGAATAATTAAAAGATATCACTTAACGGAAAACTTAAATGCTTTTAATGGGAAAAATACTAATAGCAGGAATTTGGAAGTTTTAATGATTGCCCCGGACAGTATTGGTTATATTTTTATTGCTTCAAATAATGAATTGATTGGGGCAAATACTATTAGTGGCGTTGAAACACGCGGCGATTCTATTTTAATTATTGGTAATGAAGATTGGATGAAGTTTAAATCCCTTTCTTTGGAGCAAATGGAGGCACTTGATATTATTCTGATAGCCCCTGGTTATATCGATAAAAATAATACGGTGATTGCGGGAATCAATGAAAAAATTAAAAATTTATTAAATCAACCGCCTAATAAATACCATTATACAGGCTATGAATTACTACGTTATGTGGGTAAGATGTTGGATCAGTATGGCGTTTATTTTCAAACTGGTTTTAATAAGACAGGTAACTATCCGGGACTTCTTTTCCAGGGATTCGATTACACTGGAGGTAATGACAATGCAGTTGTTCCCATTATAAAATTTGTCAATTCGGAATTTAAAATTGTTAATTAAGAAAGTTAATAAATGATTAATAAAACAAGCAGCAATAAGCTTTTTGCAGAAGCATTAAAATTTATACCTGGCGGTGTTAATTCACCTGTTAGGGCATTTAAAGCAGTTGGAGGAGACCCAATATTTATAAAATCAGCAAAGGGTGCCTATGTATACGATGAAGATGGAAATGCATATATTGAATTGATTAATTCCTGGGGCCCAATGATTCTGGGTCATGCAAATGAACTGGTAGAATCAGTATTATCAGAAGCGCTTAAAAATTCTACTTCTTTTGGCGCCCCAAGTGAAATTGAAGTTAAAATGGCACGTTTAATCATTGAAATGGTGCCGTCCATAGAAAAAGTTCGTATGGTGAACAGTGGTACTGAAGCCACTATGTCAGCCATCAGACTCGCAAGAGGGTATACTGGAAAAGATAAAATAATTAAGTTTGAAGGGTGTTATCACGGACATGGGGATTCATTTCTTATAGCAGCAGGGAGCGGAGCTGTAACCATGGGAACTCCAGATAGTCCGGGAGTAACTGCAGGCACAGCCCGGGATACATTAACGGCAAAATACAATGATTTAAGTTCGGTTGAATTAATGATAAAACAAAATCCGGGTAAGATAGCCGCTATAATCGTAGAACCCGTAGCTGGTAATATGGGATGTATCCCTCCCGGGAAAGGTTTTCTTTCCGGGCTAAGAGATCTCTGTGATGAGAATGGTATTTTACTCATTTTTGATGAGGTGATGACAGGATTCAGGCTAAGTTCAGGCGGAGCTCAGCAATTATTTGATGTTAATGCTGACATAACTACTCTTGGTAAGATCATTGGCGGAGGATTGCCAGTTGGTGCGTATGGAGGTAAAAAAGATATTATGGAATATGTTTCCCCATCTGGTCCTGTTTATCAGGCCGGCACATTATCAGGCAATCCTATAGCAATGTCTGCTGGTTATTCCGTTTTGCAATTTTTGGAGAAGAATCCGTCAATTTATGAAGAATTAAATACTAAAACAGCAGCTATATGTAATGGAATCAGGAGAAATATGGAAGAACTTGGATTACATTTTAGCATTAATCGGGTGGGCTCCATGTTCACCTTATTTTTTAATGAAAACATTGTCAATAATTTTGAAGATGCAAAAAAATCTGATCTTAAAATATTTGGGAAATATTTTAATCTAATGCTTGAGGAGGGTATATATCTGGCTCCGTCACAATTCGAAGCATTGTTTGTATCAAATGCAATCGGCCAGGAGGAGATAAACAGGATTATCGAATCTAATGCTGTTGCATTAAGAAAAATATTTTCATAACCGGTTCTTTGGGGCCTTCGAAAATTATATTAACAAGATTAGGATCATTTCCATTAAATTTTTAAGTGTATAATATCAAATAATGGCAAATATTTTTAAATTTATTTCCAAACTACAGATTTAAGTGAACTGGAACGGATTTTTTTGTTTTATCTTTGGGCTTTTGTTCACCCAGATATCGCTTCACGCACAGTATCCCGAAGAAGATGAGGCCGTCACTTATGAAACTTTCTTCGATGACCCTTCTGATATCAATAAGCTTTATCTACATATTCAACCCTTGTATGGTGAGCTTTTTATGACCAATGTAAATATTGGATATGGATTTGAAGTTGATTATTATCTCAAAGATTTATTTGATTTTAATATAAATTTCAGGAAAACCTATAGTCGGAAATTTGATTTTATACGAGATGTTGCTGAAAAAAACAGTCAGGTTTTGAATGATACCAGAAGGTTTTATTATGGTGAGATTGGTGTAACATATCATATAATTGACCGGGAAGAATCATCCAAATCAAAATTTTTTCTATACTCTGATACTTTTAAACAACAGAAAAAATGGGAAACGATGGTGCCAAAATATATTGTAGCTCCATCCAAACTACGTCGAATCTATGGTCTTAGAGTTGGAGCCGCCTCCTATCAAAGTACATTCGATGTAAACAGAACTGTTAAAAATCAGGGGGAGGTTGCATTAGACACCTTGGGAGGATTATCGGTATATTCAAATATAATGAATCATGGTTTTTATATTGGCGGATTACTTAAATTAATAAGGAATGTCACTATAAATTTTGATGAAATTTATCAACAGGTAACGAATGATATGATATTCAGCACATATCTCGATTTATTGATTTTCCCTTTTACTACCGTTGATGATATGAATTTTCCTGGAACTGATGTAGGAATGATATTGTCAAACGAAATCATAATTACCAATATGCTTGGTATTAGGGCTGGAATCAATGGAAGATTTAATAGAGATTTCAGTTTTGGTTATAACATTGAAATGGGATACCGTCCTGGAATTAAAGGGCAGAATTTTTATTTTATGGGAAAGTTGAGTTTCCCCTTGATTGGACTATTGTTAAAAAAATCAAATCCTCAAGACAATGAATAATCAATTTCGCATTGGTACCAACAAAATTGCATCTGCTATTAGTGGATTTGAAGCATCCCCTGTACTTAATTTAATATAATAATCCTGATTATTATCGATGGAATATTTACCTACAAACGCCCAATCGCCAATATTTTTAATATAATCTATCACCACTTTTTCAACTCCATTGGCATGGTTTACTTCCAAAATGATACTTTCAGGATAATTTTCTCGATCACTTTCCCAGTTATATGAAGGGCAATAAAAATAAATGTTATATTGTGTGTTTATATCGCTATGAATTAAAAATTTAAAGTGATCATCAGATCCGGGATGATCTAATATCATCAGTGAATTTTTATAATTTCGCATAAAATGTTTTTCGCTTTTCCAATTTCCCTGATATGAGATATTTTTATCCTCATTATCTATAGTAATATCTGGCGGTGTACCATCAAGAAGGGGATTATTTTCCATTATTTCATTAATTTGCATAAAATTAACATTCTGAACTGCGATCCCCTGTTCGATTGCTAAGGAAGCAGCAATGGCTGAAACCTGTCCCAGAACCATAAATACAGGTTCCATACGTATGGAGCCAAATGCTATGTGGCTGGCGGATAAACAGACCGGTACAATCAAATTGTCACATTCATCCTGAATTGGCAGGAGTGACCGATAAGAAATAGGATACGGTGGGAAACCTCCGACCTGAACATCACCTTCATTTTTCACCATATTATTTACTACAATTCTTTGACAATTGTGTGAATCCATTGTGTAGGCAGCGAGGCCAATCGGATCATTTACTACACTATCACCTGTGCAATGATGTTCAGTCATTACATAGGATCCAATCATCCTGCGGGCTTCCCTGATATATAATTGTGGCGACCAAAAATCTGAATCAACATATTCATCTTTTGGATAGCCCCAAGCTGAAATTTCTTTACGTAAATCCTCCGGTACACGGGGATCATGTCCAAGAAAATATAGAAGACCTTTTGTATAGGAAATATGATCTTCGATAATTTTTTTTCTTTTTTCCCAATCAGCATCAGGATACGCATAATTTTTTCCGATCATATCAGTTGAGAATCCACCTCTATTATTTATATCTGTTTTATTATTAGGCATAAGATCCCAACTGAAATAATCATTTAGTTTTCTTTTTTCAGGCTGCGCCTCAAAAAGGCGGAGAAGTAATTCGTATCTTGTAGAATCATATGCCTTTGGACGTGTGATTGGCAGTAGATTATCAGGATCATTTGTGACACATATTCTGAAGTTATAGGCCTGAACCTTATGATCACCAGTGCCATCTTCCTGTAAAATTTCGTCGCTAATGCCCCATAATAAACCACTTTCCGGATTACCTGGAATGACATAGGGATCAATATTGTCCGGAAATTGATGCAAATCCCGAAGTTGAACACCATTTATTGTTTCATCATAGGTATCATTTGATTCTCTCCCAATTGTGTAAGAAATACCAGCTATAGCCATGAGGTCACCTTCATAAGAACAATCAATAAATGTTTTACCAACGATAACAGTTGGGCTTCCACGGTCCTCCTTTTCGGTGAAATCAATTTGAATGGACCTGATGCGATTTAAGTTTTTTTCAATTCCAACGATGCAATGATCATAAATTACAGGAATTTGTGCTTTATCAATATAGTCCTGAAAAACCTTTAGTGCAGTTTTGGGTTCGAATTTCCAAGATTCAAATTCATTATAATAGTCTCCAAGAAGTCTGTAGAAATTTCTTGCCAGTCCCGTTACAGCATATTTATTGCCGATATCAGTCTGTCCTAATCCTCCGGCGGTTAATCCACCAATACGTTGACCATGATGTATTAATATGACTGATTTACCTAACATTTTTGACGCATAAGCAGTTACAACACCAGAGGAAGTTGCACCATAAACAACTACGTCATAAGATTTAGCGGGAGGTTCCTTCTCAGAACAATGAAGAAATGAAACCAGGAATATTATTGTAAGGATTTTTCGCAACATCGTTATTTAAATTTTACTATTTTCCCATGGCATATTTTATTCCACCCATTACATGTTGTCGGAATAATGGCTCATCAAAAGTTTCGTCAGTATGACCGAATCCTGTATAAAAGACTCTTCCTCCATCAAATTCATGGTACCACACTATGGGATGATCATTATTCATACTACCTCCTTCATATGAGGTTTCATCAAGTTTTGCGAGCACCTTAATATCAGGATTGACATTTTTAAAATTATACCATTCATCAAAACGGGTCCATTTATCAGGTAGCATTTCTGTAGATGCATGATTTTTGTCGATTACTCTAATTACTGCCTCTTGCTGCTCCGGATGACTTTCGAAGTAGCCTCCTGCCATTTTTCCATACCAGGGCCATTCGTATTCGGCATCGGTTGATGCATGGATACCAACAAAGCCGCCTCCCTGTTCTATGTATTTAATTAAGGCTTTCTGTTGATTATCGTCAAATAAATCGCCTGTTGTATTTAAAAAAATCAAGGCCTTGTATTTTTTTAAATTATTTAAAGTGAATTTTTCAGCATTTTCGGTTGAATCTATTTGAATGTTCTGATCCAAAAGAAGGCTTGCTATAACTGCTCGTCCTTTTTCAATTGATTGATGCCTGAAACCTTTTGTTTTGGTGAAAATTAATACCCTATCATTCTGTGCCTGTATCATGGAAATTATAGTAAAAGAAACAATGGTACATAAAAATAGAAGCCTTGTTGTTTTCATGATGAATATATTTAAAAAGTTTTATTTAGAGATTTTAAATTATTAAAAAATACAATTGTTATAATATTTCAAAAAAAGAGTAATTAAAATTTTCTCCAGAAGTATGGTGTAAATAAAATTAAGACTGTAAATAATTCAAGACGTCCCAAAAGCATTAAAAATGATAAAAACCATTTACCTAGGTAGGGTATATGAGCAAAATTGTTGACTGGTCCGACACTACCAATACCTGGGCCGATATTTCCTACCGATGTGGCAACGCTTCCGAGTGCTGTTACAAAATCCACACCTATCAATGACATGATTACTGAGCCCAAAGCAAATATCATAAAATAAATGATCATGAAGGCGAGGACATTAAAGGTTATGTCTTTAGTAACTGCCCTATTATTGATTCTAACCGGGAGAACAGCATTAGGATGTAGTAATCTTTGCAATTCAAGAAGGCTGTTTTTAACTAGAATAACATGCCGGATTACTTTTACCCCACCAGCAGTGGATCCAGAAGATGCACCAATAAACATAAGCATGAAGAAAACAACCGTAATCAAGGGTTTCAAGCCTGTATAATCAATCGTAACATAACCTGTAGTACTCACTATGGATACGACCGTAAATAATGATCCTCTGAATGAGGACTCAAATCCTTCGGTAGTGTATCCTTTGATGGCTAACGCGATTATTACTCCAAATATTAACGTGAAGATAAAATAAAATCGAAATTCTTCATTTCGCCATATTTTTTTTAGATTACCATGCAATCCAAAATAAGTAAGTGTAAAGTTTGTGCCAGCCAGGAACATAAAGATAATGATAACATAATGTATAAAAGGATTTGAAAAATGGGCAATGCTCGCATTTTTTGTAGAAAATCCTCCGGTTGCCATGGTGGTAAGGGAATGATTGATTGCATCATAAAAACTCATTCCTCCCAGTAGTAGTAATACAAGCTCGGTACTTGTAAGAATAAGATATATCATCCAAAGACGAATGGCAGTTTCACGTATTCTTGGCCTGAGTTTATCAGGTGAAATACCAGGTGCCTCAGCCACAAAAAGTTGCATTCCTCCAATTCCCAAAAATGGTAAAATTGCAACAGCCAACACAATAATTCCCATACCTCCGATCCATTGTGTTAAACTTCTCCAGAAAAGGATACCCTTGGGTAAGGATTCAATATCAGTTAAAATTGATGCTCCGGTGGTAGTATAACCTGATATCGTTTCAAAAAAGGCGTCTGCGTAATGTGGAATGGCACCACTGAATACATAAGGTAATGAACCTGTCAGAGACATGGCAAGCCAGCCAAAAGTTACGATAAGATAACCATCTCTTTTTTTAAGTTCAGCATCTTCGGATGCCTTAAAGGTAAACCATATGATCAATCCAGTAATTATGCATATAATGGCAGATGTTAAGATTGGTCTCCATGAAGATTCTTCATAATATATTGAAAAAGGAATGCAGGTTGCCATAAAACAACCATTAAATAGGATCAATAATCCAAGTAAGCGTATGATCTGCAAGAAGTTAAATCGCATCAGTGACTGATCAATTAAAGAATTTTTCTACTTGAGGAATACATTCCGGAAGACATAGTACAACAACACGATCGTTAGGTTCAATCTGGAAATCACCAGATAATGATTTTACTTGTCCTTCTCTGATCACACCACCAATAATGGCCGATTTTGGGAAGTTAAGCTTTTTTATTTGACGGTCTGTTATTTTTGAATCTAGAGGTACTTCAAATTCCATAATTTCTGCTTCAACGCCATGGATGCCGGTCAGTGATATCACCTGGCCTTTTCTCACATACCTGGATATGAAGTTCGCAGCTATCAATTTTTTATTAATCATCGTATCCACTCCAATATTTTGTGAAATATGTATATAATCCATGTTTTCAACCAGTGCAATAGTTTTTTTAACTCCCATGTTTTTTGCCAGCAGACAGGAAATTATATTTGTTTCAGAATTACCGGTAACAGCCACAAAAGCATCCATATCAGAAATACCTTCTTCTTTTAAAAGCTCAACATTACTACAGTCTCCATTTACAATCAATGTATCGGGAAGAGAATCGGCAAGTTCCAAACTTTTATCACGATCTTTTTCAACCAGTTTAATATGGTATTTTTTACTTAATCGTCTGGCAGCATGAAATCCTATTTTGCTGCCCCCCATGATCATGACGTTTTTTATTTCTATGGTTTCTTGACTACCGATTTTTAAAAGTTTTTTTACTCCCTCCTGTTGAGCAATGAAATAAGCATGATCGTGTGTTCTGAATTTTGTAGATCCATGAGGAACAATTGTTTTACCATTTCTTAAAATGGCTACGGTAATAAAATCATGATCAGGATTTAAAAATGCGGTTTCTTTTAATGATTTATTATTTAATTGATTTGCTTCATCAATTGTGACACCAATCAAGGTAAGCATACCATTGTCAAATTCGAAAGTATCTGTTGCAGTGGATCTTGCCAACAATCTTTTTATCTCTCTGGCAGCTAATGATTCAGGAGAAATCAATTCGTCAACGCCGATGGTAGCCAGATCAAGAATGTCTTTCTTTAGTAAAAATTCAAGATTACTGATTCGTGCAATCGTTTTATCTGCACCCAGCTTTTTAGCAAGTATCGATGAGGCAAGATTTGTTTCTTCAAAACTGGTGACTGAAATGAAAAGATCGGCTTCAGATATTCCTGCTTCTTGAAGTACATTAAAGGATGTAGAATTTCCCTTTACTGTAATACAATCTAGATGGCTTGCAGCATATTCCAATTTCTCTTGATCTAGATCAATCAGGATAATATCCTGTTTCTCATAGGCAAGCAGTTTGGCCAGATGAAATCCAACTTCGCCAGCGCCTGCAATAATTATTCTCATCTATAAATTGAAAAATGATTAAGCAAAGTTGAGGATATATCACGAACATTTCAAATTGTTTACGATGATATATATCAATTTTATTAAACTTTTAGATAAAAGTCCTATTTTTCATCGATATGTAAATAAAATGAAAACCATGCCTATTGAATTTGCAGATTTTCAAAAAAGTCTAGAATTGCAGTGTAAATATTGTATAAATATCTGGTTCAGATTTCACATTCAGTGCACCATTATGTAGCTGCATAATTTGTCTGGACAAGGCAAGACCTATTCCAGAACCATTTTTCTTTGTCGTATAAAACGGAATAAAAATCCTGTCCATGGCTTCAGGAATGATTCCAGGACCATTATCCTTCACTTCAATAATAATTCGCTGATCGTTATCCAATCTGCCTCTTAGTTCTAATTTTGGCTCATTGACCTCATTAATCGCTTCTTTTGCATTTTTTATAAGATTGATCAATACCATCTCTATCAATTCTCTGTCGGCATTAATTTCCAGGTTCTCAGGTGTAAGCGACAACTTAAAATCAATACCCAGACTTTCCATTTCAACACTTAAAAGGTTACTGATATGAGTAAACATTTTTTTAATCGGTACAATTGTGAATTTTGGTTTTGGAATAGTTGTATAATCTCTGTAGGCATCTACAAACCGGACCAATCCCTTACTTCTGTTTTCTATCGTATTCAATCCATCACTCAAATCATCAAGCGACTCTTTTTCAATATAATAACCACCATTTCGGTTTTGAAGGTCCTCTGTCAATATTTGATTTAAGGTTTCTGTTAGCGAAGCGATTGGTGTTATTGAATTCATGATTTCATGACGGAGAACACGTGTCAGATTTTGCCAGGCTTCTATCTCCTTTTGTTGCAATTCGGTTTCAATGTTTTGTAACGCGACTAATTTATAAGCATTATCTCGAAGTCGTAATTCAGTAGCATGCATGGCCAATGAAACATCACTACTTTTTCGGATCAACGCTTTATGTCCTGGCTTTAAGTCATTTAATTGTCGATATAATTCCGGATTTATTGGTTTTAGTTCAATAATATTATGTATTTGAGGTGCTTGAAGGAACCGTTTCGCAGTTGTATTAATTAATCCAATATTACCATCATGATCAAAAGATATCAGTCCTGTACTTACATGTTGAACAATTGTATGCAAATAATTGAGGTGCTCTTCCTTTTCAACCCTTGCCTGACGGAATGCCTCAAGCACATCATTAAAAGCCTTGTTGAGTTCTTTAAATGTTTTGCCCAGTTTATTGTCATACGCAAATCCCGATGAAAAATCCGAATATTTAATTGATTCGAGAAAACGAGTAAGTTTTCGATTCGTGTTTTCAACAAACCTTACCATATCATAAATCTGGAAAATTATGATGCATCCTATAATAATAGGACTAATATACCTGCTATCAACTATTATTAAGTGGATTAAAAGGTAGGTAGTCAGGAATAAAAGTATTACCCGTATTATTAAGGATACCCTGAAATTATTAAAGCCCATATTTTTCTAATCTTCTATATAGTGATGACCGGGTAAGTCCTAATTCATTGGCTGCCTGAGTAATATTACCATTATACTTTTGTAACACTTTTCTAATCAAAATTTTTTCTACTTCCTCCAGATGAAATTCATCCAATTGAATTCCACTATCAGTTTTATCCTGCGATGCAGGACTAAAGAAAAAATCTTCAGGATTTAATATATTACCATTGCTCATAATTACGGCTCTCTCTATGGCATGTTGCAGTTCACGTACATTTCCCGGCCATGAATATTTAATCATTTTTTTATGTGCAGCTTCACTGATGGCATGAATATTTTTATTGTATTTTTTAGTGTAAATCTGAAGAAAATGTTCTGCTAACAGGTCAATGTCTTCAGTCCTGTCTCTCAGTGATGGCAATTCAATTTCAATCGTATTTATTCTATATAATAGATCCTGTCTGAATTTGTTTTCCTTAACCAGGTCGTAAATAGGCAGATTGGTGGCACAAATCAGTCGAATATCTACAGGTAGGGGTTTATTTGATCCGACACGTGTAACCTTCCTGCTCTGAAGCACGCTTAAAAGTTTTGCCTGAAGAGGCAACGATAAATTACCAATTTCATCAAGAAAAAGTGTGCCACCTGAAGCAACTTCGAATCTTCCAGCTCGGTCTTCTTTGGCATCGGTAAAAGAACCTTTCATATGACCGAAAAGTTCACTCTCAAATAAAGTTTCACTTATAGCTCCCAAGTCTACATTAATAAAAACTTCATCTTTACGATTTGAATTCCTATGGATGGCTCTTGCGATAACTTCCTTTCCGGTACCATTTTCTCCAAGAATTAATACATTTGCATCGGTCTCAGCTACGCGATTAATGGTTTGAAAGACCTTAACCATTGCAGTCGATTTTCCTATCACATCCTGAAACTTGAAGTCTATATCTGAGGATATCAGCTTTTGTTTATTCTTTAAATTACTAACTTCAATTTTCGATCTGCGCAATTGCATGGCCGCATTAACCGTAGCAAGCAATCGTTCATTTTCCCATGGTTTTAATACAAAATCGGTGGCTCCTTCCTTAATGGCCTTAACAGCCATTTGGACATCACCATAGGCAGTAATCAATATGACAACTGCTGATGGATCAATTTCAAGAATTCTTTCGAGCCATAAAAATCCTTCATGACCGCTGCTAACATCTTTTGTAAAATTCATATCAAGCAGGATAACGTCATAATTTTCGTTATTAAGTAAATTGGGTATACTTTCAGGATTCTTTTCTATATCAACCTGCTTGAATTGACGCTTTAGGAACATCCTGGCTGCCCTCAGCAGGTCCTCATTATCATCAACAATCAGAATTTTTCCTGTTTTGATAGAATCGTTTGACATGAATCTTTACTAAATGAGTTTCTTAAATGTAATTAAAATTATATTTAAATATTGTGAAATTATAAAATTTTAGCCTAATGGTAAATATCTGTTTTTTTTGGTTATTGTTGACCGCTAGCGGACACCCACGTTCGTTGATGGACGTTTATGAATGAGTAAATATTAAAATTTTCTATAAATTCGTTGATTTTCAATTTGGCACACTTGTTGGCATACACACATCGAAACATAATCGGTTTTTTGTTATGTCAATGGATAGAAAAATAAAAAAGAAGATATGGACCTTCAAACGAATTTCCATGTATGGGTTGGGATTAATATTTTTATCCTTTGTACTATATAGCTTTCTTTTCGCAGATAAACGTTCAAAAGTTAAAATTGATGCAGAAAAAATTACAATTGGCGAAGTAAAATATGGTACTTTTCAGGATTTTATTCCGGTTACCGGAAATGTTCAACCCATAGAAACACGCTATCTCGATGCGATTGAAGGTGGGATCATTCAATCCATTGAAAAGGAAACCGGAGAAATTCTTAAAAAAGGTGATATAATTCTTCGTTTGTCAAATACATCTTTAGAATTAAGTGTACTCAGTCAGGAAGCTGCATTGTATGAATCTATCAACCGTTCGTCCGATACAAGGTTATCCATCAATCAAAATGATCTGAACCAGCAGGGTCAACTGGCTGAAATAAAATATCAGATAGAATTACTCAAACCACAATATGAGAGATATAAACGTCTGTATGAAAAAAATCTGATTTCCAGAAGAGAGTTTGAAGAAGTAGAGGAGCAATATAAATATTATCTCAAGAGACAGGAACTAACTTATGCTTCTTATCGGCAGGATTCACTGGCAAGAAGTTCTCAAATACGACGAATTGACCAATCCTCAATGCGAATGATGCAGAGTCTTGAAGGTGTTGGCAGAATACTTGAAAATCTTGTGATCAGAGCACCTATTAACGGTCAATTAGCCACTCCAGATCTCGAAATTGGTCAATCTATCAATCCGGGAGAAAGAATTGGACAGATTGATGTATTGGATAGTTTTAAAGTTAGGGTAAGAATTGATGAATTATATCTTCCAAGAACTGAAAGGGGTTTGAAAGGAACCTTTACACTTGCAGGAAGTGAGTATGAGTTGGTAATAACTAAAATATATCCTACAATAACGGAAGGACGGTTTGAAGTCGATATGGAATTCACCGACGAACAACCTGATGGGATTAAAAGGGGACAAAGTGTAAGGATTCGCCTCGAACTTGGAAATTCTGCTCAGGCATTATTGCTTCCTGTTGGAGGATTTTATAAAGATACTGGTGGAAACTGGGTTTATGTGATAGAAAGTGATGGATTGAAAGCCGTTAGAAAGGATATCAGGCTGGGTAGAAAAAATCCGGAATATTTTGAAATCACCGATGGTCTTGAAGCTGGTGAAAAAGTAATCACATCATCATACGACCACTTTGGAGATAATGAAGTATTATTATTGAAATAGTATATAAACAGAAATTTAAAATAAGAAAAAATGATTCAGACGAATAATCTTAAAAAGGTTTTTACAACTGACGAGGTAGAAACCACAGCACTTAACAGTATCAACCTGGAAATTAAGGAAGGTGAATTTGTGGCTGTCATGGGTCCTTCCGGATGCGGTAAATCTACTTTATTAAATATTGTTGGTTTACTTGACAATCCTACTGAAGGTGAATATCATTTTACTGATAAAGAAGTTTCAAAATATTCTGAACGTCAAAGAGCGCAATTGAGGAAAGGTTCTATCGGTTTTGTATTTCAGAGCTTCAACCTGATTGATGAGTTGACTGTTTTTGAGAATGTTGAACTACCCCTGTTGTATCTGAAAGTTCCTTCAAGTGAACGAAAGAAAAAGGTAGAAGAAGTTCTTGAACGAATGAATATCATGCATCGTCGTAATCATTTTCCACAACAATTATCTGGAGGACAGCAGCAAAGGGTAGCTATTGCCCGTGCTATTGTTGCCCGGCCAAAAGTGATACTGGCGGATGAGCCAACTGGAAACCTTGATTCAGCAAATGGAGAAGAAGTGATGAAATTACTGGCTGAATTAAATGAAGAAGGAACAACCATCATTATGGTAACACACTCGCCTTATGATGCCAACTATGCCCACAGGATCATTAACCTGTTTGATGGAAAGATCGTCACAGAAAACATTAAAGAACAATTCCACATTTAATGATGCATTAAATCTTCAGGATACATAAAGGGGGATAAGAACATTATCTCCCTTTCGTTTTTTACAGCTTGATTGATAGTTTCACCTATTCATTAATTCTTCAATTTCTTCAACTTCTACAGGGATATTTTTCATTAAATCATGAATCCCATTATTAGTGATAATTATATCATTTTCGATTCTGATACCTAAATTTTCTTCCCTGATATATATCCCGGGTTCAACCGTGAATGACATACCCTCTTCAAATTTTCGATAGATGCTGCCGACATCATGAACATCAAGTCCAAGGTGATGGGAAGTTCCATGCATAAAATATTTTTTATAGGCAGGTTTATCGGGATCCTGATTTTTAATGTCTGTTTTATCAATGAGTCCCAATTTAAGCAATTCTGATTCCATGATTTTTCCCACTTCCTTATGGTATTCAGGAATAACGTTTCCAGGAGTAAGCATTTTGAAGGCCTCTCTTTGAACATGTAATACAGCATTATACACATTTTTTTGTCGCTGCGAATATCGACCACTTACTGGAATTGATCGTGTTAAATCTGCGTTATAATTAGCATATTCAGCACCAATGTCTAATAGTAGGATATCACCGTCTTTACATTCATCTTTATTTTCAATATAATGTAGTACGCATGCGTTAAATCCGGAAGCGATGATTGGAGCATATGCAAAACCTCTTGATCGGTTTCTTATAAATTCATGAATTAGTTCAGCCTCAATTTCATACTCATAGATTCCAGGCTTTACAAAATCTAATATTCGGCGGAAGCCATTTTCTGTGATATCACAAGCTTGTTGCAGGATATCAATCTCAATATCGCTTTTAATCATTCTTAAATCATACATAATAGGAGCGGACCGATGGTATTGATGAAGAGGATAACGGGCTTTACACCATTTGATAAAACGTGCATCCTTCGTTTGAACTTCGGTGAGAGAACGCCGAACATGCTCGTTGGTATTTAAGTATATATTATTCGCCTCAGCCATTAATGCATTTAATGTAATCCCGAATTGTGAGAGCCACATAATATTATTAATACCGGAGGTTTCGGTTGCCTCCGCTTTTGTGTATTTGTGTCCTTCCCAGATAGATATTTCATCATTAGTTTCACGTAGAAACAATATTTCATGCATTTTTTCGTCAGGATGATCAGGAGCTAAAACCAAAATAGATTCTTCCTGGTCGATTCCTGTTAAGTAAAAAAAATCACTGTTTTGACAAAAAAGCATTGTACCATCCGCATTTGTAGGCATAATGTCGTTCGAATTAAAAACGGCTATTGAGTTTGGTATTAATTGTTGACAGAAGTTTTTTCTGTTTCGAATGAATAGGTCTTTATTAATAGGCAAATATTTCATAGGGATAAAATAATTTATTTGTATTAAACTTAATGTATCATTTTCAAGACAAGGTAAGTTAATATCATGGTATTTAAAAATCTTGTATAATTCAAATCGATAAACAGATAATGCATATTATTGCTATTTTTGCGGTATAAGGGAAAATGGCGAAAGATCATCATATATACGAATTCAACAATGGCATTCGGCTTGTATATAAACAGGTAAATAATACCAAGGTAATACATTGCGGATATATTCTGGATGTAGGAAGTAGGGATGAATTGCCGGAACAACAAGGCCTCGTGCATTTTTGGGAACATATGGCGTTTAAGGGTACACGAAAACGAAAGGCATTTCATATTATAAATCGATTGGAATCTGTTGGCGGGGAATTGAATGCGTTCACTACAAAGGAAAAGATCTGTTTTTATGCGTCTGTGCTTAATGACCATTTTGAGAAAGCTGTTGAATTACTTACTGACATTACTTTTTATTCTGTATTTCCTGAAAAACAGATAGAACGTGAAAGATTAGTTATACTGGATGAAATAGCTATGTATCATGATAGCCCCGAAGAAAATCTTCAAGATGAATTTGATGAAATAATATTTGGCAAACACGCATTGGGTAAAAATATACTGGGGAATGAAAAAACATTGCATAAAATCCAAAAACAAAACTTTTTTGATTTTATAAATCAGAATTTATCAAATCATAGAATTGTATTTTCTGTCGTGGGAGGATATGAATTTAAAAAAATATTAAAAATTGTCAAAAAATATTTAGCCCCCTTGCCTGTGAAGTATAATAATAAAAAGAGGGTTAATCCGGCCTACCATTATGGTCAGAAAATAATTAGGGAAAAATCTTATGGAAGGTCATATTGTGCTATAGGTCGGGATGCTTATCATTTGAATGACATTCGACGTTATCCGTTTTTTATGCTGATTAATATTCTGGGTGGCCCTGGATTAAATTCAAGGCTGAATTTGTCTTTACGGGAAAAATTTGGATATGTATATACCGTAGATGCGTCCTACCATGGTTTTACGGATTCTGGTTTAACAGGAATCTTTTTTGGTACTGAAAAAAAGTATCTTAATAGGAGCATAAAATTAATTCTTAGGGAGATCAAAAAAATGAAAGAACAAAGACTTGGCACATTGCAACTTCATATGGCAAAACAACAGATCAAAGGGCAATTGGCCATTGCTGAAGAAAACAATTCCAATCTAATGTTGATGTTGGGTAGATCTTTACTTGATTTTGATAAAATCGAAACGCTGGATGAAATATTCGAAAAGGTAAATAATATAACCGCTTCGGAAATTCTTGAAGTTGCGAATGATATATATGAAGATGATAAATTGAATTATCTGATATTTCAACCAAATTAATATGAATATAATTCAAGAGGATATTCAAAAATATGCTGAGCAATGTACTTCCAGCGAACCGGCAGTGCTCACAGAATTGTCCAGGGAAACATATATAAATTTTTTATATCCAAGAATGTTAAGTGGACATCTGCAAGGTCGATTTTTATCAATGATATCAGCAATGATGAATCCAAAAAGGATTCTTGAAATAGGAACATTTACAGGTTATTCGGCCATATGTCTGGCAGAAGGACTTTCGGAGGATGGAATACTTCATAGTATTGAATTAAATGATGAAAATGAGGAGAAGATCAGAAAATATCTTATTAAAACAAACTTAATTGATAAAGTACAATTACATTTTGGGGATGCAATGAAAATTTTACCTGGATTACAGGATACGTTCGATCTTGTTTTTCTTGATGCGGATAAAGAAAATTACATTAACTATTATCATCTTGTTTTCAATAAATTAAGAAAAGGTGGTATAATTCTGGCTGATAATTCTTTATGGAGCGGAAAAGTAGTAGACAATACCCAAAATGATAAAGAAACACAAGGAATTCGTGAATTTAACAGTATAGTAACTCAAGATTCAAGGGTTGACAACGTTTTATTGACAATCAGGGATGGAATTATGATCATAAGAAAAAAATGAAAAAAAATTTATTGGTAATTCTGTTTTTATGTATCTACATCGGTGCTGCAGGTCAAACTCCTCAAGTACCTACAACCATTCATTTTGCTGATATGGAACTTCAGTTAAATAATCGTGTACGTGACGAAATTCAACTGGATGTAAACGCGCTAACAAGAAGCGAAAAATACTTTAATTTAAAGCTGGAAAGAGTAAAACAGTATTTTCCAATTATCGAAAGAATTTTAGGAGAAGAAAACGTACCTGATGATTTTAAATATCTGGTTATTCAGGAATCAGCCTTAATTCCTGACGCTGTTTCCACATCCAATGCAGTAGGTTTCTGGCAGTTTAAAGAACCATCGGGCCTTGAAGTTGGATTACGAATTGATCGTTATGTTGATGAACGGATGAATATTGTATCAGCAACACGCGGAGCAGCGAAATATTTAAAAAGAAATAATTTTTACTACGATAACTGGTTTTATGCAATGATTGCGTATCAGGCAGGCAGGGGAGGCGCTGAGGCTTATATTAATGAACGTCATTTTGGAGATAAAAAGATGGATCTTAACAGACATACTCATTGGTATGTGAAGAAATTTCTAGCACATAAAATAGCGTTTCAAAATGCATTAAATAACGGATTGACTCCTGAAAAAATTTTGTATGAATATACTGATGGTGCAGGGATGTCATTGTCGGAAATTGCTTTGGAATTGAATGTAAAACCGGATGACCTTAATGAATATAATAAATGGCTCAAGCGTGGAAAGGTACCGGTAGACAAAGTATACACTGTAATTGTTCCAACTTCAAAAATTCCGGAAAGATTTACTGTAAAATCCCAGGATGTAAGGAAAGAAAATTACAACACGGGTAATGAACCTTATCATGGAGAATATCCCAAAATTAAAAGTCTAACAGGTGTAACAACAAGATTGGTAAAAGTAAATGGAATCCCCGGGATTGTTGCAATCCAGGGTGATGATAAAAAATCACTTTCTGAAATTGGTCAAATATCATTGAAAAATTTTCTGAAATATAATGATATTGATATATCGCACAAGGTAATTCCAGGACAGGTTTATTATTTTCAAATGAAAAAGAATAAGGCCAAAGAACATTTTCACACCGTTTATCCAGGTGAAAACAGTTGGACAATCGCACAAAAATATGGGATTAAGGAACAAAAATTACTGAGAAAGAATCGAATAAAGAAAGACCATGCTACCTTCGATAATGGCAGGCTGGTATGGCTTAGATTTATTCGACCAGAAGATCAACCAGTGGAATATGTGGAAATATCTTATCAACAAACAGAGCCAGTAATATCGGAAACAACTTATTATGTGCCAAAAGATCAGTCAATACTGGATGAAACACAAAGTGATGAAAAAACTGAGGACATTTCAATCCTGGGTGATGATGATAATTACATCGAAACTCATTTGAATCAAGATAAAGAAAATTCAGAGAAAATAAATTTTGAAAATAGTTCAGAAAACAGAAATTTTAATGATATCTATACGGATGAAGGCATTATTGCTAATCAAAATGATCGATCTCCTCTTTTTCATATTGTTGATGAAGGAGAAACCTTGTATGGAATTTCAAAAAAATATACAATACCACTCGAGGAACTCTTAATTATTAATGATTTAGATACTGATAATAGCCTACAAATCGGTCAAAAAATATATCTAAAAAATCCATTTCCAATTAAATCTAATACAGATTCAAACGCTAATAATGAAACCGAAAGTTCGAATTCTTACATTGTATATGTCGTAAAAAAAGGTGAAACGCTGTACAGCATATCCAAAAGATATAATGTGAAAGTGGAAGAAATATTATACTGGAATCAAAAAAATGATTATTCCATTAGTGAAGGTGATGAACTCAAGATAAAACGTTCGAATTAAAATGATCACATTTTGTGAATATGCCAACAAATATTACATATGGAATATATTATTGTATTTTAATTATAAATACTATCCATTTAATATAATTTTGTATTCAAAGTAATCGATTTCCAATAAACTTAGGAGTTGATTTTATATAATTATTTTTAGTTTTTATTTAAAACTTCCTTTATTATTGTGATATAAAGAGACATCATATAATGGGAAACACTTCCAAGCACATCGATTTGGTTATGCTTGTCGATGATAATGACACCGACAATTTTATAAGCAGGAGAATAATTGAAATTACCAAATTTTCAAATAATGTCGTCATTAAAAATTCAGGCAAGAGTGCTCTTGAATATTTACAACAGTACAAATCAGAGGAATCAAAAATTCCCGATATAATATTTCTTGATATAAACATGCCTATCGTTGATGGATTCGTTTTTTTATACGAATTTGAAAAGTTTGAATATCCAATAAAAGATAAGTGTAAGGTTGTAATCCTTTCTTCATCTGACAATAAAAGAGATATTGATAAAATAGTTAATAACGATCACGTCATAAAATTCATTACAAAACCACTCACCGAATTAGCTCTGGATGAAGTGAAGGACATTTTTTAATTGGGACTAATATTTTTTAACGATACTATGATTTGATATTTACAGATGTTCGATGGGATTTTTTTATCAGATTCTAGATAAATAAGTTTTTTCAGGATTTTTTTCTAATAATTCAATTTCTGATAAAGAAGTAATTGATAAAATGCAAATCAGTTATTTTATCAATATAGGATTATCTTATGATATTAATACCTAAAATTCAGTATCAAATCCAAGTGTATTTTTCAAATCAATCAGGTATGGATTTTTCTCAGCCAGATAATTAAATTTATCAGTATTCGTGTATATTTTCTTCGAATCGGAGCTAGCGTTAATATTTAGTTTCGTTATTACTTTGATATTATCATTTTGTAAAGATTCTCTCAGATGTGTGATTAAATTAGTTTTGAATCTATCAAATATATCCTCTTCTATCGCATTGTCAATTTCAATTACGATCTGCCGGTCCCGGTCCAAAATATAGGATTTTGTCATTAAATTAAACTCGTTACTCTTATTTGAAATTTTTAATTTTTCAGCAAACTCTTTCCAGGCTTTCTTCAATTCATCTTCATTAAAGGTATTATTCCTGTTTTCAGTCGCGAATTTTTTATCCGGTTGCGCTTTTTCAGTTTTGGGGACAGATTCTGAATAATTTTTTAGTTCATTAATAGAAGGGATCTTTAAAGTTTTTTTCTCTTTAATGTTTTTTATTGATTTCTGGGAATCATCGGAAATTTCTTCTGTAAGTGGTAAATCTCTTTTTACTTGCTCTTTTTTTTCTTTCTGTGGTATTTTCTCCAGGTCTGGTTTAACTGATTGACTGGCTACTGGTTTTTTTTTTACTTCGGGACTTGGCGTTAGAAGATCAGAAATTTTTAAAGATGCATTTAAATGAGTCAGCTTCATCAAAGTTATTTCTACATGCAATCGCTGGTTATGGCTGTTTTTAAAATTCAAATCACATTGATTCGTGATATTCAATGCAGATAATAAAAAGGACTTACTTGCGAGCTTACTTTGTTCAAGATACTTCATTTTAATTCCTTCAGAAACTTCCAGTAAATCAATGGTTGCATTATCTTTACATACCAATAAGTTTCTGAAGTGTTCGGCCAATCCAAGAATGAAATGTTGTCCGTCAAAACCTTTCTTAAGAATTTCATTGAAGGTTAACAAGGATCCGGACAGGTTTTCATTTATAAAAAAATCAGTAAGCTCAAAATAGTAATCGTAATCCAGAATATGAAGATTCTCTGCTGTATTTTTATAGGTGATCGTGCTGTCAGAAGCGTATGTAACGATTAGATCAAATAAAGATAGTGCATCCCGTAAAGCGCCATCTGCTTTTTGAGCGATAAGATGTAACGCCTCTGGTTCTGATTTAATGTTTTCATTTTTGGCGATATGAGTAAGCCGATCAGATATATCGGAAATGGTAATCCTGTTAAAATCAAAGATCTGGCATCTTGAGAGGATGGTCGGGATCACTTTGTGCTTTTCAGTTGTGGCCAGTATAAAAATAGCATAGGGGGGAGGTTCTTCCAGCGTTTTCAGGAAGGCATTAAAAGCTGAGGTAGACAACATATGAACCTCATCGATGATATAGACCTTGTACCTGCCATATTGCGGAGGATACCGTACCTGGTCGATCAGATTCCGAATATCGTCTACAGAATTATTTGAGGCAGCGTCCAATTCGTATATGTTCATAGCGGTGGAGGATCCTTCATTGCTGGGACTAAAATTATTGATCATGTTAGCGACAATACGGGCACAGGTCGTCTTCCCCACCCCCCTGGGGCCACAGAAAAGTAAAGCCTGGGCAAGCTGATCCTGATCGATTGCATTTTTAAGGGTTGTGGTGATATGATCCTGTCCGACCACTTCATCAAATCCTTTTGGACGATATTTTCTTGCGGATACGATATAATTTCCCATTCTGAAAGAATCTGCAGTACAAAAATAAACACCAGCCGAAGATAATAAAAATTAACCTCGGTTATTGATGAATAATTTTTAAAATGTAAAGAAGAAAGTATAGATCATTAATTTTTTACAGATCAACTTTTACCTTATCTTTACGTTATACTTATTGGACAATGGGGCCGACTGGAATTGACAGTAGGCGTAAGTCGAGTGTAAGCATGCCGGGTGTTGTGAGTATTACCCGTTAAACAAACTTTCATCAAATATAAACGGCGAAAATAACTACGCCTTAGCTGCCTAAACAAAGGTAGCTATGTCTCGTCAGCTAGCTGCTCTGTCTAACTGGCAATGAGGCATCGATCAACAGAGCTAGCCGTTCCAGGTCTGTGATGCAATGGCGAATACGATTGCAGATACGGATATTCTATTGGTTTGACTGATACCATGGTTTGTCCCGACAATTAAATCAGACTAAGCATGTAGAAAGCATTTCGGTTTCCTTATCTGGACCGGGGTTCGAATCCCCGCGGCTCCACATAATACCCTGCGGAAATTTGTTACGCCACCGGGATGCTCCCCTGCAGGCTGGCCTCTCGCTAAAATGATCCACAACTTTAAAAAGAAATCATTTCAAAATATCCATGGCGGCCAAGGGAAATCCGTTAGAAAATCCAGTTGCAGAACGCATCAACGGGACGATAAAAAATGA
>Ga0209536_100001160_pt1 | contig 43573 bp, 29 predicted proteins | sample DeeMarSeWOR28_12_FD_187461 | JGI IMG/M metagenome (GOLD analysis project Ga0209536, IMG submission 187461) | Marine sediment microbial communities from White Oak River estuary, North Carolina - WOR-2-8_12 (SPAdes) (version 2) | ecosystem: Environmental > Aquatic > Marine > Intertidal zone >...
TTTAACGAATTATGCATCTCCGACGGTGGCGGATGCCGGACCGGATCAGGAGCAATGTGTGCTGGGTGATTTTGCACTTGCTGCAAATACACCAACTTCAGGTATAGGCTTATGGGCCATTATAGGACCTGCGAATGGTGCGGTAATCACAGATCCGGCAGATCCTTTGACTACTATTACGGGTCTTTTGGAAGAATCAAGTGTCACTTTACGATGGACCATTTCCAATGGAGTTTGTCCGGATAGTTTTGATGAAGTCGTACTATCGAACAGTTCATCCGCAGATGCGGCGGTCGCCGGCCCTGACCAGGAGCAATGTGAGTCCAGTACTTTTACAATGGCAGCAACCCCTGTCGGATCTGGTACGGGAACCTGGAGTATACTGAGCGGACCGGGTGTGATCACCAATCCATCCTCCCCGACGACAACGGTGACGGGGGTGACGGCAGGAGACGGAAGCATACCGACCATACTTGAGTGGACAGTAAGCAGCAGCTCATGTCCTAATAATACGGATCAGGTAAGCTTAACCAATTATTTATCTCCAACCGCTTCGAATGCCGGATCCGATCAGGAGCAGTGTAATCTTGGTGATTTCACGCTGTCGGGGAATATTCCGGTTACTGGTACGGGATTATGGACAATTGTAGGCGATGCAAACGGAGCGATGATAACCACACCAACAGCAAATAACAGCACAGTAACTGGATTAAATTCCGGAAGCAGTGTGACATTGCGATGGAACATCACAAGCGGGGTTTGCACTCCAAGTTTTGATGAAGTAGTACTAACCAATAATGCACTGGTGGATGCGGCAGTAGCCGGTCCGGATCAGGAGCAATGTGCCAACAGTATCTTTACCATGGCAGCAACACCTGTGACAATCGGCGAGGGAACCTGGAGTATTTTAAGCGGTCCGGGCGTGATCACCAATCCGGCATCACCCACGACCACAGTCACAGGGGTGACCGCAGGAGATGGAAGTGTACCGACGGTACTTGAATGGACGGTAAGTAATGGAAGTTGTGTACCGAATACCGACCAGGTTAGTTTAATCAACTATTCTGCGCCAACGGTGGCGGATGCGGGGCCGGATCAGGAGCAATGTGATCTTGGTGATTTTACTCTTTCAGGCAATACACCAACTTCCGGAACCGGTATATGGAGTATCATAGGCGATGCAAACGGCGCAGTAATCACCACGCCGGCCGATCCGAACAGTACTGTAACAGGGCTTACTGCGGGGGCAAGTGTAACCTTACGCTGGACAATATCACATGGGGTGTGTCCGGATAGTTTTGATGAACTTGTGCTTAACAACTATCTCACCCCGACCATGAGCATAAATAATTTGACACCTGATATATGTGAAGGGACATTAACTGACATCACATTACTATCAACCGTACCAAATGCTGTTATCCGATTAGTCAATGTGGATTACGCTTCTGGGGATATATCCGGAGGAACCCTGGTCGGAGGTGAAACCTTTACCACCGGCCAGCGCATACGGGAGACCCTCTTTACGAATACGAATGAAATCGAAACTGTAGTTTATAATTTTGAGGTAGACGCAAACGGATGCGGTCCAGTAGGTGGCTTCTCCACATCGGTTGATATAAAACCAATTCCGGAATTGACCATCACCAACCACTTGCCTTTAATCTGTAACGACAGCACGTCCGATGTTGAATTAACGACCTTCGTGGCAGGCGCTGCAATTGACTTGATCTCTGTGACCCCAAGCGATCCGGGAGTGGTGGGTGGATATACCCTACCTGGTGGACCTTCCTATGTTTCAGGAGACAGAATTCAAGACAACCTGACCAATACTTCCAATGTACAGCAGAGTGTTATTTATACTTTCAGAATTAACGCCAATAGTTGTATCAATCCCGTTGATAAATCGGTGGTTGTTACTATAAATCCTACCCCGGTAATATCAGTGAACGGGATCGATATATGTAGTGGAGATGTCACGAATATCATCATTACCAATGATAATGGAGTTCCATTCACAACTTACGACTGGATTGTTCAGGTGCCTAACCCGAATATTTCGGGAGCTTCGTCTGGATCAGGTAGTATCATCGCCCAGGTATTGACCAATTCAAACACGATAGCGGAATCCATCACGTACCGCATCACACCTTCTACGATTGGATGTCCGGGGAACTATGTGGATTACGAGCAGGTTGTGAGTCCCGGAAATACAGTGGATGCGGGATCGGATGTAGACGCATGTGAAGGTTCGGGAAATGTGAGCATTACAGATGCATCCATAGGGGGAGGAGCAACCAATTCGACCTGGAGTATAATAAGTGGGAGTGGTCTTATTGTTGATCCGAACAATATCGTTGCCGAATATCAGCCAGGAGCAGGAGAATTAGGTACTATTACGCTTCAGCTGACTGCTTCGGATCCAAGTACCTGCCCGGATGTCATTGATTTTGTTGATATTGAGATCTTTCCGGAGGCGATCGTTGAAGCTGGCCCGGATGATGTGATCTGTGAAGGGGAAAATTATCTGCTGGCCGGGGCGTCGAGAAGTGGAAGTGCGAATGCAATTACGTGGACAAGTACCGGTTCAGGAACTTTCACGCCCAATGCTACCACACTGAATGCCACCTATATTCCACATGCTTCAGATGCAGGAAATACAATTCGACTTTATATTGAAAGTAATGACCCGCCAGGTCCCTGTAGCCCGGTTCGTGATTCGTTGGACCTTACCATCAACGTGGCTCCGGTCGTTTCCGCAGGAACTGATAAAATAATCTGTGAAACAGACAGTGTTCAACTTTCAGATGCTTCATTCGGCGGGAGTGCCACTTCGGTAACCTGGAGTGGGGGTTCCGGCTATTTTTACCCGGATGAGAATACGGTGGATGCATGGTATGTTCCGGATGCCTCGGAAGTGGGTTCCGCAGTAATTCTTACTATTACCACCAATGATAGTGATGGGGGAGGTCCCTGCAATCCGGATATAGATCAGGTACAGATCTCGATCAACAAGGCACCGGAAGTTTATGCAGGGGTAGATAAAATAGTATGTGAAGGAAGCAATATCCCTCTGGCAGATGCATCAACAGGTGGCACGACCACCTCTGTTGTATGGTCCGGAGGAGCAGGAACATTCATCCCGACCAGTTCCACGATCAATGCCATCTATCAGGCGGATGCCAGTGAAATTGGCAGCACAATTACGCTGAGAATAACTTCAAATGATCCGGCCGGGCCATGTGCAGCTGTCTTTGATGAAGTGGATGTAACGATCGATATTGCTCCCGTAGTGAATGCCGGTGGGGATAAGATCGTCTGTGGACTGGACAGTGTTCTTTTGGATGATGCGTTGATCGGTGGATCTGCGGCTTCCGGGATATGGACAGGAGGATCAGGAACATTTTATCCTTCTGCCAATGTTGTGAATGCACGGTATCTCCCCATCGCATCGGAGATAGGTCAAACCATTACCCTGCGTTTAACGACAAACGATCCTTCAGGGCCATGCGGACCTGTCTTTGATGAGGTTGATGTTACCATAAATCGTCCTCCAGCGGTGAATGCCGGAGTTGATCAGGTAGTTTGCGAAGGTTCCAGTGTTTCGTTAAACGGAACCCTGGGAGGAGGGGCCATAACCGCGACATGGTCCGGTGGGCTTGGAACATTTACGGATAATACTTCACTGATCGCTTCCTACATTCCGGATCCTTCGGAGGCAGGATCGGTAGTGACTTTACGTCTTACTACCAACGATCCGGCCGGTCCTTGCATCCCTGTATTTGATGAAATGGAAGTAACGATAAATGTAGCACCGGTTGTGGATGCGGGTATGGATGACGAGATATGTATCGGTGACACCTTGTTCCTTGCAGGTTCTATTTCAGGCTCTGCTACCACAGCAACCTGGTCGGGTGGAATCGGTTTATTCTCAGATGTAAATGATCTGAATGCTTATTACCTCCCGGATACGACAGAAAGAGGATCCCAGGTGATCCTGACTTTAACAACCAATGATCCGGATGGAAGCGGACCATGTCCTATTGTCGACGACCGGGTATTTCAAACGATACACGCACTGCCTAACCCCTTCTTTACCGGACTTGATCCTCAGACGGCAATTAATAATCCTCCGCTTCCACTGGTGGGATTCCCACCAGGTGGGACTTTCTTTGGGGATGGGATTGCCACCGGTTCCAGCGAGTTCAATCCTATTCTGGCAGGCGTGGGACAGAAATATGTTTTCTATGATTACACGGATAACAATGGATGTTCGAACACCTATCTTGATTCCATTCTTGTGAATCCCACACCCGATATAGATTTTGGAATCGATCCTGCCGTATGCGAAAATGCAGATCAGATCCCATTAATGGCCACCCCTACAGGAGGAATCTTCGAGGGAACGGGTGTGACATCCATCGGAGGAGGTTCCTATATATTTGATCCGGATGTTGCCGGGATTGGGGAACATATCATCTCTTACGCCTTTACCGATCCGCAGACCGGAGCGACCGATACCGCTTTTCAACAAGTACAGGTACTTGCCGTACCGGTTCCTGATTTCTCGATTGATTCCTTTACCTGTGTGGATTCTTTGATCCAGTTCACCGATCAATCAACAATCGATCCTTCGAGTGAAATTACCGCCCGGTTATGGAGATTTGGAGATGGAAGCGAGGATACGGCACAAAATCCCCAGTATCAATATGAGGCATCCGGTATTTATTATGCCACGTTGAGAGCGTTTTCACAACCGGTCTTATCCACCACCTGCACCGATATTACCCCCTTGATTGAAATCAGGGTAGGAGGCCGTCCGGATGTGGAAATGACGGCATCTAATTTTGTTTTTGGAGACATCACCCAGTTTACCGATCTGACTACATTCCCGGAGGGGATCCCTGATGATATGGTAGCGGCATGGAGCTGGGATTTTGACGATGGCGATTTCGGATCCCTGCAAAATCCGACACATCAGTACGATAACGATGGAAAGTATACAGTCCGATTGAATGTCCAATCCACCCGGGGTTGTGTGGACCTGGATTCCCTCCGCATTGCCATCATACCCGTGGTTCAGGAGATCGATCCTGAGGTAGGATGGGAGGATGATTTCGAATTCCTGGATAACTGGGTGGCCGAGCCCATTGAAGATCCGCTCAATTCCTGGGAAGTAGGTCAGCCTGCGGGTGCAGTCATCAACTCGGCCTCCTCGGGCCAGAATGCCTGGGTATCCAACCTGACCGGACTTTATAATAACGAGGAGAGATCCTGGGTTAAATCCCCTGCCTTTGATCTGACCGGCCTGACAAAACCTATGGTCCAGTTTGATTACTGGTCTCATATGAATGAGACAACCGATGGGGTAACCCTGGAATATTCCATCGATGGCGGTGCCAACTGGTATCTGATAGGTAATAAAGAAAACCTGCAGCCAAATCCGGGAGAGCAATGGTATGGGATTAACTGGTACGACGGCGAACGGATTTTCAATGTTTTCGGGGTGGATGATAATACCCTGGATAATCCGAACCAGGTAGGGTGGACCAGCCATACGGACGGATGGAAAACGGCCCGGATCTACCTCGATCCAATTATTGAGAGGCATGGATACGGGGATCCCGTGATCTTCCGGTTCACCCTGGCCGCCGGAGCAACCTCGATCGGCGATAACAAAGACTTCGAGGGATTTGCGTTTGATAATTTTGTGCTTAAGAACCGGACCCAGAATATCCTCATCGAACAATATGTCGATTTCACCAGCGAAGATGCACAGTTCTTTGTTCGTAATGATATGTATCCTTTTATTAATGATACGCTCACCTATACGGATAACGGCCGGAATGCAACCGATGTGATCTATCTCCAACTTCATTATAATTATGCTGGTGGTGATGAGGTTTTTGAGGAGACTCCCGAAATCGCCGAAAGGTATAAATTCTACGGTAATCCAAGTTCTCCAAGAAATTCCATTGCCGATGGGATATTGGATGAAAGAAATGATCTGCTTGATAAGAATGATGTCATTAGACGTGCCCTGTTTGATCCGAAATTTAAAATGGAACTAACCGTTGATGAAGGGATCAATCTGGAACCCGACAGGGACCAGATAACGGTAAAAGTTTCATTAACGGCCAATGAAAATCTGGATGAGCCGTTGAAACTTTACCTGGTGGTACTGGAAGATAATTTTAATAAATTCGATTTTGGGAGTATTTCCGTGCTCCGGAATTTAGGACGTCAAATGATTTCCGATGTTCCTGACGAACCACCTACCGGGGGAATCCCATTGCCTTCGCAATGGACTATGGGAGAAAACAGGATCGTTGAATTCACGGCCGATTTATATGGTTATTCGGCAGGAAATCCGGATGAATTCAAGGTGGTTGCATTTGTACAAAATCAGGAAAACCAGGATATCCATCAGGCAGCCAGTACCGATAGTCCTTATCCTAAAGAACCCAAGCCGGTTGGTATAGAAGACGAAATTTCTCATGCAGATTTCAGGCAACTTAACATCTATCCCCAGCCTGCCCGACATTTTGCCATCGTGGATTTCGGCCGGGAACTATCCCGTGATTACGACTGGGAGATCATCGACCAGCGGGGGGTAATCATCGGCCGTGGAACCGTACTTAAAGGGGAAACAGGATTCGAGATCAATACCGGGCTGTTGCCCAATGGAATCCACTTCCTGTTGATCGGGGATAATCAGGGATTAAAAATGCACCGGAAGCTGACTATTCTGCATTGATACCCGGTTTCAAAATGCCTGAAAATAAAAAAAGCCGTCCAAATACATTTTAACGGCGTTTTTCACAATCAATATTTTCTATCTAGCAATATTCTTCGAACACATCCATAAGGTGCTCGGCGATCATCTCAGCAGGCCTTCCCTCGATATGATGCCGTTCGATAAAATGAACCAGTTCGCCGTCTTTAAACAACGCAATGGAAGGTGAAGAGGGTGGATAGGGAGCCGTATATTCCCTTGCTTTTGCTGTTGCGCCCATGTCAACACCTGCAAATACCGTGGCCAGGAATTCCGGCTTTCTTGAACTTCTGTTCACCGCCAGTTTTACACCTGGTCTCGCAGCACCAGCTGCACATCCACAAACTGAGTTGATGACCAGCAGGGTGGTTCCCCGATGGTTCTCCAGATGAGCTTCTACCTGTTCCGGCGTCTTCAATTCCTCAAATCCAATTTCTACTAAATCTTCCCGCATGGGGGCTACTAATTGTTCTGGATACATAGTTTGATTTATTTTTATTATAAAAAACCTAATTCAAATTTAGCCACTTCCGACATCATATCCTGGGTGTATGGAGGATCGAAAGTTAACTCAATGGTCACCTCATTTATACCTGGAATTGCCTTGAGCTTTGATTCTACCTCACTCGGTATCGATTCGGCAGCAGGGCATGCAGGAGAAGTAAGCGTCATGAGTACATAAATGTTGTTTATTGGGAAAATATTAATCTCGTAAATCAGCCCCAATTCATAAATATCGACAGGTATTTCCGGATCATACACTGATTTAAGGGTCTGAACGACCTTTTCCCGGAGATCAGGATCTGATGCTTGATTTTTAACTTCTTCACCCATATTTAAATTCTTATGTTTGATTCTGTAATTTCGTTTTATAGGCCAATGCATATAATTTGATCTGCTTGATCATAGAAATCAATCCATTCGATCGCTGAGACCCGATAACCTTCTGCATTCCGATTTTATCGATAAAATACAGGTCGGCATGGATAATTTCATCCAATGGCTGGGTGGATAAGGTTCGGATCAATAAACTGATCAATCCTTTGGTAATATCCGTATTGCTATCAGCTTTCAGGAAAAGATTATGATCTTTCATATCCGCCTTCAACCATACTTTGGATTGACATCCTTTGATCAGGTTGGATTCAATTTTGTATTGTTCTTCCAACGGTTCCAGCTTATTGCCAAGTTCCATGATATAAAAAATCGTGCTTTCCATATCATCGCCCAATATCGAAAATTCTTTAATAATCTCCTCCTGGATCTGGTTAATGGATTTATCACTCACTTTCTTTTGATTTTAATGATCCTGTGAAGACTTTCCACCAGTTTATCAATCTCTTCAAACGTATTATACACTGAAAAGGATGCCCGAGCGGTCCCTTCAATACCGAACCGGGCCATTAAAGGCTGGGTACAATGGTGTCCGGTTCGGATGGCAATTCCGGCTGCATCCAGCAACACACCGATATCAAAAGCATGAATGTCATTCAGAATAAAAGACACTACACTAAGTTTTTCCTTTGCCGTTCCAATGATCTTCAATCCGTCAATTTTTTCCAGCTGCTCATGTGCATAACCCAGAAGGGCTTTTTCATATTTAAGCATCCCCGGTTTTGAAATCTCATTTATAAATTCGATGGCCGATCTGAATCCGATTACATCGGCAATGTTGGGGGTACCTGCTTCGAATTTGAATGGTAAATCGTTGTAGCTGGTCTTTTCGAAGGTCACTTCACGGATCATCTCCCCTCCACCCCGATAAGGCGGCATCTCGTTGAGTAATTCATTTTTACCATACAACACACCAACCCCTGTAGGGCCAAACATTTTATGGGATGACAAAGCATAAAAATCACAATCCAGCTCCTGCACATCAAGAGGAAGATGGGCGGCTGCCTGTGCACCATCGAGGAGAACCCGGGCACCCGTTTGATGGGCTTTTTCTATGATTTCTTTCACCGGATTAATTGTGCCCAGGGAATTGGAGACGTGTACGATACTCACCAATTTAGTCTTCGAACTTAATAATTCATCGAATTCATCCATTAATAACTCGCCCTTTTCGTTGATGGGAAGGATCTTCAGATGGGCTCCTTTTTCTTCACAGATCATTTGCCAGGGAACAATATTCGAGTGATGTTCCATGGTAGAGATAAGGATCTCATCTCCCTGCTGCAGAAATTTCCTGCCAAAAGACTGGGCAACCAGATTGATGCTGTCTGTTGTACCATAGGTAAAGATAATTTCCTCTTTTGAAGAAGCATTGAGAAAGGATCTCACCATTGATCGGGTCTCCTCGAAGGTTGCTGTCGCCTTTTCAGCCAGGGTATGTATGCCCCGGTGAATGTTGGCATTATAACCCATATAATACGCGTTGATGGCATTTATTACCCTGAGGGGTTTTTGGGTAGTGGCCGCATTATCAAAATAAATGAAGGGTTTCCCATTGATTTCCTGATTCAGAATAGGAAATAGCTTTCTGATTTTCTCCGGATTGATTTCTTTTATGGTTGATATGGTTTCGTTTATCGTCTTAACCGTCATTAATTATCAAATTGATATCCTAATTGTTTGTTGATAACTTTTGTTAAATATTCTTTTACCGTCTTGAGTTCTATTTTATCTACTATTTCAAAGGCAAAGGCGTGTAGTAAAAGTGCCCGGGCAGTCCTTTCATCCAGACCACGGGTTCTCAAATAGAACAATTGCTCCGCATCTATCTGACCTGTAGTAGCTCCATGGGAACACTTTACATCATCGGCCCAAATTTCCAGCTGTGGTTTGGTGTTGATAACGGCAGTGTCGGTCAACACAATATTTTTATTCGATTGAAATGCATTCGTTTTTTGCGCATCCGGTCTGACATAAATCTTGCCATTGAATATTCCTTTCCCATTTTCATCGATGATTCCTTTATAATTTTCATTGCTGAAACAATGGGGTTTCTGGTGGTCGACCGTAGTATGATTATCTATTACATTATCTCCGTTGATTAGATAAAGTCCGTAAAGATGAGATTCGCAATTTTCTTCCTCAAGCATAATATTGAGGTTGTTCCGTAACATTCTGGCGGAAAGTGTGTAGGTAAATGTATTTACCAGGCTACTTTCTTTTTGATAGATATTCACGTTATTGACCAAAACCTCCTTACCTCTTTTATGTTGAATTCTATTGAAATCAAGTTTTGCGCCTCTTTCAGCGAATATTTCCGTGAAGTAATTTTCAAACCCATCCGTATTGTCTTCGGAAAAAAAGAATTCGGTGAGGGTAGCCCTGCTATCTTCCTGAAATTCCATGATCGTTCTGAAATTCCTGAAACTTTTTTTCTCTTCGGAGGAGGTCAGATAATAACAGTAGATGGGAGGCGGATGTATTTTCTTTTTTATTTTCAGATAGATACCATCACGAATAAAAGAAGAATTCAACTCGATAAATGGATCCTTATTTACATTATGCGATTCGGTATGATCATCCAGTAATTTCTCAATATCCCTTTCGGAGATCTGGTTCAGAAATTTTATTTCAAGATCCTCTTTTCGATCTTCATAGTTGGAATGTTCCTGTGACAGGATCCCATCAATAAAAACCAGTTGGATTGCTTGCTGATCACTAAGTTTCGACGAGATTAAGAGATGGGACCCGGATCGGGACATCCCATCCGGAATGACCGGAGACTCGGGAAAAAATTTATGTACGGGAAAATATTTATAATCTTCCGATTTCCGGTCCGGGAATCCAATTTTAAAAAAATTTTTAAACGCTTTTTCCGAGATTGAATGGGAAAAACCATTCTTTTTTTTCCACTTCCTTTCAAATAGATCTTTTAAAATCTGATTGATAGACAGTTCTTTATCTTTTAAAGCAATCGACATACGATAATTTTCTATACAGGGGTTGAATTGTATTCCTCTTTGATCCAGTCATATCCCTTTGCTTCCAATTCAAGGGCCAACTCTTTTGATCCGGATTTAACGATTTTCCCATTATACAATACATGTACGATATCTGGAACGATGTAATTAAGCAGCCGTTGATAATGCGTGACCACGATTATCGCATTCTCCTTATTTCGTAGCTTATTAACTCCATTAGCTACTATCTTGAGAGCATCAATATCCAATCCACTGTCGGTTTCATCCAAAATGGCCAGTTTGGGTTCAATAACAGCCATTTGGAAAATTTCGTTTCTTTTTTTCTCGCCTCCGGAAAAACCTTCGTTCAAAGACCTGCTTAATAAGGTTTGATCCATTTCAACAAGTTTCATTCGCTCTTTTATGTGGGTGAGAAATGTTACGGCATCCAATGGTTCAAGTCCCCGGTGTTCGCGAATTTGATTCAGTGATGTTTTCAGGAAATTGGTGGTGCTGACTCCAGGAATCTCTACCGGATATTGAAAAGCCAGGAAAATACCTTCCCTTGCTCTTTCTTCGGGATCCATTTCCAGAAGGTCTTTTCCTTCGAAATCAATCTGACCAGAAATCACTTCAAATTCTTCCCGTCCGGCAATCACAGACGCAAGGGTACTTTTACCGGATCCGTTAGGTCCCATGATGGCATGAATCTCTCCTGCGTTAACTTCAAGGTCGATTCCTTTCAGGATTTCATTTGCCTCGATGGAAGCCCGCAAGTTTTTTATTTTAAGCATTTAGTATTTGGTTTTTAATTAATTATTTATCCAACACTTCCTTCCAGCGTGATGGCAAGTAGTTTCTGTGCTTCTACGGCAAATTCCATAGGCAGTTTATTAAGCACTTCTTTTGCATATCCATTAACGATAAGCGCTACGGCCGATTCCGTATCAATGCCCCGTTGGTTACAGTAAAACAACTGGTCTTCTCCAATCTTGGAAGTGGTAGCTTCGTGTTCTACCTGTGCCGAATTATTATTTACCTCTATATAAGGGAACGTATGCGCCCCACATTTATCGCCCATAAGTAAGGAATCACATTGCGAAAAGTTACGGGAATTTTCAGCCCTTTTCATCACCTTTACAAGACCCCTGTAGCTGTTTTGACTTCTTCCAGCCGATATTCCCTTTGAGACAATCCTGCTTTTGGTGTTTTTACCTATGTGAATCATTTTCGTGCCGGTATCTGCCTGCTGCCAGTTGTTGGTTATGGCCACGGAATAAAATTCACCGATGGAATGGTTTCCTTTCAAAATACAACTTGGGTATTTCCAGGTTATGGCCGATCCCGTTTCAACCTGAGTCCAGGAGATTTTCGAATGATCACCGGCACATAATCCACGTTTAGTAACAAAATTATAAACCCCTCCTTTCCCATTTTTATCTCCGGGGTACCAGTTTTGTACCGTGGAATATTTTACTTCCGCATTTTTCGCTGCATAAATCTCAACTACGGCGGCATGCAGTTGATTTTCGTCCCGCATCGGAGCGGTACATCCTTCAAGGTAACTTACATATGAATCTTCTTCCGCCACAATCAAGGTTCTTTCAAACTGACCTGTATTGGCTGCATTGATCCTGAAATACGTAGATAATTCCATCGGACATCGGACACCTTTTGGAATGTAGCAGAAAGATCCATCACTGAAAACAGCTGAATTCAGTGCAGAATAGAAATTATCGTTCATGGGAACCACGGAACCTAGGTATTTTTTAATCAGTTCCGGATGATTATGAACTGCTTCCGAAAAGGAACAGAAGATTACTCCCAGCTCAGCCAGTTTATCCTTAAAAGTTGTTGCTACCGAGATGCTGTCCATTACCGCATCGACCGCCACACCGGTTAATCTTTTTTGCTCCTGTAAGGAAATTCCCAATTTCTCGAAAGTTTCCAGTAATTCCGGATCGATCTCATCAAGACTTTTAGGCTTCAATTTCTGCTTTGGGGCCGCATAATAAATGATATCCTGGAAATCAATTTCCGGGTATTTTACATTGGGCCATTTCGGTTCTTTCATCTTCTGCCAATGCCTGAATGCTTTCAGCCTCCAATCCAGCAGCCATTCCGGTTCTTCTTTTTTTGCTGAAATAAATCTGATAATATCCTCGTTCAATCCCTTGGGAGCAGAATCGGATTCTATGTTACTGACCCATCCGTATTTATATTCCGATTGAGTAATTTGTTCGAGAATGTTATCGTTTTCCTTCATAGCGGACCTTTATTTAGACTGATTATAAACAAGTACAAACATACAACAAAAACAGGGATAATTTGTTCAATTAGGCTGAAAATATACTAAACAAAAATTGTTTTTAGGAATTGGATAATAAAAAAGGCAACTCGGATGCTCAGGGTTGCCACAGGCAGGTAATAAAATATTATACTCCGAACTGAATATGACGGTTCAGGCTTTCTTCCAGGGAAATTATGGTTTCTGTTCTTTCGATACCCTCCACTTTTTGAATTTTGTCGTGCAGTACATCTTTAAGATGATTGGTATCGCGGCAATGTAATTTAATAAAAATGTTATAATTACCTGTTGTGTAATGAATTTTGACGATTTCCGGAATATTATACAGCTTTTTTATTACCTGATCGTAAAGTGAACTTTTTTCGAGATAAATCCCTAAAAATGCGGTAATGTCATAACCCATTTTGGAATAATCCATTTTAAGGGTGGTCCCTTTGACAATTCCCAGTTCCTCCAGTTTTCTCATTCGGACATGAACCGTTCCTCCGGATACAAAAACCCGTTTAGCTACTTCTGTATAAGGCATTTTTGCATCTTCGGTCAGAAGTGCAAGAATTTTCAAGTCTACGTTGTCAATATCGTAATTTTTACTCATCTTTTATTTCTTGGATTATGATTTTCTTAATGTATTGACCGCTAATATACAATGTATGTAAATTTTTCGCAATAAAATAAATTTTTTTTAATTAAATAATAATTTTTTTAATTTTGATCAAGAAGCAAAGAAAAAAATCAAGCCGGAATTTTAAAAAGGCTTCCTTTAACTCTTCGTTTTTGGGTTTATGTTGTTTAAGCGATCTGAAAAATTCAGATCGCTTTTTTTATTTTATTATTAAAGGTTGTAAATATTTTGAAATATTTTTAAAATTTAAAGAAATTTAAGTGTTTTTTTAAAATCTGAAAAAACTAATGAAAGCATTTCCATGGTATAAATTTTACCCCAAAGGGATTCCTCACGAAATAAATCCGGATAAATACAGGACGCTTATAGAGATGTTTGATGAAAGTTTCCGTAAATATGGAGATTTAATTGCGTATGAAAACATCGGGTCAAGGATTACGTTCCGACAGTTAGACAAACTATCTCTAAATTTTGCCAAGTATTTACAGAACGAGCTGGGATTATCGAAAGGGGAACGAATTGCGATCCAGATGCCAAATCTGATGCAATATCCGATTGTGCTCATTGGAGCTTTACGGGCCGGTTTAATAATCGTAAATACAAATCCTCTTTACACACCGCGTGAGATGGAGCATCAATTCAAGGATTCGGGGGTGAAGGCCATTGTAATTCTTGAGAACTTTGCCGCCAATTTACAAAAGATTATCAAGAATACCCGGATCGAATTTGTAATTGTTGCCAGGATTGGAGATGTCCTTGGTGGATTGAAAGGTGAGATCATTAACATGGTGGTTAAATATGTAAAAAAGATGGTTCCTCCTTATAAATTAGATCACATAATTCCATTCAAAAAAACAATCCGAACCCGCACTGACTTAAACTTCAAGGCACCTGAATTGAAAGCCGATGACACCGCATTCCTTCAATATACCGGAGGAACCACCGGTATCGCAAAGGGTGCCGTTCTTTCACACCGTAATATGATCGCCAACATGGAACAGATTTCAGCCTGGATGTTGCCTAAACTTCTGGAACGCGAAGAGACGATCATAACGGCACTTCCTCTGTACCATATATTTGCCTTGACCGTTAATTGCCTCGCTATGTTGAAAATTGGCGCGAAAAATATCCTCATCACCAATCCCAGGGATATGCCGGCGTTTGTCAACGAACTGAAAAAACAATCCTTTACTGTCTTGACTGGTGTGAATACCCTTTTTAATGCATTATTAAATCAACCGGAATTTGTGAATATTGATTTTTCACGGTTTAAGGTTGCTGTAGGTGGGGGAATGGCCGTACAAAAATCGGTTGCCCGGAGGTGGGAAGAGGTTACCGGCCAGGGATTGGTGGAAGGATATGGACTTTCGGAAACAGCTCCTGTCTTAACCTGTAATCCAATTGATGGAACGGAACGGATAGGTAGCATTGGAATCCCCGTACCCAGCACGGACGTCAAAATATTGGATGAAGAAGGGAAGGAGGTAGAGACAGGGATGACCGGAGAATTATGTGCACGGGGACCCCAGGTGATGTCAGGATACTGGGAGAAGAAAGAAGAAACGGAGGCAGCATTTATCGATGGATGGTTTAAAACGGGAGATATTGCGAGTATGGATGGGGATGGATTTTTCAAGATCGTGGACCGGAAAAAAGAAATGATCAATGTTTCAGGATTCAATGTCTATCCCAATGAGGTGGAAGATGTGGTGGCGAGTCACCCGAAAGTGCTTGAAGTCGGAGTGGTGGGTATCCCTGATGAAAAATCAAGCGAAATGGTCAGGTGTTATATCGTAAAAAAAGAAGAATCTCTCACCGAGCAGGAGATCTTTGAATACTGTAAAGATAAATTAACTGCCTACAAACGTCCTAAAAGTGTAATTTTTAAGAGTGATTTGCCCAAAACGAATATTGGCAAAATTCTGCGCAGAAAATTACGTGAAGAAGCCATCCAAAAGTAAGACGTTTAGATTGAATTATTTATTCTTAGAATGTATACGGGAAGCAGTTTTGAATTCTGGCAAATCTTATTAATACGTCAGGTTATTGGCTTGTAACGAATTCTTTTCGGGGTTTGGTCTCCCAATCTATTGCGTTTATTTTCTTCGTATTCCGTAAAATTTCCTTCGAACCAATAGACACTGGATTCTCCTTCAAAGGATAATATATGGGTCACGATCCGATCCAGGAACCATCGGTCGTGTGAGATAATTACCGCGCAACCGCCAAAATTTTCGATGGCCTCTTCAAGAGCCCGCAGGGTGTTCACATCCAGGTCATTTGTGGGTTCATCCAGCAGAAGAAGGTTAGCTCTGTCTTTCAGTGCTAGAGCGAGATGTACCCGGTTCTTTTCACCTCCCGAAAGATCCCGGACTTTTTTCTCCTGATCGGTACCGGAAAAATTAAAACGGCTCACATAAGCCCGTGAATTGATTTTTTTCCCCCCCAGGTCTATCCATTCCTCGCCACCGGAGATGGTTTCCCAAACGGTCCGCTCCGGATTTTCAAATTCCCGTCCCTGATCTGCATGAGCAAACTTCACACTGGAACCGATTTCTAGTTTACCTTCATCAGGATGCTCCGTTTCAGTGATTAATTTGAATAGAGTGGTTTTACCTGCTCCATTAGGCCCGATAATACCTACAATTCCACCTTTTGGCAGGGAAAAATTCATATCCGCAAATAAAAGTTTATCACCATATGCTTTTTTTACATTCTTCGCTTCCACTACCTTGTCACCGAGTCTGGGGCCGGGGGGGATATAGATTTCCAGTTTCTCCTCGTTTTTTAGTGTTTCTTCAGAAATTAACTGCTCATATGCATTCAACCTCGCCCTGGATCTTGCATGTTTTGCTTTGGGGGTCATACGAATCCATTCCAGTTCCCTCAATAAGGTTTTTTGCCTTTTGGATTCTGATTTTTCTTCCCTTCTTAATCGATCCTGCTTTTGCTCCAACCAGGAGGAATAATTGCCTTTCCATGGGATCCCTTCACCCCGGTCGAGTTCCAGGATCCATCCGGCCACATTATCCAGAAAATAACGATCGTGCGTGACCGCGATCACAGTGCCCTTATATTGCTTTAGATGATCCTCGAGCCAAAGCACACTTTCGGCATCCAAATGGTTCGTTGGCTCATCCAGCAGTAAAATATCTGGATTCTTTAATAACAATCTGCACAGAGCCACACGTCTTTTCTCACCTCCGGACAACAGGCGAATAGGCATATCTGGAGGAGGTGTACGAAGGGCATCCATCGCCTTTTCAAGTCTTACATCTAGTTCCCAGCCTTCCGCTTGTTCAATTTTTTGCTGTACATCCCCTTGTTGTTGGATGAGCTCTTCCATTTTCTCTGCATTCTCAAGTATTTCCTCATCCGAAAACGATTCATTTATCCGTTCGTATTGCTCAAGCAGATCCACAATTTCCTGCACTCCTTCCCGGATGATTTCAATAACTGTTTTATCCGGATCGAGTGCCGGTTCCTGTTCCAGATATCCGAGGGAATATCCCGGTGAAAATACGACTTCTCCAATAAATTCGGTATCAACTCCCGCTATGATCTTTAATAGGGAGGATTTGCCTGATCCATTTAAACCTATGATCCCAATTTTTGCTCCATAAAAAAATGACAGATATATATTTTTAAGAATTTGTCTCCTGGGAGGGAAAATTCTCCCGACACCATTCATGGAGAAAATAATTTTTTCCTGGGTCATATTCTCATATTTTTAGAACAAATATTAGCAAAATAATTGTATATACTCCCTGGCATTGCTTTTTTTGTACCTTTATGAATTATCAATTAAAAAAATATTAACATTGAAGGAACATCCTTTCGCGATCATCAAAGATTCAAAAATTTTCAGAAAAGGATTTTGTGATTTCCCGGACCGTGAAATTGGCGAAGTAAGGGATGATGCAGAATCATCCGTTCAATATTTTGAAAATCGATTCAGTATTATCGAGCAAAAGGTTGCGCAACTTGAAAATAAAATTCAGGAAAGTGACAATAAAGGATCCTATCTGATGAAATTGATCCATCTTAAAGAATATCTGACCGGCTTTGATGGAATTGGTGATTTCGAAGATCTTTATAAACGACTCGATCAGAAGGAGAAATATTTACAGGAAATCATTTTACAGAACAGGATTAAAAATTACGAGATCAAAAAAGCCTTGCTTGAAGAACTTGAAAATTTGAAAGGTCATTTTAATTTACCTGAAGCAGGGGATGAAATAAGGGAAATTAAATTTAACTGGATTAAAACAGGTGCCGTATTAGAAGAACACCGGGAAGAGATAGAAAAAAGATTCAATGCGTGTCTTGATCATTTCACGGAACGATTGGAAGCTTATTATGTAGATCGAAAGCTTGTTATGGAGGATACAGTCGAACGATATCGGAATTTGGTAAAACAGGCTGAAGATCTTTATAAAGTTCGTGATATAAAAGAAAGCACAAGAAGACTGAAAGAATTGCAGAACGAATGGAAAAACCTGGGTAGTATTCCTTCCGAACCCTATATTGAACTAAAAACTAAATTCCAGAAAATAAATGACGATATATTTGCTCAATTACGGGCTATTAAAGAAGAGGAACAACATCATCGTCAAAGGAGGTTACAACGGGTAATTGACCATAAAAAAAAGTTATTAGAGGAATTAAATGATAGGATCAGACGAAATGCCGATGACCTTGAAAGGTTGAAAAGGGAATTTCTGGATCGATGGAAAAAACTGGGGAATCATTTCAATAAAGAAATACACATTCTCAATGATACGTTCTTTGCCAGAATTTTATTTATTAACGAAAAACTATTTGTAGAAAAGTTGGCCTCCAGAAAATATAGTAATTTTGACATGCTGGATCCGGATCGTAAAAACCGGATCAAAATAAAAATACTTAGTGAGTTAATTGAGCGGGATGAAAATGACCTCAGCAAATACAACAAAAATATGGAGGTATTCAGCATCCGTCCCGGATCAGTAGACCAAATTTTTAATAATAAGAGAAACGAAAAACAAAAAAGTCTGCTTGTGAAGAAGGAATTACTGGAATCCCTGAAGAACATTAATGCAAAATAATCTATTTGAACCTTAGATTTTAGATGTCGGAACAGATATTAATTGTTGATTTCGGATCACAATATACCCAGTTAATTGCGCGTAGAGTAAGAGAACTTAATGTGTATTGTGAGATTCATCCCTTTAATCAACTTCCACTTGTTACAAGAAATATTAAGGGAATTATTCTTTCAGGTAGTCCGTGTTCAGTGAATGACGCAGGCGCCCCGAGAATACACGTGAAGGAGATTATTGGCAGGGTTCCTGTTTTAGGAATTTGTTATGGAGCTCAATTGATAGCCAATGAATATCAGGGAAATGTGATTCCGTCCCAAATAAGAGAATACGGCAGAGCCAGGCTTGAAAAAATAGATCAGCACCATGATCTTCTTAAAGAAATTCAATTGAATTCCCAGGTCTGGATGTCGCATGGGGATACCATCGATTTTCTCCCCGACACATTCGATGTAATTGCCAGTACGTCTTCGGTTGATGTGGCAGGATATAAGATGAAGGGTGCCGAGGTATACGGTATACAATTTCATCCGGAAGTTACGCATACGGTTGATGGTAAGACCATTCTCCGCAATTTTGTGGTCCATATTTGCGGGTGTACGCAAGACTGGACCCCGGATATTTTTATTGAAACAACCATCCGGGAGTTGAAAGAAAAACTGGTGAGCGGAAATGTCGTGCTTGGATTATCAGGTGGGGTTGACTCAACGGTAGCGGCGGTATTGATCAATGAAGCCATCGGTGAGCGCTTGCATTGCATTTTTGTGAATAATGGATTATTAAGGAAAAATGAATTCAATAAAGTGCTGGAATCCTATCGACACATGGGATTGAACGTAAAAGGGGTGGATGCGACCGGGGCATTTTACAAAGCATTAAAAGGAATTAGCGATCCTGAGCAAAAGAGAAAGGCCATTGGAGGTGTTTTTATTGATGTGTTTGATGAAGAAGCACATAAAATCTCTAATGTATTATGGTTGGCCCAAGGCACCATTTATCCGGACGTCATCGAATCCGTTTCGGTCAAGGGGCCTTCTGCAACCATAAAGTCTCACCATAATGTAGGAGGATTACCCGCTAAAATGAAATTGAAGGTTGTTGAACCGCTGAATACACTTTTCAAGGATGAAGTACGAAAAGTGGGCAGGACACTACAAATCGATCCGGATATATTGAACCGGCATCCCTTTCCCGGTCCCGGGCTTGGCATACGTATTTTAGGTGAAATTACTCCGGAAAAGGTAAGGATCCTTCAGGATGTGGATGATATTTTTATATCTGCATTGAAGAACAGCGGATTATACGACGAGGTATGGCAGGCAGGGGTTATGCTGTTGCCGATTCAATCAGTAGGTGTAATGGGAGATGAAAGGACCTATGAAAATGTAGTGGCCTTAAGGGCGGTTACCAGTGTGGATGGAATGACGGCTGACTGGAGCCAATTACCCTATGATTTTCTGGCTAATGTATCGAACGATATTATCAATCGTGTAAAAGAAGTCAACCGGGTGGTTTTTGATATAAGTTCAAAACCACCCGCTACCATCGAATGGGAATGATTTTTATGTAAAATATAAAAAATGATCAGATTCTATTTTTTCCTATTTATATATCTCTCCACCTTCGCAACCTTGTCAGGACAAGACCAGAGTCCAGTAAAAAAAGAATATCTGCAGGGCTGGGAAATGTATAAAATCGGAAGGTATGAAATGGCCATGGAAATTCTGAAACCCTTAACCCTTCCTGTAAATAAAAGTCCGTTTACTCCTTACGCAGGATATTATTACAGCTTGGCGGCATTTAGCCAAGGGTATCATTACCTCGCCGAAGAGATGCTTAAATATATTCTGCAGGAATATCCGGATTGGGATCAGGCTGATTATATTCGATTCTGGTTGGTAAACATTTACATGGCAGAACGTGAATATTTAAATGGATTGTCCTATGCAACTCAAATTGACCGGCCATCCATAAAAGAAATAACGGACGAAGTGATAAAAAAGGAATTATATGAAATTGATACTTTAGGAAAATTAATCTCCTATTACGATCAATTCCCGGACTATAAGGCATTGGGGGAATTAGTTGCAGACCGGATTGTCATGCAGCCTATACTAGACCAGGATCGGATCCTGCTCAATGCCATTGTGAGAAGATTTGACCTCAACAGGGATAAATATGATATCATTGATGAAATATCATCTGAAAAGAAAAGCAGTTATAACATAGCCATCCTTTTTCCTTTCATGCTGGCGGATATCGTACCTGGTCAGGTGGCACTGGGCAATGAATTTATTTTAGATCTTTATGAAGGTATGAAAATTGCCCAAACTGATTTAAGTAAAAGGGGGATCAAATTGAATCTCTTTGCTTTTGATACGAAAATGGACTCAGCTGTAACTCGAGACCTTGTGAGATCAGGCCAACTGGATGGAATGGATCTGATAATTGGGCCCTTATATCCTGAACCTGTTAAAATCATTTCTGAGTTTTCATTTAATAAAAGGATCAATATGTTCAATCCTCTTTCCACGAATTCAAATCTTATATCAAATAATCCTTTTTGTTTTTTAATGAAACCTTCTGCTGAACGTCAGGCCAAGGTAGCAGGCCGATATATTACCTCTAATCTGGTTAATCCATATGGCCTGGTTTTCTATGAAGATTCGGATCGGGATTCTGTGATGGCTTTTTCATTCCTGAACGAAATTAAGAAGGATTCATTTGAAATTTTACAGATAAAAAAAATTACGTCACTGGATTCAGTAAATGTCTATAATTATTTAACGCACAAAGTGAAATTCAGTGATCTATCCTACAGTACCGAAGATTCCCTTCGTCTTATTAAAAAATATATGCTGGAAGATTTTATGGAAGAATATCAGAATCGTAACAGAGGAAGGAATCCTGGCAAGGAACCTGAAATTTTAATGATTTCCCCGGACAGCATAGGTTACATTTTTGTGGCATCCAACAATGAGTTAATAGGAGCAAATACCATTAGCGGGGTAGAAACGAGGGGTGACAATATAGTAATTATTGGAAATGAAAACTGGTTAAATTTCAAGTCGTTATCGCTGGAACAACTGGAAATGTTGAACATTGTCCTGATCGCTCCCGGATATGTACATAGGGAAAACTATCGGTTAGAGGATCTGAACTCAAAGATCATTAATTCGGTCAATAAAGTGCCTAATAAATATCATTACACTGGATATGAACTGATTTATTTCGTGGGTGAAATGATGAAATCATACGGTGTATATTTTCAAACGGGCATGATCAAAATGGGGAAATATCCCGGAATCGTTTTTGAAGGATTCGATTATTCAGAAGGGAATGATAATGCCGTGGTTCCGCTTATCCTGTTTGAGAATTCAGAGTTTAAAATTGTCAATTAAAAATCCTATCGAATGATCAATAAATCTACAAGTAAGAAACTATTTGCAGAAGCCTTGGAATATATTCCTGGAGGTGTAAATTCCCCGGTCAGGGCATTTAAAGCGGTAGGGGGCGATCCTGTTTTTATTGCTTCCGCAAAAGGAGCGTATATTTACGATGTAGACGGAAATGAATATATAGAGTTGATCAATTCATGGGGACCCATGATCCTGGGCCATGGTAATAAACTGGTGGAATCCGCCTTGATATCGGCAGTCAAGGATTCCACATCCTTCGGGGCACCAAGCGAAATTGAAGTGAAGATGGCCCGTTTAATTTCGGAAATGGTTCCATCGATTGAGAAAGTACGAATGGTGAACAGTGGAACGGAGGCTACCATGTCGGCCATTCGACTTGCACGGGGATATACAGGCAGGGAAAAGATCATAAAATTCGAGGGATGCTACCATGGACACGGAGATTCCTTTTTGATCGCTGCCGGAAGTGGAGCTGTTACCATGGGCACTCCAGACAGTCCCGGTGTAACAGATGGAACTGCCAGAGACACCTTGACCGCGAAATTTAATGATTTAAAATCAGTCGAAGTGCTTGTAAACGAAAATAAAGGTCAGGTCGCTGCCATTATTGTGGAACCGGTTGCCGGCAATATGGGATGCATTCCACCTGATGATGGATTTTTGGAAGGGTTAAGAAACCTGTGTAACGAGCATCAGATCCTGCTTATTTTCGATGAAGTGATGACCGGATTCAGATTATCGGCGGGGGGTGCCCAGCAATTGTATCAGGTAGTCCCGGATCTGACCACATTGGGCAAGATTATCGGCGGAGGACTTCCGGTAGGTGCCTATGGTGGAAGGAAGGAAATCATGGACTTTGTTTCTCCCTCAGGCCCGGTTTATCAGGCGGGAACTTTATCCGGAAATCCCATGGCGATGCATGCAGGCTATGCCATTTTAAGCTTTTTATGGAAGAATCCCTCCATCTACAATGACCTGGATGCAAAAACAAATTCGATATGTACAGGGATAAAGGAAAATCTTAAATCCCATTCCCTCAATTTTACTATCAACCGGGTTGGATCCATGTTTACCCTGTTCTTTAACGAAAATCCTGTCCGGAATTTCGAGGATGCTAAAAAATCCGATCTGAAGGTTTTCGGGGAGTATTTCAATTTTATGCTTGAAGAGGGTATTTACCTTGCACCTTCTCAGTTTGAGTCACTTTTTGTTTCAAATGCAATCGTTCAAAAGGATATAGACCGGATCATCGAAGCCAATTTTGAAGCACTAAAAAAGGTTTTGAGTTAGGGATCCCGTATTTAAGATTATTATTCGATCCTAATCAGGCGATTGAATGTGAAATCTTTAAATGTTTTGATGATCCTTTTCGAAACGATGAGACAAAAATTAAAATTTTGAGACATATGTATCATATAACCACAATAATTTTTAATTTTAATGTCAAAGATTAGATTTCTGTGAACAGGTATGTATTTTTTTATATTTCGATAGGGCTTTTGTTCATCCATTTATACTCCAACGCCCAGAATATCATTCCAGATGATTCCATTACCTATGAGACTTTTTACGATGATCCGGAAAATATTAATAAGCTATACTTACACATTCAACCGGTATATGGAGAGCTTTTTATGACAAATGTGAATATCGGATATGGTGTGGAAGTTGATTATTTTCTTAAGGATAAATTGGATCTTAACGGAAGTTTCAGGAAAACCTATGGGAAAAAATTTGATTTTATCCGGGATGTAGCTGAAAAAAACAGCGAAGCACTTAATAATCCTAAGAAATTTTATTTTGCCGAGATAGGTGCAGCCTTTCATATCATTGACAGGGAAGAAGCCTCAAAAGCTAAGTTCATTTTGTATTCGGAAACCTTTCATTATCAGAATAAGTGGGAATCCATGATCCCGAAATACATAGAAGCGCCAGCCAAGTTGCGTCGTATATACGGCATCCGTTTCGGTGGGGCTTCCTATCAAAGTGCCATCGATGTAAACCGGGTTATCCACAGGCAGGAGAACCTTCCAATGGATACCCTCAATGGTTTATCCGTTTATTCAAATATCGTAAACCATGGCTTCTATATCGGGGGACTTCTTAAATTGATAAAAAATGTCACAATCAATTTTGATCAAATATACCAACAGGTTACCAATGACCTGATATTCAGTACCTTTCTGGATATTTTAATATTCCCATTCACGACGGTGGATGATATACGCTATATTCCTTCACCCGGATTTCCGGAAAGAAAACTTTCCGGTAGTATCATTGATACCAGTATGCTGGGGGTAAGAGCGGGTATTAATGGGAAATTTAACAGGGATTTCAGTTTCGGTTATACGATTGAAATAGGATACCGTCCCGGAATAAAGGGGCAGAATTTTTATGCGCTCGGAAAAATCAGTTTTCCGTTGATCGGTCTGATGCTTGAAAAACCTTCTGATAACACGCCAAATTAATCATTTACCGGAACGAGTAAAACAGCATCTGCTATTAAAGGTTTTGCATAATCTTCGGTACGTATCGTGATGGAAAATTCCTGATCCTTCTTAAGGACGTATGTACCAAGATTTACCCAGTTTCCTATATGCTTAGCGTAATCCACAATGCTTTCTTTTTCACCTCCTGCGTAATTAATCACTGATTTTATTTTTCCCGGGTATTTTTGATGGGTACTTTCCCAATTGTAAAGAGGACAATAAAAGTAGACCTTATAATTGGAATCCCGGTCGCCTTGAATCCTGAACCTGAAATAATCTTCCTGAGTTGGCTCATTAAGCACCATTAATGAATTTTTATAATTTCTCATGAAGTGAGTTTCCTGAATCCACTCCCCGTGGTAATTAACATTAAGGTCCTCATTGTCCACGGTAATGTCCGGAGGTGTTCCATCTAACAATGGATCGGTTTCCATAATCCTATTAATATCTTCATAATGGACCTGCTGAATAGAAATCTCCTGATCAATGGAAAGTGAGGCAGCAATAGCCGATGCCTGGCCCAGGACCATAAAAACAGGTTCCATTCGGATCGACCCGAAGGCAATATGACTGGCAGATAGACAAACCGGAACAATCAGGTTATTACACTCAACTTCAAGAGGAACCAGTGAACGGTAGGAGATGGGATAAGGAGGAAACCCCCCTATCTGAACATCTCCCTCATTTTTCACTGAATTATTAACTACAAGACGCTGGCAATTATGGGAATCCATGGTATAGGCTGCAAGGGCTATCGGGTCTTCCACGACGCTGTCACCCGTACAATGATGTTCGGTCATGACGTAGGAACCGATCATTCTCCTGGCTTCCCTGATATACAATTGCGGAGTCCAGTTTCCGTTTTCAAGGTATTCATCCATTGGGTAGCCCCATGACGAGATCTCCTTCCTTATTTCCACTGGGACTCGGGGATCATACCTCAAAAAATAAAGAAGACCTTTGGTATAGGATACATGGTCATCGAAAATCTGTTTTCTTACAGCCCAATCTGCTTCGGGGTATTCGAAATTCATTCCGATCATATCGGTCGAAAATCCTCCCTTGTTGTTTATATCTGTCTTATGATTGGGCATTAAACTCCAGATGAAATAATCCTGCAGGCTCCGATTATCGGGCTGTGCTTCAATAAGCCGGATGAGAAGTTCGTACCGGGAAGAATCATAACCTTCCGGACGGGTGATCGGGAGCAGGTTATCCGGATCATTTGTCAGGCAGATCCTGAAATTGTATGCCTGTACTTTATGGTCTCCGGTTCCTTCCGGTTGAAGTACTTCCCGGTTGATCCCCCACAATAATCCGCTTTCGGGGTTCCCCCTGATTAAATAAGGATCCACGCCATCCGGAAATTGATGATATTCCCGTAACTGTACCCCGTTCAGGGTCTCACCGTATTCATCATTGGATTCGCGACCTATCGTATAGGATACCCCTGCTTTTGCGAGCAGATCCCCTTCATAAGAACAATCAAGGAAAGTTTTTCCCTGGATAACCCTTGGATTTCCTCGGTCTTTTACGGTCGTGCGGTCGATTTCGATGGAATGGATCCGATTCTGGTCTTTATTCACGGAAAGGATGCAATGATCGTAAATTACGGGCACCTCTTCTTTTTTAATATAACTTTGAAATATTTCCAGGGCAACTTTCGGTTCAAACTTCCAGGATTCGAATTGTCCATAATAATCACCCAGTTGCCTGTAAAAATTTCTGGCCAGCCCAGTGACCGCATATTTATTCCCGATATCCGTTTGCCCCAGTCCACCGGCACTCAAACCTCCCAGACGATGGCCGTGATGAATCAAAATTACGGATTTACCCATCTTTCCGGCCGAATAAGCAGCAATCACTCCCGCAGAAGTACCTCCATAAATTACTAGATCATAGGTTTTCTGGATTTCGTAATTGTTCGTGCATGAGTAAGACAGCACGAGGTTTATGACCAAAAGAAAGTAGTATTTCATGTAAAATATAGATAATTATTTACCAATGGCGTATTGAATACCACCCATCACATGTTCCATGAAAAGGGGTTCCTCAAATGTTTCATTCGTATGGCCAAATCCTGTATAGAAGATTCGTCCGCCTTCAAACTCATGGTACCAGACAATCGGATGATCATTTTCCATTTCACCTCCTTCGTATGACGTTTCATCCAATTTAGCGAGTACCTTAATGTCGGGATTTACTTGTTTAAAATTATACCATTCATCGAAACGTATCCATTCATCGGGCAGCATTTTAGTAGATAAGTGATTTTTATCCACTACCTTTACGACTGCTTCCTGTTGTTTGGGATGGCTTTTAAAATAACCTCCGGCCATTTTACCGTACCATGGCCAATCATACTCCGCATCGGTTGAGGCATGGATGCCGACATATCCGCCTCCGCCCTGAATATATTTTACCAGCGCCTCTTGTTGATTTTCATTGAACAAATTTCCAGTCGTATTTAAAAAGATCAACGCATTGTATTTCTTTAAATTATTGTAGGAAAATAATGAAGCATTTTCGGTAGAATCCACCCGGATGTTTTGTTCGAGCAGCAAACGGGCAAGCACCTCACGACCTTTTTCAATAGAACCGTGCCTGAATCCCATGGTTTTAGAAAAAATCAAAACACGGACGTCCTGGGCTTTTACTGCGGAAATAAAAAATGAAAACAGAAATACCAAAATAAAAATAAATCCTGTTGATTTCATGATAATAATTAAATTAAAAGTTGTATGTTAATAAAAGAGCATGATTTTGAATTCATTTCAACTATGCACCTCCTTAATTTCTCCAGAAATACGGACTGAATAAGATCAGAACCGTAAATAGTTCCAGACGTCCCAGCAACATCAGGAACGACAAGAACCACTTTCCTGGAAATGGGATATGTGCAAAATTATTGACCGGACCCACCGTACCAATGCCAGGTCCGATATTTCCAACCGAGGTGGCAACGCTGCCCAGCGCAGTGGAAAAATCGACCCCTATCAAGGACATGATTACGGATCCCAGAGCAAATACCATAAAATACATAATCATAAATGCCAGTACATTAAAGGTTATATCTTTAGATACAGCCTTGTTGTTTAATCGTACCGGAAGTACTGCATTCGGGTGTAACAGGCGTTGAAGTTCAAGGAGACTGTTCTTTACAAGAATTACGTGCCGGATGACTTTAACACCTCCGGCTGTGGATCCTGCGGATGCTCCAATGAACATCAACATAAAGAAGATCACCGTTATCAGAGAATGTATGGACGTATAATCAAGGGTTACATATCCTGTAGTACTAACGATGGAAACCACCATAAAAAGAGATCCACGAAATGCCGGTTCGAACTTTTCAGTGGTGAATCCCATGATGGCCAATGCGATTAATATTCCGAAGATCAATGTGAAGATGGAATAGAATCTGAATTCTTCATTCTGCCATATTTTTTTAATTTGTCCATGAAGACCAAAATAGGTAAGTGTGAAATTCGTTCCTGCTAGAAACATAAATACGATGATCACATAATGAATAAATGGATTTGTAAAATGTGCAATACTTGCATCTTTCGTCGAAAATCCACCAGTAGCCATCGTAGTGAGCGAATGATTTATGGCATCGAAGAAACTCATTCCTCCCAATAAAAGCAGTATTAATTCCATACTTGTCAGAATAACGTAAATGAGCCAGAGCCGGATGGCTGTTTCACGTATTCGTGGCCTAAGTTTATCCGGGGATATTCCGGGAGCTTCTGCTACAAATAGCTGCATTCCTCCGATCCCCAGGATGGGAAGAATTGCAACCGCCAGGACGATGATGCCCATACCTCCTATCCACTGTGTGAGGCTCCTCCAAAATAATATTCCCATGGGCAGCGATTCAATATCGGTTAAAATAGAGGCTCCTGTGGTTGTATAACCTGAAATGGTTTCGAAAAAAGCATCTGCATAATGCGGGATGGCTCCACTAAATACATATGGGAGGGAACCGGTAATTGACATGGTGAGCCATCCAAAGGTAACGATCAGATAGCCATCTCTTTTTCTTAGTTCGGTATCTTCCGATGATTTTAATGTAAACCAGATGATTAATCCGGTAGTAATGGATATAACGGAAGATAAAAGAATGGATTTCCAGGAACTTTCATGATAGTACAGGGAGAAGGGGATACAGGTAGCCATAAAACTGCCATTAAAAATGATCAACAATCCCAGTAAACGTATGATCTGCTTAAAATTGAATCGCATGAAGTGATTGATCAGTTAAAAAATTTTTCTACCTGATGAATACAATCCGGAAGACTTAGTACTACAACCCGGTCATTGGGTTCTATCTTAAATTCTCCAGTAAGTGATTTAACTTCGCCCTCCCTGATCACACCTCCGATGATGGCAGATTTGGGAAAATTTAGTTTTTTAATGGCTTTTTCTGTTATTTTTGATTTTTCAGGTACTTCAAATTCCATAATTTCGGCTTCTACCCCATGAATTCCGGTAAGTGAAATAACCTGGCCTTTTCTGACATACCTGGATATAAAGTTGGCTGCGATCAGCTTTTTGTTAATCATCGTATCCACTCCGATATTCTGGGATATATGGATATAATCCATGTTTTCTACCAGCGCAATGGTTTTTTTAACACCCATGTTCTTGGCAAGTAAACAGGAAATAATATTGGTTTCAGAATTACCGGTTACCGCAACAAAAGCATCCATATCCGAAATTCCTTCTTCCCGTAATAATTCCACATTGCTGCAATCACCATTTACAACGAGCGTGTCGGGAAGATTATCTGCCAACTCAAAACTTTTGTCTCGATCTTTCTCTACCAGTTTAATATTATATTTTTTACTGAGGCGCCTGGCGGCATGGAAACCAATTTTGCTTCCTCCCATGATCATAACGTTCTTTATTTCGATGGTGTGTTTACCGCCGATTTTCAATAATTTTTTGACACCTTCCTGTTGCGCGATAAAATAAGCATGGTCATGTTCTCTGAATTTGGTCGAACCATGGGGCACCACCGTTTTCCCGTTTCTTAGGATCGCTACGGTTATAAAATCATGATCCGGATTCAAAAAAGCGGTTTCTTTTAAGGATTTGTTATAAAGTTGGTTCGATTCATCGATCGTAATACCTAGCAGGGTGAGCATGCCATTATCAAACTCAAAGGTGTCTGTGGCGGTAGATCTTGCCAACAGCCTTTTAATTTCGCGTGCTGCGAGTGATTCCGGAGATATCAGTTCATCGACGCCGATGGATGCGAGGTCCAGTATATCTTTTTTTAGAAAAAATTCAAGATTGCTGATCCGGGCAATGGTTTTTTCTGCACCGAGTTTTTTGGCAATTATAGCAGATGCAAGGTTCGTTTCTTCGAAACTGGTAACGGAAATAAAGAGACCCGATTCCGAAATCCCCGCTTCCTGTAATACACTGTAGGAGGTTGAGTTCCCCTTTACTGTTGCGCAATCAAGATGATTGGCCGCGTAATCGAGCTTCCCTTCGTCCAGGTCAATCAGGACGATATCCTGTTTTTCATAGGCAAGCAATTTGGCAAGGTGAAAACCTACTTCGCCAGCGCCCGCAATAATTATTCTCATGTATCAATTCCCAATGATTAAGCAAATTTGGATATATATCATGAACATTTCAAATTGTTGAGCCTGTTATATCTCAATTTTTCAAACCTTTGTAAAAGAAGCTTTTTTTTTACCTGATTTGTAAAATTCATCAGCCACGTTATGGCTGGATTACAACTATTAAAAAATTCAGAAATGCAGTGTAAAAATTGTATATATATCGGGTTCAGATTTTACGTTCAACGACCCATTATGTAATTGCATGATCTGCCGGGAGAGAGCCAGGCCAATCCCGGACCCATCTTTTTTCGTGGTATAAAAAGGAATAAAAATCCGATCCATCGCCTCGGGAATAATTCCAGGCCCATTGTCTTTTACCTCAATGATCACACGCTGGTCCGAATCCAATCTCGCTCGTAGTTCCAGCCTGGGTTCATTGATCTCCACAATGGATTCTTTAGCATTTTTAATGAGATTGATTAAAACCATCTCAATTAATTCCCTGTCGGCAGTAATCTCCAGGTTATCCGGTGTCAAGGACATTTTAAACTCGATCCCCAGGCTTTCCATCTCCATTTTCAACAGGTTGTTGATGTGACTAAACATTTTTTTAATGGGGACAATCGTGAATTTAGGTTTTGGAATGGAGGTATAGTCGCGATAGGCATCCACAAAACGAACTAATCCCTTACTCCTGTTTTCGATGGTATTCAAACCATCACTAAGATCCTCAATCGATTCCTTTTCTATATAAGATCCACCATTTTTATTCACGAGATCTTCCTTCAGGATCTGACTAAGGGTTTCAGTGAGCGAGGCAATGGGTGTAATTGAGTTCATGATCTCATGTCGCAAAACCCTAGTCAGATTCTGCCAGGCTTCAATTTCCTTTTGTTGTAATTCGGTTTCAATATTCTGTAAGGCCACCAGTTTGAAAGTATTGCCTCTCAGGCGTAATTCGGTGGCATGCATGGCAAGGGAAACATCACTGCTCTTTCGCATCAGGGATTTATGGCCCGGTTTTAGTTCATTCAGTTGACGAAACAATTCTGGATTAATTGGTTTCAGTTCAGCAATATTATGAATCTGGGGAGCCTGAAGGAACCTTTTTGCCGTCGTATTGATCAGACCGATATTACCCTCCTGATCAAAAGAGATCAAACCGGTACTTACGTGCTGAACGATGGTATGCAAATAACTGAGATTCTCTTCCTTTTCGGCCCTGGCCTGCCGAAAGGCCTCCAATACTTCATTGAATGCCCGGTTCAGTTCCCTGAACGATCTTCCGAGTTTATTGTCGTAAGCAAAGCCTGATGAAAAATCAGAATATTTAATTGATTCAAGGAAACGTGTCAGTTTACGGTTGGTCTTCTCCACAAACCGGATGATATCAAACAGCTGAAACAGAATAATGAATCCAAGGATAATAGGGCTTACATATCGATTTTCGTAAGTTAACAGGTAAATAAATATATAGGTTGAAATGAATAATAGTATTACCCGAATAATTAATGAGATCCTGAAATTATTAAAGCCCATATTTTTCTAATCTTCTGTACAAGGATGACCGGGTAAGTCCTAATTCGTTGGCTGCCTGGGTTATATTCCCATTATATTTTTGTAACACTTTTCTGATCAAGATTTTTTCCACTTCTTCAAGATGAAATTCATCAAGTTGAATACCGGCATCTCCCTTATCCTGTGAGGTGGGACTGAAGAAAAAATCCTCGGGATTAAGTATATGCCCGTTGCTCATGATGACGGCCCTTTCGATGGCATGTTGTAATTCCCGCACATTTCCTGGCCAGGAATATTTAGTCATCTTTTTCTGGGCGGCTTCGCTAATTGTATAAATATTTTTATTATACTTTTTACTGTATATCTGTAAAAAATGTTCTGCCAGCAGATCTATATCTTCGGTTCGGTTTCTGAGTGGAGGAAGCTCAATTTCAATCGTATTAACCCTGTATAACAAATCCTGGCGGAATTTATTCTCCTTTACCATGTCATATATGGGGAGATTGGTGGCGCAGATCAAACGGATGTCAATGGGCAGGGGTTTATTCGAACCTACACGGATCACCTTTCTATTTTGCAATACACTTAAGAGTTTGGCCTGAAGGGGCGGAGAGAGGTTTCCAATCTCGTCCAGGAAAAGGGTTCCACCCGAAGCGATTTCAAATCTACCGGGCCTGTCTTCTTTGGCATCAGTGAAAGATCCCTTCATATGACCGAAAAGTTCACTTTCAAACAAGGTTTCGCTAATGGCTCCCAGGTCAACATTAATAAATACTTCATCCTTTCGTTTTGAATTACGATGAATAGCACGTGCGATCACTTCTTTCCCGGTTCCGTTTTCTCCAAGTATCAGAACATTTGCATCCGTTTCCGCGACCCGGTCGATGGTTTGAAAAACCTTGATCATAGCGGAGGATTTTCCGATGACATCCTGGAATTTAAAATCGATATCGGAAAAAATCTGTTTTTGTTTGTTTTTCAGATCATGGACCTCAATTTTAGATTTTCGCAATTGGATTGCGGCATTCACAGTTGCCAGTAAACGTTCGTTTTCCCATGGTTTTAAAACGAAATCGGTAGCCCCCTCCTTTATGGCTTTCACCGCCATCTGGACATCCCCGTAGGCTGTAATTAGGATCACTACTGCTGATGGATCTATTTCCAGTATCCTTTCAAGCCATACAAAACCCTCATGACCGCTGCTTACATCCTTGGTGAAATTCATGTCAAGAAGGATGACATCATAATTATCGTTATTGAGCAGATTGGGTATGCTGTCCGGATTTTTTTCGATATCAACCTGTTTGAAATGACGTTTCAGAAACATCCTGGCCGCACGTAGTAAATCCTCATTATCGTCGACAATAAGTATTTTTCCCGTTTTATTGTTTTCTTTCGACATAATAAAATAGGATCCTTTTAATTCAAAGTAAAATTAATCTTAATTCTTGTGAATTTAAAAACTTTTACTTCAACGGCAAATAATTACTTTTTGGGCAATTTATTGACCGCTAGCGGACACCCACGTTCGTTGATGGACGTTTGAGGATCGGTTTAGCGGTTAAATTTCTCTATATTGGCAGTTTTATAAATTGGCACACTTGTTGGCATCAGATAGGTGAGCGCAAAAAGTCGAATCGTATGTCAATGGACAGGAAAATAAAGAAAAAGATCTGGACCTTTAAGAGGATTTCCATGTATGCGTTGGGTTTATTATTCCTTTCATTTGTTCTGTACTCTTTTCTCTTCGCCGATAAACGATCGAAAGTCAAGGTCGACTCCGAAAAAATAACTATTGGAGAAGTAAAATTCGGCACTTTTCAGGATTTCATTCCCGTAACCGGAAATGTTCAACCCATTGAAACCCGTTATCTGGATGCTATTGAAGGAGGAATCATTCAGTCAATCAATAAAGAGACCGGTGAGATATTAGAAAAAGGCGATGTGATCCTAAAATTATCGAATACGTCTTTGGAGTTAAGTGTATTGAGTCAGGAAGCAGCGCTTTATGAATCTATTAACCGATCCTCCGATACCCGGCTGTCGATCAACCAGAACGACCTGAATCAACAAGCCCAATTGGCGGAAATAAAATATCAGATCGAATTACTGAAGCCTCAATACGAACGTTACAAGCAGCTTTATAAAAAAAATCTGATATCAAAACGTGAATTTGAGGAAGTCGAAGAGCAGTATAAATATTATATGAAGCGACAGGAACTTACATATGCATCCTATCGCCAGGATTCACTGGCTAGAAGTTCCCAGATAAGCCGTATTGATCAATCGCAAAGACGGATGATGCAGAGCCTTGAAGGAGTAGGTAGAATTCTTGAAAATCTCGTGATCCGTTCTCCTATCAATGGGCAACTGGCAACACCTGACCTTGAAATCGGGCAATCCATTAACCCGGGGGAAAGAATCGGTCAGATCGATGTGCTGGATAGCTTTAAAGTACGAGTCCGGATTGATGAGCTTTATCTCCCAAGAACCGAAAGAGGGCTGAAAGGTACTTTTACGCTTGCAGGCGACGAATATGAACTGGTTATTACCAAGATATATCCTACTATTACCGATGGACGCTTTGAAGTGGATATGGAATTTACCGGGGAGCAACCCGACGGGATAAAAAGAGGACAAAGTGTTAGAATAAGGCTTGAGTTGGGTAATTCGGCACAGGCGCTTTTGTTGCCCGTAGGGGGGTTTTATAAGGATACCGGTGGGAACTGGGTATATGTACTCGAAGGGGACGGGGCTAGGGCTGTGAGAAAAGACATACGGCTCGGACGCAAAAATCCGGAATATTTTGAGGTGACCGACGGTCTCGAACCTGGTGATCGTGTGATTACATCTTCCTACGACCATTTCGGAGACAATGAAGTATTATTATTAAAATAAACAGGAATTAGAACTTAAAATAAGAAATAATGATCAGAACGAATAATCTTAAAAAGGTTTTTACAACGGATGAAGTAGAAACCACCGCATTAAACAACATCAATCTTGAAATTAAAGAAGGTGAATTTGTGGCCATAATGGGACCTTCGGGATGTGGAAAATCAACCTTACTTAACATTGTCGGCTTGCTCGATAATCCAACGGAAGGGGAATATCATTTTACGGAAAAGGAGGTTTCCAAGTATTCCGAACGCCAGCGGGCCCAGCTCAGGAAAGGATCAATCGGATTCGTTTTCCAGAGTTTTAATCTGATTGATGAACTTACCGTCTTTGAGAATGTCGAACTTCCCTTATTGTATCTGAAAGTCCCGTCCAGTGAAAGGAAAAAGAAGGTGGAGGAAGTACTCGAACGGATGAACATTATGCATCGCCGAAATCATTTCCCGCAGCAACTATCCGGAGGACAACAGCAGCGGGTGGCCATCGCGCGTGCCATTGTCGCCAGGCCAAAAGTTATTCTTGCCGATGAGCCCACGGGTAACCTGGATTCTGCCAACGGAGAAGAGGTGATGAAATTACTGGCGGAACTGAATGAAGAAGGAACCACGATCATCATGGTGACCCACTCACCCTATGATGCAAACTATGCTCATCGGATAGTGAACCTGTTCGACGGTAAGATCGTGACTGAAAATATCAAGGAACAGTTCCATATTTAATTTACCCTCTTGGAAAATAAAAATAAAGTTTCACGCAATGCACACGAATGATTCGCCAAAAACGTATATAATTAAATATCCTTATATGTCCTTGGCAACAATCTCAGCAGGCTTTGCGTGAAACTTTTATAAATTACTTTTCATTTTTTAACAGCATCACGAATTCATCAACTCTTCAATTTCTTCCGTTTCAATTGGTATGGTCTTCATTAAATCATGGATTCCATCTTTTGTGATCACGACATCATTTTCAATCCGGATGCCCAGATTCTCTTCCCTGATATAAATTCCTGGTTCGACCGTATACAACATTCCTGGTTCAAATTTACGATACATATTACCGACATCGTGTACATCCAGGCCCAGATGATGGGACGTTCCATGCATAAAGTATTTTTTATATGCGGGTTTTTCAGGATCTTGATTTTTAATGTCCGTTTTATCAATCAGGCCCAATTTCAACAGCTCGGATTGCATGATTTTTCCAATTTCCTTGTGGTATTCGGGAATTGCATTCCCTGGTCTCAGCAGTTGAAACGCCTCCTTCTGAACTTTCAAAACCGCATTATATACATCTTTCTGCCGTTGGGTAAACCTGCCGTTTACCGGGATGGAACGGGTCAGATCTGCATTGTAATTCGCATATTCGGCACCGATATCGAGGAGAAGAATGTCCCCGTCTCTGCACTCGTCTTTATTTTCAATATAATGAAGAACGCATGCATTAAATCCGGAGGCAATAATAGGTGCATATGCGAATCCTCTGGATCGGTTTTTTATAAATTCATGGATCAGTTCCGCTTCAATTTCATATTCGAAGATCCCCGGTTTTACAAATGGAAGTATTCTTCTAAATCCGCATTCCGTAATGTCACACGCCTTTTGCATGACCTCAATTTCAATTTTGTTTTTAATCATACGGAGTTCATATAGAATCGGGGCTGCCCGAAAATATTGATGTAACGGAAATCTTTCTTTACACCATGATACAAAGCGGGAATCCCGGGTTTGAACCTCAGTCAATGGTCTCCGTGTATGCTCGTTGGCATTCAGGTAAACATGACTTGCTTCCGCCATCAGGGCATTGAAAGTAGCTCCGAACTGCGAAAGCCACATGACCTGTTTTATTCCTGAAATTTCGGTTGCTTCCGACTTTGTATATTTATGTCCCTCCCAGATAGCAATTTCTTCATTGGTTTCTCTTAAGAATAGTATTTCACGCATTTTTTCATCCGGATGATCCGGGAATAATACCAATATTGATTCCTCCTGATCAATGCCCGAAAGATACAGCAGATCACTGTTTTGACGAAATGGCATGGTCCCATCCGCATTGGTGGGCAAAATATCGTTTGAATTGAATACAGCTATGGATCGCGGCAATATTTTTTTATAAAAATTCTGCCTGTTTTTTACAAAAAGTTTCTGATCAATGGGTAAATATCTCATACGTAATTAAAATTATTCGAATCGGATTAAGTTAATTATTACTCGCAAGGTAGTAGAATAACCCGTGATTTAAAAGTAGGCTATTATTCCCGTATCTTATAACATTATTACTACTTTTGCGAAGGAAGTGAAAATGAAGTTAGATCATCAAGTATTCGAGTTCCCCAACGAAATCCGGTTTGTTTATAAACAGGTAAATAATACGAAGGTATTTCATTGTGGATTTATTCTGGATGTAGGCAGCAGAGATGAATTACCTGAAGAACAGGGATTAGCTCATTTCTGGGAGCATATGGCATTCAAAGGAACCGAAAGACGTAAAGCTTTTCATATCATCAACCGTCTTGAATCGGTAGGAGGAGAATTAAATGCTTTTACAACCAAGGAAAAATTAAGCTTTTATGCATCGGTCCTCGAGGACCATCTGGAGAAAGCGATCGACCTGTTGACGGATATCACTTTTCATTCCGTATTTCCTGAAAGGCAGATTGACCGGGAAAGAATGGTGATCCTCGATGAAATTGCCATGTACAACGACAGTCCAGAGGAAAATCTACAGGATGAATTTGATGAGGTGGTTTTTGGAAAACACCCCCTGGGTCAGAATATCCTGGGCACGGTTGAATCTCTACATACATTCCATAAACAGGAATTTTTAAATTTTATTCAACAGAATTTATCCACCGATCGGATTGTACTGGCGGCTGTTGGGGCCTATCCCTTTCAGAAGGTGATGAAAATAGTCCGGAAGTATATAGTTGCTATTCCGGCTTTTCGTAAAGACCGCAAACGTAAAAAACCCGATTATTATTACGGACAAAGGATCATTAAAGATAAATCCTTCGGAAGATCCTATTGCGCCATAGGGCGCAATGCCTATCGATTGAATGACGACCGGCGTTATCCTTTCTTTATGCTTGTCAATATACTCGGGGGGCCCGGGCTGAACTCCAGGCTCAATCTTTCCTTGCGGGAAAAGTATGGTTATGTATATTCTGTGGATGCATCGTATCATGGGTTTACGGATTCGGGATTGACAGCCATCTATTTCGGTACTGAAAAAAAATACCTGAACAGAAGCATTAAAGTTGTGCTGAAGGAAATTGAGAAAATGAAGAATCATCGTCTCGGGACTATGCAGCTTCATAATGCAAAACAGCAGATCAAGGGACAATTGGCTATTGCCGAAGAGAATAATACAAGTCTGATGTTGATGATGGGAAGAAGTTTGCTCGATTTAAATAAAATTGAATCCCTGGAAGAGGTATTTTCAAAAATAGATCTTATTTCAGCTTCTGATATTCTGGAAGTAGCCAATGAGATTTATGAAAAAGAAAAATTAAACTATTTAATCTTTCAACCTATATAACATGGATATTATTGCGGAAGATATTCAGAAATATGCAGAAAAATATTCGTCGGTTGAATCCGATGTGCTGGCTGCCCTTAACCGGGAAACAAATACAGGTTTTCTTTTTCCCAGGATGATAAGTGGGCATTTACAGGGACGTTTTTTATCCATGATATCCTGTCTGATGCAACCGCGCAGAATACTGGAAATAGGAACTTTTACCGGATATTCTGCTATTTGCCTGGCAGAAGGCTTGTGCAAAGGCGGAATGCTTCATACCATTGAGTTGAATGATGAGAATGAAACCAAAATCCGTGAATATTTTACTAAAGCCGGAATCGAAAAAAAAATACAACTCCATTTCGGTAATGCTATGGATATTATTCCTTCACTTGATGAAACGTTTGATCTGATATTTCTGGACGCGGATAAAGAAAATTACATAAACTATTATCACCTGATTATGGGAAAGCTGAGGCAGGGTGGCCTTATTCTTGCTGACAATACCCTATGGAGTGGAAAGGTTCTTGAAACATCTCAAAACGATAAAGAAACAGCGGGTATTCGTGAATTTAACGATATAGTTACTCAAGATAACCGAGTCGAAAACGTTTTATTGACGATCCGGGATGGTATTATGATGATAAGGAAAAAATGAGAAATACGTTATTCATATTTACTTTTATGTTGATCGGTGCTTTTGCAATCGGTCAGACACCCAGAGTCCCCTCGGTAATACAATTTGCAGAAATGGAACTCAGGCTGAATGATCGGGCCAGGGAAGAAATTCAACTGGATGTAAATTCACTGACGCGAAGTGAAAAGTACTTTAATATCAAACTGGAGCGGGTCATACAATATTTCCCAATCATTGAAAGGATTTTGCGGGAAGAAAATGTGCCGGATGATTTTAAATACCTGGTCATTCAGGAATCGGCACTGATACCTGATGCTGTTTCCACTTCGAATGCAGTTGGATTCTGGCAGTTTAAGGAATCCTCCGGGCAGGAAGTGGGACTGCGGATTGACCGGCAGGTGGATGAAAGGATGAATATTGTATCGGCCACCCGGGGGGCCGCCAAATACCTGAAGACCAGTAACTTTTATTATAATAACTGGATTTATTCGCTGATTGCCTATAATACAGGAAGAGGGGGTGCCGAAGCACATGTAGATCGTCGTCATTTCGGGGATAAAAAAATGGATATCAACAAACATACACACTGGTATGTTAAAAAATATCTGGCTCATAAGATCGCATTTCAGGATGCGCTTTCCCGAAATTATATCCAGACGAAAAGTTTGTATGAATATACCGACGGTGGTGGTAAATCCCTGTCCGAAATCGCTGCCGAGCTCAATGTGGAGCCCGATGAACTGTTTGTCTATAATAAATGGGTAAGAAGAGGCAAAATACCTACGGATAAAATTTATACAGTGATTATACCCGGTGAACGTCAACCCCAGGGACTGATTGTGGAAACGGTTAAAGGTAACGGAACGCATGTTCCTGTACCCGATCATGGGAAATATCCCCTGATCAAGAAAATAAAGAACAGTGATTCCCGGATTTTGCTCATCAATGGGATACCCGGAACACTGGCAGGAAAAGGAGAGGATATTGAATCATTGGCAGATGTCGGCCAGATCCCCCTGAAAGATTTTCTTAAATATAACGATATTGATATTACACACCGGGTAATACCGGGCCAGGCATATTATTTTGACAAAAAGAAAAATAAGGCACGGGAACATTATCATACGGTTTACCCGGGTGAAAACAGCTGGATTATTGCTCAGAAATATGGGATAAAAGAGAATAAACTACTCCGTAAGAACAGGATAAAGGCAAATCATAGCGATTTTAAAGCCGGAAGAGTCGTGTGGATGAGATTTATCAGGCCTCCCGACCACCCGGTTGAGTACAGGGAAATCCCCAAAGAATTCACATCTACGGCTCATAAACCGACAGAAAGATCATATTCTGAAAACCCGGTCAGTTTGGAAACTGGTCCGCTCGAAGATCCGGTAAATAGCGAGGAGGACCAGCCGGAGGAGGGTCGGGATAATTACATTGAAACTCATCTGGAACAATCCAAAGATTATTCTACGGGGAACAATACTCCTGAAAAATCCACGGGGGAAAATTCTCAGAATGGTTATTATGGAAATCCATCGAATGGCTCTACAAATACATCTTTTCCTCTTTTTCATGTCGTGGAAGCGGGGGAAACCCTTTATGGTATATCTAGAAAATATGAAATTCCGGTCGAAAAAATACGAATCATCAACGACCTCAGTGTCGATGAAGGATTACAGATCGGGCAGAAGATATATCTCAAAAATCCTTTTCCAGAAAAACCACCCCCCGGTGAAAAGGAGAATATTGAAGAGAATCCAACCAATCCTTACATGATTTATCATGTTAAAAAAGGGGAAACATTATACGGTATTTCCAGAAAATTCAACGTCTCAATTGAGGAAATTATGGATTGGAATTCAAAAAATGACTATTTCATCCAGGAAGGAGATCTTCTTAAAATCAAACAATGATCCTTCCATATCATTATTGTGTTAATCTGATTGGTAATATTACGTAGATAATAAATTATTCATTTTTCATTATATTAACTTTACATTTCATTTAATTTTGCATGCATTGGATAATTTTGTCGTTTATTGTAAAAATTATTTTATATAATTATTTTTAGTTTTTATTTAAAACTTCCTTTATTATTGTGATTATAATGAGTTTTTAAATAATGGGAAATAATTCCAAGCACATCGAGTTGGTAATGCTTGTCGATGATAATGATACTGATAATTTCATCAGCAGAAGGATCATTGAAATAACCAAGTTCTCTGACAATGTTGTGATCAAAAATTCAGGTAAAAGTGCACTTGAATATTTACAGGAAAATAAAACTGAAAAATCGAAAATTCCGGATCTGATCTTTCTTGACATCAATATGCCCATTGTCGATGGATTTGTTTTCCTGTATGAATTTGAAAAATTTGAACACCAAATCAAGGAAAAGTGCAAAGTGGTAATTCTATCTTCATCCGACAATAAACGAGATATTGATAAGATAGTAAACAATGATCACGTAATAAAATTTATTACCAAACCTCTTACTGAACTCGCGCTGGATGAAGTGAAAGAAATATTTTAATCGGCTGCCCGGTTCAAACAAATTTCATTTTCATACTATTTCAGATTCGTTGATCGGGATTTAGCTCAATTATTTTGGGATGATCCAATGTTAGAATTGCCGTGTCGTTATACTAATACTCGGTATCCAGCCCCAGTTTATTTTTAAGTTCGATCAGATTAGGATTTTTTTCGGCCAGGTAATTGAATTTATCTGTATTCGTATAGATTTTTCTGTTTTTTGAATTTCCCTTTGCTTTCAGTTCCGTGATGATCCGGATTTGGTCATTTCCCAATGAGTTTCTCAGATAACCGATAAGATTACTTTTGAATCGTTCAAGTATATCCTCTTCAAGGGCGTTGTCGATGAAAATAGTGATTTTTTGGTCTTCCGCCAATTCATAAGGTTTGGTCATCAAATTAGACTCAGAACTTTTATTTGAAGTTTTAAGGATTTCCAAATACGCTCTCCACGCTTTTTCAAGTTCCTTCTGATCAAATGTTTTATTCCTTCCCTTTTTTGATATTTCACCGGTATCCTGATCCGGTATCTTCTCTTTTAATAGGTCAGGTTGATTTTTTAGATCCTTAAGGGAAGGAATCCGTAGTGTTCTTTTTTCAGGTGGTTTTTTGGGTGAGACTGGCGGTTGAGAAGTTGTTTTTTTTATTTCTCCTTTTCCTTCCGATGGGAGGAGTTTGTCTTCGGATTTATGATTTTCAATTGCTTTCTGAGGATCGGATCTCTCTCGTTTGGCGGCTGCTTTGGTTATTGGTTTTTTTTTTAGTTCGCCAACCGTCGGCGGGATTTCTGATAACTTCAAGGCAGCGTTCAGATGCGTTAATTTAATCAGGGTGATTTCCACATGCAGTCGCTGATTATTGCTGCCTTTAAAACCCAGATCACTCTGGTTGGTAATATTTAACGAAGATAGCAAAAATGATTTACTGGCCAGTTTGCTTTGATCGAGATATTTTTTCCGGATCCCATCCGATACTTCGAGTAATTCAAGGGTCGCTTTGTCTTTACATACCAGCAGGTTTCGAAAATGTTCGGCAAGGCCTGTAATAAAATTCTGTCCGTCAAATCCTTTTTTTAATATATCATTGAAGGTGATGAGTACCCCTGATAGGTCTTCACGGATAAAAAAATCGGTTAGTTTAAAATAATAGTCATAATCAAGAATATGAAGATTCTCAGCAGTATCCTTATACGTGATGGTGTTGCCGGAAGAATAGGTAAGGATCAAATCAAATAAGGAAAGGGCATCGCGTAATGCCCCATCCGCTTTCTGTGCTATCAGATGTAAGGCTTCCGGTTCAGTTTTGATGTTCTCCTTTTCGGCGATAAGTGTAAGTCGTTCGGCAATATCGGTAATATCGATCCGGTTGAAATCGAATATCTGGCATCTTGACAGGATGGTAGGAATAACCTTATGTTTTTCAGTCGTAGCCAGGATAAAAATAGCATAGGGTGGAGGTTCCTCAAGTGTTTTCAGGAAAGCATTGAACGCGGAGGCCGACAGCATATGAACCTCATCGATGATATACACCTTATACTTACCATACTGGGGTGGATACCGCACCTGATCGATCAGGTTTCTGATATCATCCACTGAATTGTTGGAGGCGGCATCCAGTTCGTAGATATTCATAGCGGTTGAACTGCCCTCATTGTTTTGTGTAAATCCATTTATCATGTTGGCAACAATCCGGGCGCACGTGGTTTTACCCACCCCCCTGGGACCACAGAAAAGCAGGGCCTGGGCCAGTTGGTCCTGTTCAATGGCATTTTTCAGGGTAGTGGTTATATGATCCTGTCCTACGACTTCGTCAAATCCTTTGGGGCGGTATTTCCTGGCGGATACGATATAATTTCCCATCGGTGAAAGATAAGCAGTACAAAAATAAACACCAACCTAGGATAATAAAAATTAACCAGGAATATTGAGGAATTAATTTCCAGTGAGACTTATAAGATAACCAGCAAAACTTATAAAATCAGATCTCACTCTCAGCTGTTGCATGATCGGGAGGACAAGGTGAACAATCGAGTAGGCAAATCTAAATGCTGCCCCTTCCGGGATTCTCATCCCATCAAATGAAAGGGGTTTTTGATACAGCCTTTCAATCTCACCTTCACTAATTCAGAAATTAATCAATATTTTCGTGCCGCTGAAAGGGGCCAGTTTGAAGGGAGGGCTGAACGTTAAGAATCACACCGGTGGTGTGATTTAGTGAGGGGCCCGCCTGAAGGAGGGGCCGCATCAGAATAAAAATGATCCTGGTGAACCCCGAATGGATCGTTAAATCAAGCTTTTATTCCTGAAAGCGATGCCCGAGCCAGATTTCAAATAGCGTTCAAA
>Ga0209536_100001161_pt1 | contig 43569 bp, 32 predicted proteins | sample DeeMarSeWOR28_12_FD_187461 | JGI IMG/M metagenome (GOLD analysis project Ga0209536, IMG submission 187461) | Marine sediment microbial communities from White Oak River estuary, North Carolina - WOR-2-8_12 (SPAdes) (version 2) | ecosystem: Environmental > Aquatic > Marine > Intertidal zone >...
TCCTGAGAACTGGAGGACGCGTATTCGCCTTTATGGTGAAGTGGCCGCTGGCTCACATCCGACAATAGCATCCGTCTGGACGGCAAGAATCTTCCCGAATAGCATCGAAGTAGTCTGGCGCAAGGGTAATCCTTCAAGTACAGTCATCGAGTATGGCAAGCCTGGAGGAGATGTTTTAGGGGTGGTACAAGAATCAGGTAAGGAGGGCTGGGCGGTTATCCCGAACTTAAAATCTGATACCATCTACCAATTCCGGCTAATTGCCACCAGTCCGCAGGGATATAAGCACTACTCGCCCTGGTATTTAGCACGAACCCGTGCCGAAGATGGGACATTGGGAATTGTTCAATCAATGCAGGGTTTTGGAAAATTCTATTCCCATTTTCTCCCTGTAGCAGATGCCCCTCTTAGCAAGCCGATGGCTACTACATCGCGTATCGCGGGCAAAACTGTTAAGCTAACAAATCCCGGCTTCGAGTCCGGGATTAGAGGATGGATTCTTTCTGAGGGCCTTGAAAAAAAATCATCACGTGAAAACAACATATTAAAGCCATACCAGGAAGAAAATATGTTCGGATGGATGAGGATGGCAAGAGAAAAAAAGAATCATGAGTTGTATAGAAAAGACTCCGTCACACAAAAGGTTAGAGTAAAACAGGGTAAATGGTATGAGCTTTCTGCATGGGCAATCACTGCCGAGCCGGATTGGCCAAAGGAACAATGGATATCAGAAACGTGGACATATCCATTCTTCCAAAGCCGGTGTCGTAACCGCATCAGTTTAGTCGTTGATCCCAAAGGAGATCAGGACTTCTCTGGTTCTAATTCCACTCAGTGGTTCTCTACAGACGGCAAATGGATGTTACTGAAGAAAGATTTTCAGGCTAAAGTACACACCGTTACAATAGGAGCTGCATTTTACCAGCGAGGTGAGCGAGATTGGGATGCAGCCTTTGTTGATGACTTTGAACTTATTGAGATTGACAAGACCCTCATGCCTTAATCTATCTCCTAAGGATAAGCCTCGCACATTCTGATAAATTTCTGTGCGAAATCCTCAAAGCCTGGCAGAGGTGGTAAGAGTTGCTTAGAATTGTTCACTTTTCTGTGGATGAAATCGATACTTCGTTGTTCGATTCACATATCTCTTCAATTCTTTGTTCAGGATCAATAACGACTCTGATGTCGGGTGAAAGCGTAATATTATTCAATTTTATCGAGACTGTAGAAGGTTGCAGATCCCTGGACTCAGGAAGAAAATCTATCAAAGAGCGTGCAATTACACGTATTTTATCCTGAGAACCACTTAGTAAAACAACCGGCAGTTCTCTTACGGGAGCGCTTCCCAGGTTATGAACGGTCAGTTTCAAGATTGCATGTTTTTCTGGTGTGTCGACAATCGTGATATCATCTGTACAGATAGCCGGATCGGGCAGAGACCCTTGACGTTTCAAGGCTTTTACCAGTTGAAACCTGATTACAGTTTCCTGGCGCGAAGGAACGTCCAATTCGTATCTTCCAGCTCGTCCTTTAAGTATATATTTTTCAATTGTAGATTTGGATTCCTGATGTTTTTTTGAAGTGTTTCTTTGGAGTGGGGCATAGCGGACCTGATATTCGCCCAACAATAATTGCCATAGTCGCATACCTACTTTCATTTGCTCAGGGCGATGGTTGTAAAGCCACACAGACAATTCTTTTGGAGACGCACCAACAACCAGAGCGGAAAAATCAGCATGAGGTACATCCCATGTTACAGCCATTGTCGGCATGCCGGCATCTTTCCATTCGCGTACTGCCCCCGTATAAGCACCAAATGAGAGAGAAGAACCTGCAAGTCCGGCACGGTCCGTTTGAATCACTTCCCGTGTTTGAAGATTGAAGTTGACTCTCAGTCGCTGCAGCGCGTTTTCGATTATTTTTAGAAAAGACTCGTAGTCACCGGTCAGTTGGAATTGTTGTGCCGGCCACAATCTTTCTATAATAAGCTTGTCGTAGGTATCGTCCTGGGTCAACCAGCGATATTGGGCCAGGGTGTTGCTGTTAAGCCCTCCTTTGGCCTGGCTAATAGCCCAACCTAAAGGATCCTCATCTAAATCAGGGAATTTTTTGGAGCCCTTTGGCATTTCGCTTTGCTGCCAGGCCATGAAGGTGTGAAACGGCTGAAGAAATTTGTTGTTACCTGATAGTTTGTATGCAGAAAGAAAGGTGTCCTGAATCCAATAGTTTGAAAGATTACAGCACCCCATGTAATTATAATACGGGTCATTCCACGGGGCGCCGTTTGGCGGCGCAATATCTCCGGAAGGATACCAGATATTGGCCGGGATTATACCGGGTATCTTGTTGTATTTTTGGGTCATGGTTGCGCTGAGCCAGCCCTCCACCCAATTCAGATAGAAATCTCTTGCCGCTTGATTGCCATACCATGATGCCCATAATAAGTGTTTCATGGGGCGACTTGAGTAATAATTGTCCCCTCCTTCCCTGATATTTGTGCCGGCACGATCGCCGCCGAAAAAGGCCGACTTGAAACGCACATATCCTTTTGCATCGATACCTGTATAGAAATCCCGAATCCTTCTGCAACTTGCCAGGTTTCGTTCGAACCATATCGGATTGCCGTACTTTATTGCGAGCATTGTTGGTATGGTATCGGCCGAAGGCTCCGCAGAATGTTCAACATCTCCATAGCCCGCATCATAGCCGTCAACAAGTACATAATCCCAGACACCCTGACATAGTTTTTCGATGCCGGCGGTTATTACAGGCTCTGCATTTGAAATCGTTGCAAAAGGTCCCCATGAGCGAAGGATCTCGACATCATCTCCCCACCCTCCGCCGAGTTGTCCATCTTCTCTCTGGCGTACTTCGAACCACCACTTAAGGATCTTAAGTTGTCGGATATACATCTCGTGCAGCAGAGCCGCCCAGCGAGGAGTGTCGGGATCATTGTCATTCATTTCTTTGCCCCACGGGATTTGTTCGCCCGTTAGTTCTCGAAGAATGGTGTGCCTGGGTGCCTTGCTTTTCAATTCCCTGAACATAGTTGTTGCTGTTTCGAGTTTCCTGCGATTTCCACCTTCCAATCCGCTTGCCCGCAAAAAACGGGCGCGATAGAGCTTGGCTTTGTCATAGAAGGGATTGTAGTTTGGGCCCAGCGCCATGAGAAGACTACATGCCTTTGGATCGCGTGGAAATATACGAACTCGGCTAAAAAGCGACGCCGCCCAAGCATATTCGGCCAAGCGCCGATCCTTTGAATTCTTCTCACGGAGTTTTGAAAAAAGTCTTTCGAGATAGATGAAATCATTTGGTTCTTCTTCATAATAGAGATTGCCATATACATAAGCCAGTCCCGCCGCTTTGTATTCTCCGGATAACGTTTGAAAGATCCTTTTTGCTTCGTTCAGGGCACCGTTATTGTAGGCTTGAACAGCTCTTGCCACTTGAGGGGACACTTTCTTAGATGTTCTGAGTTTTCCACCTTTATCTGTTGACAAACACAATCCTTTCAGGTTCAGGATATACTTGGGAGTATCAGGGTGAGGTGAGGCGCGCTCGTAGACACGAACATTATCGACATACATGCCGTTCCATGTCACGAGCCCTACGGCATCGAAACCGGGACCGCCCATAATCTCGTCGTCATAGCTTTCGAGTAGCAATTCGTCATCCAGCATAAGTGACAAGCGTTTGCCTTCCTTAGTTGCAATTATATGGTATTTTCGTTTAGGCTCGATAATTCTTTTAGGATTTTTATCGCGCATCCCTTTGAGTTTTCTGCCGCCAATAATTTTATTGACTGTGTTATTCTCGCCTCCGAAGGCAAGCAGATAATTCCAGCTCATGTCGCTAAGACGTTCTGCCGCCAATGTAACGGAAAGGTCACAGGGAGGTTTTCCTTCGAAGGCATCGGCATCGAATTCTATTTTTACATCAGAGGGAAAAGCTTTTGCGATTTTAGCACAAGCCGGCTGACTGCTACCGACGAGCATACGGCCTTTGCTGATAACGGCATCGTTGCTCGTCCAGTCACCGCCCAATTCAGTTCGTTCGAAATCATCCTGAAAACTAAGGGTCCAAAGATCACCGGTCTCCGGATTTTCATCAGCATGGACCAGACTTGTAAACAAAAGGCTGAATGAAAATACAATATTGAGAATTCTCATAAATCGTTGCTCTTTGAAATTTCATTTAATTTGTACATTTCTTTGCAAGTATGTAGTCAAGTCCAAACATGTGGCTTTTCACAGCAGCAGGATTAGCGCCCAGTATTGTTACCTTGAGCGTGTTTTTGCCTTTGTTTAACCGGCATACAGGCAATTTTAGATCAACGGTAATCACCGATGGATTGTAGAGATCCAGCGAGTCAATTTTTGTCTCTGAGTTTACGGCGATTTGCACAATTCCATAGTCTACAGCCTTTGTGATACCGAGTGTCATATCATAGTCGCCCGTTTTTTCAATGTTGAATTCTACTTCCAGACTATCCTTTTCTTTGGCGTGTCTCCACCAGAGTTGGCGGCTGTTACTCCAGCCGAGCCTTGGTATATTCTGTATTTCCGTGACTCCTCCCGTTCGCTCGGCGATCTTAATATTTTCACCTTCGATGGCATTCTTAACAATCCTGGGTTTGATAATATCATCTACTGATCGTGGAATGGCCCGTTTTGCCTCTTTTTCGTCAGGTTTGACATCCCACGTTGCGCCGCCCGTTGCATACCAGAAGGTAGCCGGGGCGTAGCTCATAGTAGTCTGTGCCCAGTGCCATAGCTCCATATCAAATTTAATGGACTTTTGAAAAGGAATGGCATCCAAAGAACGGTATCGGAGATTGACCGAAAAACCGGGCTTGAGGTTGCCGTCACCACTTGGCTGTGCGTGAAACGCTGATTCGAAGAAATTCGGCTTACACCAGGCATAGCCATAGTAGTCTTCCGTGCCTGTGCCGATATGGGACGGGAATTTCTCGCCGTCGACGTAGATCTTTTCATCTCCCTCTCCCCACCATGTATTGGCAGTATTAAACAGCGTCAGGACATCACCGACATAAATGCCCCGGCCTTTAACAGTAATCCAGTTCAGGTCAAAAGCGCCATGGTCTTTGGACTTTTCGTTGGATTGTGTTTTAACTTCGGCCCATTGCTTCCATGCGGCGTGGAAATAGCATGAACGATTATCCCATTTCCAGGGACCACTGCATATTTTTCCCGGGATCAACTTGACCGGTTCAGAGCCGAGGTTCAGGACATCGATCCTGGCCTGTTTTTCAAACGGCATAATCCAGTAGCATGACAGCGTGTTGTCAGAAGAAACGTTTGTGTACCACGTTGAATGGGGACGTATGTGATAACCGGTGCCGAAGAAATCACCGATTGGGCACCAAACGGTTGTGGTTCCGTCGAAGGTCATTTTGATGACCGTAGACCGTAATGCCTGGGATAAATCACCAGCCTCTAACTGAAATTCCAGGGAACGAATTGCCTTGGGGCCCTTAATGGTTATGGTTCTTTCTTTTGAGGGTAATATCCTTCCTTCTAATTTCTGCTCTTCCAACTGATCCAGGCCGGTACGTTCATTCAGTTTAAGCATCCTTTGTACGTCGTTGATAGTCGACCGAGTTTGTTTCAAATCTTTCATTATAAAAGACTTGACTTTAGTCCCCGACTCATAAGTACGGTAGTTAATCTGATAATAAAGTGCTTCACCTTTGCGCGCACCCTCATCGATGAGGACATCGGTTTCGTAAGTTATCTTGCAGTTCCTGGCGTAGGGGATGGGCAAATATAGATTGTGCCCGCGATGCTTGTAAGGTGTTTCGGGTGAGACCCCTTCCGACAGCGGTGCCGCGACCAGTTTCCCCTTACTTATCAAATCCTCGGTAGGCCCCTCAATAACGGGCTTCGGATTCCCATCGAGATAGAAGCGCAGCGTTCCATTGCTGAACTGTCCACCGCCCGGTCCATGCCAGGTAGCCCAGATACGCACGATTGATCCGGGACCAGTGGTGTCCATCAGAACGTGTTCCTTCCTGCCATTGTTGTTCTCAATTCGGACAAAGTAGCTTCTGTCCCAGTTGGCCCACCATGTGGGAGAACCGGGTTCAGTGGAATTACGGTCATAACTGCTGAACTGCCTGCAGGTATACGCCGGCTTCGGCAGCCGGGCTATACTATCCCGATTGACCATTTCTTCCAGAAGTGATTTCAATGTGATTGTGTCGGATTCTGAAGCCTGTGCCCAAAATGTCATAATGTGGATTGCACACAGGCCTACAAGAACTATCCTTGAACCGGTAAGAGTCTTTTTGTGATGCATAATATCTCCTGTATATAACGAGTTTTGTCCCCTGATTTTTTTTTCAGAAATTATGGACATTTTACACTCCAGAGTTGACAAAGATAATATCATAATGAGGATAGACTCGTCAAGATGGGTATTCTGAAAACGCTCACTCGATGAAAAACTCCGTTAGCAAATACCGGAGGCCTTCACGACGAAAAATACTATGCAAAACAGATAAAATAACACGAACACAGCGGCAACAATGGTGGCTATAACGGCGAGTAACTTGCGACTGTCAAGAAAGATTCCGACAATACCAACCACTAAAGCGGCGGGAAACGACAGCATTATGAGCAACCCTCCAAGGGCTCTGAGGGGATTACCTCATCCCGGCTGCAGTAAGATAAGCGCTAAAAACGTGACAATGGGAATACCAAGCAGAATTGAAGCTATTTTTCCAAGACGCATTTCAATTCCATCTTATTGTTTACAAGAATCGTTAAAAGAATATTTTTCTTTTTTATGATTATATCAACTTAGAGCGAACGGTGTCAAATGAAATCGGAGATTTGTATGGCAGGTTCAAAAGAATCAGACTTGAGATTGGCTGTCAGAAACAGGCTCGGGGGGAGTTTTCAAATATCGTGTATAGCCGACCCGCCGGGTTAAACCGATGCGGTCGAAGTAATCAAGAAGTGGGATGGCGAATTTTCTGGAAGTGTTAAGTAGATACTTGAATTTTACGCTCTCGAGATTCCCCTCTTTGCGTATATGTAATATCAGAATCCGACGAGCTCGCTCAACGGCCTCAGAGTGAAAAAGAAGGTTATCTTCGACCTGCACAAGCCGTTCCTGTTCAATTAGTATACGCAGAATTTTCTGTATCTTCTCCGGGGAGGCTCCGGTATATTCTATAACTTCTTCAACTTTCGGCGGGCTAAAGAGGCGATTGCTGAAAAGTGATTCGACATCCCCAATTAATTTCTGCTGTTCTTCATCGAATATCTCTTTATGCTCCGGCAATGCGAGGCGATGCTTTCTTTCGACGAGTTTGCCCTGCGAGATGAGCAAACCAATAAAAGCATCGACAAGGTCATTTGAAAGCTGGGACACTGTGCAAAGTTGCTTAGTTGTAATGCCGGGGCTTTCCGGCTTGCTGTTGTGAAATTCTCCGATGATGTCAAGTAGACGTTGTTGAACCTTTGCCAAGGTGTCAGAATGAATGTATGACTTTGGTGCCAGGTTGCGTACTTTACCCAGGTCTATGAGTTTGACGAGGATTTCTTTTAGTGTCTCCTGTGGTAGCTTTGTACGAAGCGAAAGCTCTGCTTCACCAACGGCAAGTGCTTTGTCCGTTCTTAAACAGTATTCGACAAAATCTCTCGAAACAAGGACTGCCTTTGCTCTGTCCAGAGCATCTTGAAGAACCTCAGGGCGATTTCGTCTCAACTTCTTTGGAATTGCCTCTATAATCATTCCGCCACCTATTGTCTGGACGGGGGAAAGTGTTCGCAGGATAAAACGATCACACGGTGCGGCAACAATGGGCTCGTTTAATCTAACTTGAGCGAGACATTCCCGGCCGGCAGCAATCTTGTTGCTTTCCAGCAGATATATTATGGCAGGAACGTTGGAAGTGCCGGTATGAAATTTTACACTAGTACCGGTTTTAAGGCCGGAACCGCGTGAGTCAAGGACGTGAAGTTTACACAGAAACCACTGCTGCGGTGTGAAGTAATCGCCGAGTGTAACCACGTTGCCGCGTACGATAGTTTTATAGTCCCAGTGAGGAACATTAAGCGCTGCACACTGACCGGATACGGCAACATCACTGTCTCTCTTGTATACCTGTATCGCTCTTATCCGGCCTTTGATTTCCTGTGGCAAAAGCACCACTTCATCACCAATTTTAACAGAACCTGAAACGGGAATACCGGTTACTACTGTTCCATAACCTTTGAGTGAGAATGTCCGCTCGACCGGCAGACGAAATATTCCGTCAATTCTCCTCGGTTTGATGATGACCATCAGTTCTTTAAGCGACTCGTAGAAACCGTCAAAGCCCTGGCCTGTTATGCTTGAAACAGGAAGAATCGACGCGTTCTCTAAAAACGTACCCTTAAGAAAATCCTTAACTTCAGCGGAAACTCTCTCAATATGGCCGGGCTCGATGCAATCCACCTTTGTCAGAGCTACAATGCCATGTTTAACACCGAGTAGAGTGAGAATATCAAGATGTTCCCGAGTTTGCGGCATAACTCCGTCATCAGCGGCAATCACGAATATAACACCATCGATACTACTCGCACCGGCTACCATTGTTTTTATGAAATTCTCATGACCGGGAACATCAACGATTCCGATTTCCATATCGGATATTCTGCACGGTGCAAAGCCAAGGTCGATGGACATTCCGCGTTGCTTTTCGGCCTTTAGCCGGTCTGTGTCACAGCCGGTCAGGCATTTTATCAATGCAGTCTTGCCGTGATCTATGTGACCGGCAGTACCAAGTGTAATATTGGTTTGTGTTGCATTCATAACCTTCAGTCTTTCCGCCCGAGTATCTCAAGCAGTGCCTCAAGGACTATCTTATCGTCCCCTTTACGCAGAGTACGGGGATCGACAAGAACCTGGTCTTTCTGAATGCGAGCGAAGATCGGGATGCTCCTGTGTCGAAGTTGCTTCGCCAGTGACTCTGCTCTGAATTCCTTTGGGCGTATGGTTACGAGTGTTGTTGCGAGGTTTTGAGTAGGTAAGGAACCGCTGCCCATTTGTGAAAAACCGGAGGTAGTTGTAACGTCCGCATTAGATGTGCCCTTGCTTAGTTCCGAGGCTATTTGCTCGGCTTGGTCGGTGATTTCGGTCAGATCACGCCTAAGCATTTGCAAAGTGGGAACTTCACAAAGAGCGACGGCTTCATCGAGAAAAAGCTTCAAAGTCGCTTCCAGCACTGCAAGCGTAAGCTTTCCAACACGGACAATCCTGGCAAACTGGTTCTTTCGTATGGCATTTATCAATTTGGCTTTGCCGAGGATGATTCCCCCCTGGGAGGCGCCTATCAGTTTGTCAGCGCTTGATGTGACAACGTCGGCTCCTGTGCTAATCGATTCCATAAGTGTCGGTTCCGGCGAAAATCCGAAACGAGAAAAGTCTACAAGGGCACCGGCACCAACATCATCAATCATAATCAATCCGTGTACATGTGCAATCTCAACGAGTTTGTCAAGAGACACCTCTGAGGAAAATCCCTGAATTTTGTAATTGCTCGGATGGACACGAAGAATTGCTGCGGTGTTTTCGGTAATAGCATTAGTGTAATCTTCAGGGTGCGTTTTGTTGGTAGTTCCTACCTCAACAAGCCTGGCACCACTAAAGGCCATAACATCCGGCAAACGAAATGAACCACCTATTTCAACAAGCTGACCGCGAGAGACGATAACTTCTTTATCTCTTGCTACGGTATTCAATACAATAGAAGTAGCGGCGGCATTATTATTCACGACTGTGGCCGCCTCGGCACCGGTCAGTTGCTGCAACAGCCATTCAATCCGCTCATCGCGTTTTGAGCGTTTGCCGGTTTCAATATCCGACTGGAGCAACGAGTAACCCTGAAGATGTTCCCGAATCTGTTGAAGCGCCTGTGGGGCAAGAACTGCGCGGCCAAGACCCGTATGCAGAATTATGCCCGTTGCATTGACGACTCGACGATAGGAGGGTGCCATAATTGCCTGTATCCTGCGCTTGGTGTCAGCTACGATTCTTTGACGAACCATGTCTTCATCCATTACGTGTATTTTTTGGGCAATCAGAAGTTCTCGAACTTCACTGACCGCTTCACGGATTGAATTGACCACGACCTTTCTGGGCGTTTCGGCTACACAGCTTTCCAAATCCGGATCTTTTAAGAGGATATCGACAGAGGGGAGCCTCCGCAGCAATTTTTCGTTCTGCTTTGCCATAAGCAACCTTAGGAAGTCAATGTAATATGTTGTATATTGCTTCAGGACAACCAATCGGAAAGCGTATTTTAACCTATTCACAAAGAAAAGCAAGCGGTTTGCGTCTGAGGGGGTATTTGTTTGATTAATATAGGTTTTTTCTGGAAATTCTACGTTATTCGTGTACATTATTTGAGTTTTACGACTTTTTCAAAAAAAGAATGTAACGAAATCTTTATATTACCGTCTAAGATTAGGGCGGGGAGATTATTATAACGTCTTAATCTGGTTTAAACTTAGTGAATATGAAGCAAAAAATAGTCATTGCCGGCATCATTATTGTAGTAATTGTAATCGTTGTGCTACAGATCTTACAGTCAAACCAGACCGGTTACATCAAGATTGATACTCCCGGTATTAAAACAAGGATGAGTTTGCGTCGTGGCTGGTGGTCGGAACAGCGAGTTAGCTCGGGTGTTGAACCTATTGAGCTGCCTGCCCTAAAATATAGTCCAAGACGCATAAGTCTCGCTGTTCAAAAAGGTGGAACTGAATGGGTCATTAGCGGCTTTGGACCATGGGGTGAGTTGGCAAAGATTAAGGTAAAGAAAGACCGGACAACAGTCTTGAAACCCGGGCCCCCTTTCGACGTGAAAACCAATGTTAGAAAGAGGGGTCAAAGTTTGTCAATAAGTCCTTTGGTCATAGGACAAGCCGGTGAGCATTATGACGTCCGTGTGAGAACACGTAGAGGACCGCTACCGGTACCTAAATTAAAGATTGTGGATGAAAGTGGAAAGGTACTTGTCTCCGATAAATTTAGGTTTGGGTGAGGCGGAGTCTGTCGGTACTCGTGGCGAGTGCCAAGTAATTTCAAAGGCAAGGTCCAGGTGAAAGTGGATATTGACCTGGGGCCGTTTGAAAAAAGACTGGAGGATACATGGCACTCGATTGACTGAGTATATAACTGCACGAATACCGGCGGGCAACGTGAATGATTTCTCTTGCCCGCTTTTTTATTGGATAAAAACAAAGCAAGGAAAGAATGAAAGGAGGAAGAAAAATGGAAGAAAAACGAAAGCAGAAAAAACCAGAGATATTAAACAAAAAGCGACAAGGGAAATTGTTTTTAGGGACGTCCCAATGAGAAAAGTTGTAACAATATTAATATTTTTTGTAATCGTCTGTACGGGAACGGCGAAAAGTGCTGAGCAAAAACCCAAAAGCTCGTCTGATACAAAAGAGGAGGTATATCCTTGGTGCGGAAAATATTGTATGAGCTTTTTTACTAAAACCAGAAGCGCAAGAACGGTCGGCAAGGATCGTTGGTCTGTCTCGCTCAAGTTTCAACATTTCGACTGGACCAGGCTCAGGGGAATTGACGATGAATACCATGGTCGAACATCAGGTCAACAAAAGCAAAGAGCAAATTTCGTGCTCTGCACAAAGTACGGCTGGGCAGAGGACCATCATATAGCACTCGGCATCCCATATTGGATCAACGATTTCGACATCTCCGGCAACAGTAATGACAGCCACGGGGTAGCCAATATTTTCCTTTTTGAGAAGTGGAATCTTATAAAGGAAACAAATAATTTTCCCGGAATTGCCGCGGACTTCTGGTATTATTTGCCGACAGGCAACAGTGAACGTAAATTAGGAAGCGACGATGGGGCCTGTAAGATATCAACTGAAATTTCGAAAGCGTGGAAAGACTTTTCTTTGCACTTCAATCCAAACTACATGTTGAGTGAAGATAAAGACGCTGAAGTAGGAGAGATAAACGCGGCGTTACTTCTAACAACAAATCCAACATTATGGCCGGGGCTTGAATACAACTATCTCGATAAAGAAGATAAAGGGCATAGTCACGACCTTGTGCCGGGAATTATCTGGAAATTCAGGAAGGGATGGTCATTCAAGGTTGGCGTTCCGATTAGCCTTGATTCCACGTTCAAGGATAGAGACAGAGTAGGGCTCGTCCTTAAGATGTTCCATACATTTTGAAGGGGACATCATTTTGCAATATACGGCAAAATAAAAAGCCGGTAGTATTAGAAAAGGCTAAAAAATGAAAAAGATTATTTGCTTACTCGTCCTTCTATTGGCTGCTATCGTATCTTGGCTCGGCTGCAAACAACAAAATGAAGACCAGGCAAAATCCACTGCGCCAACCACTATAAAGGTTGGTCACGTTGGTCACGACCATCACATTGCATTATTTGTTGCTCTGGATAATGCCTCGCTGTACGCTAAAGAAAGTGGAATCAATGTAAAGGTTGTTGAAGACCGTAAATTCTATAACCTGTTCGACAAAGGCCAAAAAGTTGCCAACATGGAAATCGTGAGAGTGGGCGGTGGCTCGAAGATGCCCACAGCGCTGGCTCAAGATGTCATTGAGATCGGTTTCGGTGGCGTTGCTCCCGTACTTGCTTCGGTTGACAGCGGTGCTCCTGTAAAGCTTATCTCGCCGTTGCATTACAAAGGCGATATGTTTGTTGTACGGCCTGATTTTGAAGCCAAGACCTGGGAAGAATTTGTGGCAATAGCCAAAGCGGCGAAAAAACCCCTGCGCATTGGCTATAAAAGTCCGGTGGCTGTAGCCAAGCTGGTATTTGAGGAAGCTCTAAAGCACGAAGGAATCACTTTTGGAGGCAACTTGTCCGTTAAGGATTTGCAAGTGCAGATGGTTGATGTAAAAGGCGGGGGTAAACTAAACGTGGCCTTGGGCGGTGGCTTAATTGACGGCTATGCGGGCAATAATCCATTTCCGGCAATCGCAGTGGAAAAACAAATAGGGCGAATCATCTGCGACCTTGAGGAATTGCCTCCGGGGACATTTCTAAATCACCCGTGCTGTTGCATCGCAGCCAACACGAAGACACTGCAAGAAAAGTCGGAGGCGGTCGTGGATTTACTTGTGCTGTTTTTGCAGGCCAATGAAACTATCAACAGCGATTTGGAAAAAACCATCGCATCAACTACAAGGTGGATTGGTACCAGTGAATCGGTGGAGCGTATGAGCATCCCGACAAGCGGGTATTCTATGGAGCCCTCTGCACAATGGCACCAGACGATGGGTAAATGGATTGAAGCACTGAACGGCTTGGGTGTTTTCAGGAGCAGGCTCAAAGGGCTTGGGTCTGAAGAAGTGCCGCGGGTAGCATATGACTTATCATTATTAGAAAAGGCGAGGATAAAACTTGCACAAAGAAGAACCGAAAAATAGAAATTCACGGAACTGGTCTAAGTTGCTTGGATGGACCGCAGTACCCATTACACTTCTTCTTATATGGCAGATTGCAGCTAAGCATCTGAACCAGCCGTGGATTTTCCCCCCCGTCACAAGTGTCATTGAGCAGCTTGCACATCCACTGCGAGAGCACTATGCGTCTGGTTCACTTTTGAGTAATACGCTCATAAGTTTGCTTAGGGTGCTGATGGGATTTTCATTAGCTGCGGCCGCAGGTGTTACACTGGGCCTATTTATAGGTTCCATTCGCATCGTTCGTGATATTATTGAGCCAATTATCGAGGTTCTGCGGCCCCTGTGTCCGATTGCGTGGTTGCCGTTTGCCATCGCCGTTTTCAAGTTAAAAACTCTTCCGCAGTTGGTCGGCGTCAGGTACAGCAACACAATATTTGACCAGATTCAATTAGGAATGATTTTTGTAATCTTTGTTGGCGGTTTCTTTCCAATAGTGACCAACACGCTTGACGGGGTTGCAGGAGTGCGGCGGAACTATTTGCTGCTTGCACAAACGCTTGGCGCAACGCGAAGACAAATCTTCCTGCATGTGTATCTGCCCGCAGCGATGCCGATGATTATTACCGGCCTGAGACAGGGACTCGGCTTATGCTGGTTTGTGATAATCGCAGCAGAAATGATGACAGGCAGTGATAGCGGCATAGGGTATCTGCTTATGTATGCTTCGGACAATTCAGCAATGGATATTGTTATCGCAGCTATGTTAATCATCGGTGTCATAGGTGCTCTGCTTAATTTCACGATGAGCAGAATTATGCTCAACTTTGTAAGCTGGCAGGGGAAGGAAGTCTGAGGCAATGAAACCTGATAATGTTAACAAACGTCCGGCAGAAAACTTAATAGCGCTGGAGATTCACAGTGTGAGTAAAACTTTTCACTCGGATTCCGGCAGGAAAGTGCAAGCGCTGGAAGGTGTGAACCTCCTCGTCAGACAGGGCGAGTTTATTACGCTGGTAGGTGCAACGGGTTGTGGCAAAACCACGTTGCTGAACCTCGTAGCAGGACTGGATACTCCAGATGACGGATATTTGCGCGTCGGTAACAATTTGCGTTTTGGTGACAATGTAGCATATGTATTTCAGCACTACACCCTCTTTCCCTGGCGTAGTGCTCTTGGCAATGTCGCCTTTGGATTGCAGATGCGTGGTGTCCCGCGGAAGCAAAGAAAAAGCAGAGCTTCCGACCTCCTCGCCAGAGTAGGACTTAGTGGCTTCGAAAACGCTTATCCGTATGAGCTATCCGGCGGGATGCGCCAGCGGGCTGCGATCGCCCAGGCACTGGCAATACAACCAAAGCTGCTGCTTATGGACGAACCATTTGGCGCAGTTGACGATTCTACGAGAAGCGAGCTGCAGCAGATGTTGACCGAGTTGTGGCAGGATCATCTACCGACTATTTTATTTGTAACACATAACATAGATGAGGCCATAGTGTTGGGTGGGAGAGTATTGGTTTTAAGCGAGCGACCAGGAAAAATTGAGCACGAATTTAAAATAGACCTGCCCCGGCCAAGAAACAGAATGACAAAGGAATTTACCAATCTGTTTATTAAAATCCGTCAGTTATTGTCTGTACAACTGGATTAAGAAAAGGCCCCATTGTCCAATAGGTCGCAAAATGGGAAGCAAAAAAGCATGACACCTATAAAAAGATTAAGAAAGGAGGCAGGGATATGAAAGAAACATGAAAGCAGAAAAATGTCAGAAGTGTTATGGAAAAATAACGGGAGAAAACATTTACTTGTTGGAGTATTTAAGATGAAAAAGCTAACAGTAACAACAACCACTTTGGTCGCTTTGCTGGCATTTGTGTCGTCTTTGTCCGGTACGGTAAGTGCAGGTCCGCCTTTGCCCACACATAACGTGGAAGGCAACAGCGGCGTGTTTATTACAAGTACGGCTTATCTGGTAAATCCACCTGAAGACGACGCTGTGTTTGGGCTACCCAGCTTTTCGACCAGCTTCGCGGCGATAGGGGAAAAGGACTTTGAGTCGTTCGCGGTAACAGAGAATGTCTGGGGAAAGCTGGAACTTGGCTACGCACTCGAACGCATCGGCTTAGGGGATTGGCCGGACGATGTGAAGGCGGCAACAGGATATCATGTTGATAACCACGCCTTGTTGCATAATTTCAATACCCGGCTAATGGTAGTCGAGGAAGGCAGTTTTAAACGCGGCTGGATGCCGGCCATAACCTTAGGTGCTCATTTCAAATGGCATGAAAATCTGGATGATCTCGACGAACAACTGGGCGGAACTTGTGGCATGCTTGGTTCTGATCACGATTTTGGCACGGAGTTTACTGCTATCGCGAGCAAGACTGTGACCGACTGGCTGCCGCGTCCGCTTATCGTATCGGCCGGTCTCCATAACGGTGACGGCATACACACAGGCCTGATGGGTTTTGCCGGCGAACGGAGAACAACCTTCGAGGGAAGCCTTATCTACTTCCTGAGCGATAAACTGTTGTTGGCAAGTGAGTATCGTCAAAAGTCTGACCTGCTTGACCAGTGCACCGTAGGGGACGAACACCTGATTAAAGCGGAAAACGACTGGTGGGATATTTGCCTGGCCTATGTGATCAATGACCATCTGACGATTGCAGGAGGTTATGCCAATTTCGGTAATGTGCTAAACCACCGCGAGGACAATGTATGGGCATTCCAATTAAAATATGAATTTTAGGGAGAACCACCATGAAAAGTTTAGATGACATTGGTCTAAAGGAAGTTCAAGCTGTTTACAGCGGGCCTGAAGGCGCCCTTTGGGAACTGATAATGGGAGAGCAGATTCACATTGGAGGCTTTGCTTCATCGATGGATCTTGCCGAAAAAGCCGGAATCGGCTCCGGCATGAAAGGCGTTGACTTTTGCTGCTGTAACGGGGCGGGAATGCGATTTCTGGTTCGCTTTCGAGAGGTAGCTCAAATGCACGGCGTGGATGCCACAGAAAAAGTTGTCGAACAGGGACGTCTTAGATGTGAGCAGGAGGGACTCTCGAACAAAATCAACTTTACTCTTACCGATGTGTGTGATAGCGGACTCGAAGATACCAGCGCAGACTTTGTCTGGGGAGAAGATGCATGGTGTTACGTCGTTAATAAGGAAAAGCTGATATCTGAGGCAGTGAGGATAATCAAAACCGGAGGTGTAATAGCGTTTACTGACTGGATTGAAGGTGATAAGGAACTTGGCGATGAAGAAGCGGAGCGATTTCTGAGATTTATGAAGTTCCCGAACGTGCAGGACCTTGAAGGCTATCGAGGCCTGTTGGAGACAAACGGCTGCGAAGTTGTCAATGCCGAGTACACCGGCAGGTTCGCCCCGTATGTCGACCTGTATCTGAACATGCTTAATATGCAACTGACATACGATGCTCTGAAACTGGTCGGTTTTGATCAGAAATTGATGCAATCGATGGCGTCTGAAATGACCTTCATGCAGCAGTTGGTCCACGCCGGCAAGATTGCTCAGGGCCTTTTCGTAGCTCGGAAAAAGAACTAAGCAACGGTTTTATATACGAGAAATAGAATGCAAGAATGTGACGAAAACAGCAGGAACACAGGCAATGGTGCCGAGGTGAGCAATACGTCCCAGCCCGTATGCTCTGCGGCAAGTTCAACTGGACGAGACCAAAAGAATGGGCCTCTGAGCTGGTTTAGCAGAATGATACAGAATTGTTATGAATACGCATCGGAAGCGAAGGCCAATGGGAGGGTCGTCGTTGGTATAATGTGTGAATACACGCCGCGGGAACTGATTATGGCTGCTGATGCCGTACCTGTGTGCCTGTGTGGCGGCTCAGCGGAGACAATTGCCTCTGCAGAGGAGCATTTGCCGTCGAACCTTTGTCCACTTATTAAATCGACCTACGGCTACCATATTCAGAAGGCGAATCCGTTTCTTGAAATGGCCGACTTGGTTGTCGCTGAGACAACGTGCGACGGTAAGAAGAAAATGTATGAACTGTTGGGTAAGACCCGGCCAATGTACGTGCTGGAACTGCCCCAAAAACCGGATGACAGTGATGCAATGACGCATTGGATAAGTGAATTGCGCAAATTCAGGGCCTACCTGGAGAACCGCTTTGACGTAGATATTACGGAAGAGAAAATACGAAATGCGATAAATACTATGAATGAGGAGCGGGCTTTGCGCCGGGAATTAGCGGGACTTATGAAGTCAGATTGCCCACCATTGACAGGCAGGCAACTTTTAGAGTTTAAGAGCAGCATCTCAGGTATCAGCGTTGACCTTGAACAGTATGAGGAAGCCAAAAAGCTCTTCAAATCTATGAAGGCTGATTCCTCCGGGAATTCCCGCATGCGAGTGTTGATGACCGGCGTGCCGATTGTTCACGGGGCAGAACGGGTTCTCGATATTATCGAGTCTCACGGAGGCCTGGTAGTATGTATGGATAACTGCACAGGTCTTAAGCCCATTCTCGAGGACGTTAGCGAAAGCCAGGAGGACCCCATACTTGCACTGGCTGAAAAGTATTTGCGGATTCCGTGCTCAGTGATGACCCACAACGACCGTCGTCTGGAAGTTCTCCGCAGGCTGGCGGCGGAATACCGCCCGCAGTGCATTATCGATCTGATCTGGCAGGCATGCATTACTTACGACGTCGAGTCGTACCGAATCCGACAATTAGCCGAGCAAGAGCTTAACATCCCGTATCTGAGAATCGAGACCGACTACTCGCCGTCCGATTCGGCTCGTATAGCTTTGCGGGTCGAAGCTCTATTTGAAACGCTTCAGGAAAGGGCCAATTGACAACGGTGTTGAAGTGAAGAAAACGATTATCTACACTTGTCCATATGTGCCGACCGAGTGGATTGCAGCACATGGTCTGCAGCCGAGCAGAGTTATGATGACTGCAGCGGAAACAGAAGGTTCTATTGGCCGAGTGGAGGGTATATGTCCTTTCGCGCGAACATTTATCAACGAGGCACTAACAAATCAGCAGGCTTGCGGTATCATAATGACAACCTTATGCGACCAGATGCGTCGAGGTTTCGATATAGTATGCAGAGGTAACACTCCCGCTTTTCTTATGAATGTCCCAAACACATGGCAAAACACTGGTGTTCAGAAACTTTATCTGGAAGAACTTAACAGGCTCGGCCGATTCCTCACAGGACTTGGAGGTAAAGCACCCTCAAATGGCGATCTGATAAAAATAATGCTCGAATATGGCTCTGCCCGTAAATTTATCCTGGCCGCAAAAGGACATTTGAGTTCACGTCAGTACTCTGAAGCTATTGCAAAATTCAACCAGGATGGAAAAACCGACATTGAAAAACATACCACTGGTAAAGAAATACTAACGGACGGTATACCTTTGGCGATTATTGGTGGGCCGCTACTTAGAGAAGACTTATGTTTATTCGATGTAGTTGAAAGCTGCGGGGGACTCATCGTGCTGGATGCCACCGAAACTAGTGAGCGTGGAATGTGCGCACAGTTTGACCGCCGGCGACTGCACGAAGATCCTTTAATGGAGCTTGCTAATGCTTACTTTGGTAGTATTCCGGATGCGTCTCGCAGGCCTAATAACCAGCTTTATGACTGGTTTGAGCAGAAACTTGTGTGCAGAAAGGTGCGGGGAATTATTTTCCGGCGTTACGTATGGTGTGACATCTGGCACGCCGAGTTTTACAGGTTGAAACAGCGGATCGATCTGCCGGTTCTGGATATAGACGTAAGCGGCAAGGGCGAAGCTTTATCAGCAAGAATTATCCAGCGAATCCAGGCCTTTGTGGAGATGCTCCGATGAACAACGGGCCGAAACAGATTACGCTGGAAGAATGGGATGAGCGTTACATGCAACTACAGCGTTTGGGTCTATGCGAGGTCGGCTACGGCGGTGTACTTAGCCGGCACGTACAAGATGGAGACTACCGGCTCTTGAGACTACGATATGACAACTCTGCGGCGGCACTGAGGCTGTGGAATTTTCTGCTTACGGAAGAGGAGCGTTTACATCAAGGGCGGGCTGAGGGAAAGAAGATTGTCGGCACGATGAAGGATTTGGGTACCGTGCCGGTTATGGCATATTCATTAGACAATGTAGTGGCTTTTTATCCTGATGGTGCTTGGTGGATTCCCTGTATGATGGAGCTAAGTGCCGGGCTGCTGGAGGTCGCGGATTCGCTCGGTATTGACGAGTCATTTTGTCCGGTGCGGGCGATGTTGGGGGCTTTCGTAACAGAGGCACACTTTCCTATTCCGGACATGCTCTTATGTAGTGTCGGGGCAACATGCGATGACTTTTCAGCTATTGCACAGCGACTTAACGCTCTTGGGTATCCGATTTTATGGTGGGAAATTCCTCACAGGCGGAATCCTGAACCGGATGAGGCGGCGGTGAGACTGCCGGGTGGATTCTTAGCGCCACAAAGCCAGGTTGAATTCGTCGAATCAGAGCTGGAAAGGATCAGGGCCGCCTTGGAGAAAACAGCAGGACAAAAACTGGATGATGAGAGCCTTTCTGCCGGGATCAAGAGAGCGAACAAGGTTCGCAAGTTATTGGCAAAACTTCGAAACGCTACATTCACCGCCGATATATGTCCACTCCCTGCCCTTGAAATGCTTATAGCAGAAATGCTCGCTATACATTTCTGCTCCGACCAGGACGAAACTGCTGCCGTACTTAAAGACTTAGTTGAGGAAGTGGAAGGCCGGGTAAAAGAAGGCAAAGGCTTTCTCGATGCTGATGCGGCCAGGATTTTCTGGGTTAATCCCGTGGCAGATTTGAGAGTGATGAACCTGCTCGAAGAGTGTGGCGGCAGAATATGCGGTACCGAATACCTTTTCAGCCACGCCCTCGACACAATTCCCGAAAACCTGTCTCCAATGGAAGCTCTTGCCCGGATGGCAATTGCCGATCCTATGGTAGGTTCTTCAGTTGACAGGGCTCAGCGTATATGCGCCGATGTCCAAAGGTTTGGGTCCGAGGCTGTTTTAATCTCCCGGATTCCAGGCGCCAGTCACTGTGCCCTCGAAGGGGAGGTTATATGTGAAATCGTCCATGATAAGCTCGGGCTGCCTCTTGTGGAAATTGAAGTGCCGGTAATGACGGATTCTATCCGTCCGAAGCTGCAAACACAAATGGAAGCACTGGTAGAAACGGTGAAAGAACGGAGAAAAATATGATTTGTGCAGGTGTAGATGCCGGCTCAAGGGCAATAAAGATTGTCCTGATAGACGCAGACAACAAGCAGGTAATAGCAAATGGCGTAACGGACCAGGGCGTAGAACAGAACAATCTCGCTTTGCAGCTTTTCGAAAGACTTGTAAAGGACAACCACATAAAAAAAGAAGATGTACACAGCATAGTAGCAACAGGTTATGGAAGGAATATAATTGAGTTTGCGAACACGACTATTACTGAAATTACGTGTCAGGCTGTGGGTGTGCGCCGGCTTGTATCGTCAGCCATGACAATTATTGATATAGGAGGACAAGACAGCAAGCTCGTGAGGCTGGACAAAACTGGGAAGGTGCGTGATTTTGTGATGAACGACCGTTGTGCAGCGGGGACCGGACGTTTCCTGGAAGTCGTGGCTGAGCGTCTCCAGGTTAGCCTTGAGCATCTCGGCGAGATGGTCGCAAAAAGCACAGAACCAGCGACAATAAGCAGCATGTGCGTCGTATTTGCAGAGACCGAAATCATCGGGCTGCTCGCCGGCGGTAAAGCAAAAGAAGACATTGTCGCGGGAGTTCAGACGGCAATTGCCACGCGTGTTATGGCGATGGCCGGCCGCAAGATTGATCTACCCATCATCTTCACCGGAGGCGTAGCATTAGTCTCCGGTATGAAGACCGCGCTGCAGGCCACTCTCAAAGAAAACGTGGCAATTTCGCCTAATCCGCAAATGACTGCGGCACTGGGAGCGGCAATTGTGGCGTCTGACCAACTGAAGGAAACAAGCCGATGATAAATATTAACTGCCTTGTTTGGACTTAGGATACACAAAGGATATAATAACCTTAATTCTGATATTTCGAGGATATACTGATGAAGAACATGGAAAGGCGAAAAAGAGTCATGCAGCGTTCCATACGGCTGGGGCACTGCATCTGTGATCCCAAGAAACCTTGCCCCTGTGACCTTTTCAAAGAAAAAGACATCTGTTTGTGCGCGGGTGAGCGGCTTGAAAGCCCGACAGGACCGGTGCAATTGACGAAACTCGTGGAGAAAGCAGGCTGCGCCTCAAAAATAGACCAGGCTTTTCTGAAGCAGGTTCTCACAGACCTGCCGACCTTTGACGATCCACGTGTACTGGTAGGTGTGCCTGCCGGGGATGATGCGGGCATATATGATATGGGCGATGGAACGGCTTTGGTGCAGACGGTGGATGTGTTCACGCCCTCGGTTGACGATCCATATGTCTTTGGGCAGGTAGCGGCAGCTAACTCAGTAAGCGACATCTATGCCATGGGCGGCAGGCCTATGACGGCTGTTTCAGTAATCGGATTCCCTGCTCGGATGGTTCCCGATAAAGTGATGCATGATATTCTGTGCGGGGGGATCGACAAAATGAAGGAGGCGGCAGTGGCAATCATTGGTGGTCACAGCATAAACGATAGCCAACTCAAGGCCGGTTTTGCTGTAACAGGTACTATCGCAAAGGACAAGATAGTCACAAATTCCAGAGCACGCGAGGGCGATGTACTCGTGCTTACCAAGCCTTTAGGTACAGGGATAGTGGCTTTTGCCGCCCAGATTGGGCGAGCAGAAAAGGAGAGCATCGAAGCTTCTGCGAAATCGATGACCTCACTTAACAAGAAGGCGTCGGAACTAATGGTGAAATTCAAAGCGCATGCTTGCACCGATGTTACGGGCTTCAGCCTTATGGGGCACTTGACGGAAATGGCAGTGAAAAGCGAGGTTGATGCCGAAATCATCTGGGATGAACTTCCGTTGCTTTGCGGCGTCCCACAATATGCGGCCGATGGAATCCTGCCGGGTGCCGTTGAGAGAAATAAGGAGTCTTGCAGTGACCGTGTGGTACCTGCCGATGGACTGAAACAGGAGATGCTTGATATATGTTATGATGCACAAACTTCGGGTGGTTTGCTGATAGCGATTGCAGAAAGTGATGTAGATGATTTTCTGGAAGCCCTGTACGGCGAGGGTGTTACGGAAGCTGTGGTTGTAGGTAAAGTTCTTGGAAAAGGTTCGGGACTTGTCCATGTTCGGACGACGGGAAAACGTGAAATGCCGGTGCCGAGTCAGGTAAAACTTACGGCAAAAGAACCGGCGGTTACGCAGGAAGTAGAGGAGGTATGCTGCGCCGAACCTAAGGTCGAAGAGACTGCATGTTGCGAAAACGGACATAGTGCCCGAGCTGCGATTTCAGGCGATAAGCCCGGCACAGGTGAAATTCAGCGGAAGTTTCAGGAATTTTTAAAAAGCGCTAATATGCCCGGCGCGCTGGATGCTTACACTAAGCAAGTTGTAACTCTTGCGCTGTCAGTTCTGGCAAAATGTGAACCGTGCATTAAGATGCACATCAAGAAGGCCAGGAAGATGGGATTCTCGCAGGAAGAAATCGACGAGGCGGCCTGGATGGGTATTGCATTTGGCGGCTCACCTGTTATGATGTTCTATAATGGCGTGAAGTACGGTTGAGCGGAGGTGATAGGTGCCTGGTGGTGCTCCTGGTCTTCAAAACCAGTGCGGGGCTGAGAAAGTCCCGGGTGGGTTCGATTCCCATTCGCCTCCGCCATTATTGTCAAGCGTTTATAAGGCTGGATGTGTTCGGTTAGGTTGGTCTTATGGATAACAGGTGTCAGTCAAAGTGGATCTCTAACAAGCGGCTGGTCTTCTCAGTTTTACTGGTTCCCGCCGCTGTGGTTGCACTTGTTTACGGATTTATATTTCATTCCACTCTTATTATGGTGCAGCCAAGTGATGAAGTCGAAGAAGACTCGCCACATGAAACGATCCAACACGTATCCGAATGGCTCGATCTCGACCTGCGAGAGCCGGCCATTATTCGAGATGTGACTGTCGGTGGGCTGGTTCGTCTTGAGTCGGGAGCCATCAAACGGACCTATAGCGGCAAACCACCTTCTGCATGCCCTACTTGAGTGTTGTAGCAGGGAGTCATGGTGACCATGACAAAAAAAAATAGACTGAAACAACTCACGTCAAAAATAGTACCTAACCGGATATGGATACAATTAGGTTTTCTCTTGATTTGGCTGGATCCCCTGGGATGGCGTTTTCATAGCGTTTGCAGCCCGGTGTTTCACTGTTACTCCTGTCCATTGGCTACTTTCGCATGCCCGATCGGAGTCCTTGCCAATTTTAGCGCGTTACATGTCTTTCCGTTCATTACAGTCGGGATGCTGGTCCTTATCGGGATTCTGCTGGGCAGTATTGTCTGCGGGTGGGCTTGTCCCTTCGGTTTTTTGCAGGATTTGGCTGCGAAGGTTCCAACCCCAAAATTCGACCCACCAGGATGGACTGGACATTTTCGCTACGCGGTGCTTGTCGGCACGGTTATAGCAGTGCCATACTTGTTTGGCGAAGGGCACTGGCTGTTTGTTTGTCGGTTTTGCCCCGCCGGGGCATTGGAAGCGGCCGTGCCTAACATAATCAACCGAGCGATTGCCGGACAAGAGATTGCCTGGCCCAACGCGCTTAAGTTGACGATCCTTGCGCTGTTCCTGATGGCTATTTTCTTGGTCAGAAGGCCCTGGTGCAGGATATTGTGTCCGCTTGGAGCGATATTCGCACTGTTCAATCGGACCTCGGCCTTTTTCCTGCGATTTGATCCTGATAAGTGCAATAGCTGCGAGCGATGCCACAAGCTGTGCGAGTACGGGATAGAGCCGGAGAAAAGCCCCAACGATTTGCGGTGCGTTCGCTGTCTGGAATGCACGGCTTGCAGCACCGAAGCCCTGACGCTCGGTAGCATATTTGAACACAGGGAAGAGACTTCGGCCACTCCAAAGCCAGCGGACTCGAGTGCAGAGATATAGCATCCTCATTACTTTCACTCGTTTGGTTGCTGAGTTTGCCTTTGAGCAACCAATACGATTACAATTACCAACAGTAGGAGAATACCCAACACCGGCATCCAGATTCGGGCATAGCCAATTGCGAATGCAGTTGGTTCAACGTATATGCTAAGAGGTTTACTTTCAACCTTAAACGGCCCGGCGAATTCAACGGCAGCTGTCAGTGTACCTCCCAAATTTCTGGGCTCTCGCCACGAGAGCGAACAGGTGCCGCCTCACCCATACCTGAAGTCAAAGGTCTGATTGTACGTTCCGTCTTTGCTTCTGATATGCAGTTTCGGGGCTGGCGCTCTGTTGCCATTGCGAGTGATGTAAATGGATTCCTTCAGTTTTCCCATCAGGGATTGGCTGAAGGAGCGTTTTCCCGTTCTGTCTCTGGTAGTGAGGGTTGAGATGACCGGCTCGCCAATTGACAGTTCGATTTCTTTGGCCTCACTAACATCAAATCGACTGCTTTTAGGAAACCTTCTGCCTTGCAGTTTCCAGTTATTGCCTGAATCATCTTTTCGTTCAGTAGTCCAGTGGTCGATGAGATATTGGCCTACTGGCAGCGAACAAACACCGTCTTCCGGCTTATGGACAAACAAGCCGTTCTCGCCGCCCGCGGCAAACTCTGTTATTGATTCGGGCATACGAACATTTCCAAAAGTTACGTCTTCGGCGGCTGTTAGCTTAACATACGCTCCATCCCGGGCGACTTCAAGATGGTGGAGATCGCCTTCAATTTCGAGGTAGTTGCCGACGAAGTAAATCCCCTTATTATCATCCTTACCGATCTGTATCCGGTCACAGTCTTCGGCATTCGTGGACTTATCATTGAAAGCCCCGTTCACGTTACGGTCGATGAGGATACAGTGATGCTCTTTCCCGCCGGCTGTGATTGTACCTTCGTACCATCCGCCGGGTCTGATGAACAGATACCGGCTGCCATGGTCACATAAGCTGAAGTTGAGATGATAAGTGATCGAACCATCTTCTCCTTCGAAAACGACTTTTGCCGGCCCGAAATAGGAATGTTGGGATGAGGTCTTGTGAGCTATCACGGCAGTCTCGTCTTTAAGGCTCCCGTCCCCATCGGAGTCAATGAATAATCGGTCACGTACTCTGGAAGTGTTAGAGCGGTCTAAGGCGATCCTTAGGCCGCCGGCCTTGACCATAGGAGTAGACCAGCGATAAAAAAGTGGATCGTCAGACTCAAACTCCGGCAGTCCAACATCCTGAAGACGTTCACGAGTCACCTTGAGGCGCTTGTAAGATTCACTTCCGATTGTCCGCGACGCCTCGCGTGCCAAGCGATACTCCAACAATTGTCTCTCTTGTGCCTCGGCCAGTGACACGAAAAGACCGATTGTTAAGCCGGTTACGACCGTAAAATACATTATCTCTTTCATAAGACGGCTCCTTTAACGCCACACACGGATTTAATAGTCCTTGCCTTCTCTCAAGAACCGCTGGTTTCACTAATGTCCTTCTGCTGTGTCATCTCCATACCGCCTGCATCGGTCCGAAGTGTTGCCATTGCCGGCAAGTGAAAACAGTCATAGAATCGCTGTCGGAAGAAGGAACTTCGGAAGGCAAGAATCATGTAGGGAACGATGATCACATAGGTACACAAGCCAAATATGAGGCTTATCGGCACAAATGCAAGTAATATCTGGAAGATAGAAGTTGGAGGCCCATCAATAACAAACATAATAGAGATAAAGGCCATTGATACCACCATACAAACAAGTACGCACCAAAGGGCCAGCCAAAGCATAAAACGCAAATTACTGTAACGATTTCGACACATAAACCCGGATAAGACAAAACCGAGTAGCATTGTGAACGCCAATACACCAAGAAGCATTAGAACGGCAAATCCTTCACCGGAAAAGTCGGTCATGCCGTAAGATATTATGCCTATGAGGCCGGTCACAGCCATAATTACCAGGGCCAGAAGGAAAGTAATAAAGCGTCTCCGATTAGCAATCTTATGGCCCAACAACCACAGTGATGCGATGCCTACCGTATATGAGTGGAATAAAATACTGAAGACTGATGCCTGTACTGAATCGGCACCCAGAGCCTTTAAGAAAATAGACCAGAGAAGATTCACAATCAGCAAAGGAACAAAAATAAGCCACGAGCGAGGGGTGCGATTGGCCCTGACAAAAACGATAAGAAGAATAAGGGCAAAGAAAAGCGATAGAGGCAAGATGTTATAATACCACTTCCAGTTGTATATTACCGCCTTGCCTTCTTTCGGGCCAAGTTCACCGATATCATGTGAGGCGACAATTCGTAGGTCACCGAATGTTGTCAAAGGTACTCGCCACGAGTACGAGCAGGTGCTGCCTCAGCCGAATTCGAATTTACCTGAAGCGATTTTTTTGTCGCCGCGGTAAATTGCAAACTGCGGAGGGGTGCCCCTTCGTGCCTGAACGTATTTACGCCCGCCCACTCCGAGCAGCTCGTAATCCAGGACCAGAAGATTTGCCTCCCGTTTTGCTCTCACGGTCTGCTTGAGAGGAGAACCGACTTTCAACACGGCTGGCGTGTCCTTGTCTACTGTTGTCCATCTGCCGGAGGCTGTAATGAAACGGGATACGTATCCGCCTTCAAGGTGGACTTCTCGAAGTTGATACTCTCCGGCCGGCAGCTTTATGCTTTCTCCGGGATTTTCAAACTTTTCTCTCTTACGCCTCTTGTCTATAAGGACAATCTGCTGGATGTGTTTGCCCTCCAGCTTTAGCTCGCCTGTAACCGGGCCCTCTTCCTGCGCCAGGCTGAGGCAAATCCCTGTGTTTAAGAGAACCAGAACGCTTAGAAACAAGCTAACTGGCCTGGATTTTGAAGTTTGCAACAATGCCGTTATCCTTACTGCATTTTTTCCCAATCTTACTATATTATATACGGTTCGGAGCAGTAAATCACTCAAAAAATAAGACAAAATTATTCTTTCTGGTAGAACCGGCTAATGCTACCCTACACTTCATCGGGTTGTAATTATATAGAATGGAATGGAACCGCAGAATCCTGTCTGGAAAATCAAAATTTTCTGGCTAAAATCTGAGGAGGAAGGATCGAATCACGCCCTCTCCGTCATATTTTCACCGGCCTTTACAATTACTTAAAAATTATCATAGTAAATTTTACAAAACATCCTCGTCGTTTCATTAGGATGGTTCATAATGTTGTCTCTATTATCTTTTCGCATCCAGGAATTGAGCCATAGACCGTTAATTATGTTATCAGCTTGATAGCGGTTGATAAAGTCTGTATCGCACACTGAGTTATTGAACGTATAATAGGTCAAGTCGTGTATGCGTATGTATTTTTTTCCTCTCTGATACTCAAGTGTGCCGGGGATTGGAGTATAACTGGCGAATGAAGGTATTTCCGGTCTAATCCTTTCTTGTATGAGACGGGCCTGTGTTTTCATTGATTCTTCCGTATCAAAAGGAAGCCCGAATATGAACATCATTTCAAGACCCATGCCGCTTTCGTGAACGGCCAACGCTGTCTTTTCAACCAGACATGGTGACAAATCCTTCCCGATGTAGGCCAGATCGGTTTCAGCCATTCTTTCACCGCCGATAAAAACAAGAAATGCACCTCGTTCACGAAGTTCCGGCAACAACTCTCTTTGTTCCCATATTTTGTCTGCCCTACCTCCAAAAATAAAGGGGACCGACAGTTCTTCGGATTTCATTAGCTCAACAAATTTCTTAATACGCTCGGTACTCACGTTAAAGTTGGAGTCCCCAATAAGAATGTAGTCAGGTTCAAATTTATCATTCAAATACCTGAACTGAGTAACAATATCCTCGGCGGTCATCATTTGCACACTCGACCACCTTAGAGGCTCTGAGCAAAAGTTACAATGTCCGTAACATCCCCTCATAGTGTTGAATGAAAGCCCGAATCCTTTCCCATTATGTGCGTACTTTGGAATATCGAGAAGATCCCAGGCTTTCTTGATTACAGGTGGTCTGAGCATATTTTCAACCGGCGGGTGTTTCACAACGTATCCATCGCGACCTTTGTAACATATGCCTCTAATTTGCTCGAGCGACTTTACACCATCTAAGTGTTGCATGAGTCCCAATGTGGCCCGCTCTCCTTCACCATAGACAATGAAATCAAATAATTTTGCATCACTTGAGTTCAGAATATCCTCGTAATTTAGCGCAATGTGAACGCCTCCAACGATGATTTTAATATCCCTCGCTATTCTTCGAACGAGCCCGGCAATTCTTACCATATGTGGATAATTGCATGTCAGAGCAGTCAGACCAACAACTTCAGGTTTCTCTTTTGTCAGGTAGTCGATAATCTCCTCATCACTACCTTTATCTGGGAGTATATTGAGGTCAAGAATTGTTGTTTCAATACCATGTGAAAGCAGGAATTCAGCGATGCAAAGAATACCCGGATGGGGCACTCCCCCCTCAATTCTTACCGCGTCCCTTGGACTTATGGCAATTCTCGGTGGGGTTATGAGACTAATTTTCACAAGTGTACTCTTAATATCATTGTCGAGTCAGTCCTTGAATGGAAAGTAACGAGACATCTTTGTATGCCTTCTGCATGGTTATTACAATTTTGAAATGGCTCTTCTTTATACATTGTTTCCATGTTGTTATCAGCTATCCGTACCGTTCAATTTTAGTCTTTTGCTTGAATAGGTCCCTCACTACCAATAATTTCTTTTATCTCCTGCTGGCTCAGGGCATAGCTGTAAATACGAACGTCATCAATCATGCCATGCCAGTAGCGTCCCGGCCTTTCGCAGTTTTCGCCAATACATACATCGAAGTCGTTGCTTGTTATAGGGCCGCTATAGGAACCATTGAGGCGGCTTGCCGGGTCTTCTACTCCATCTATATACAAACGAACGTAAGCGCCATCGTAGGTTCCACAAACATGATGCCATTGTCCATTTGCCACTTCTTTTTCCCCGTGGACATAAGTAGAGCCAAGAGCAGGATCATAGCCGGTAACGTTGAAATGAAATTTTCTCTCGTTCCTGTAAGTAGAAAGCCTCCATGCTGAGTTGCCCTTTGTAACAATGGCTGTCCACATCTCAGGGACTGAGGTGATATTTACCCATGCTGCGACGGAAATCTCATTTGTGAAGTCAAAAATCGATTCATTGCCGATTCTGATATAATCCCCATGTCCATTGAACTCAAGGGCGCCGCTAAATTTGCCGCCTTTATGCTGCCATTTAGGATTGCCTGTGAGAGTGCCAACACAATTATTCCAGGACGAATCTGCAGCGATCCCGCCGGATTTCTCATCAAGCTTCCACCAGGCAACCATTTGACCGGTAGAAAAGCTCCAAAGACTACCTTTATCGTACCGTTTGCCCAATTCGTACTGTTTGAGACGCATTTCATAATTGTTCAGCCACACAGGCTGTTCCCCGACGGCCAGCAGATCAATCGCGTTTTTTTGCCACTTGACCGCTGCGGCAAAATTGTCAACCTCGGCGTAAACGGCTGCCAAGGCCCCAATGAAATGGTGATCTTTCCAGTGCGTCAACTCACAGGCTTTTGTGGCGTTCTCGACAGCCTTGGTTAAGTCACGAAATTCCTTTGCCGGGCATGCCGCCTGCAACCAGGCCAAATCGCTAAAGGCCAATGCAAAGTTTGGATCGAGGCGGACGGCTAATTCATAATCTGAGATAGTTTCACCGTACCCTGCACCACGGTGTTTGGCTTTCTTGCCGCGATTGTAATAAGTCCTCACTAAGGCCTTGGTGGCACTCTCGGTATCAGGACCGGGAGATGTCAAGCGCAGTTCTTCTAAAAGTTGCGAAGCTTCCTCCAGTTGCCCAGCCTCAATATATTCCCATAGACGACAAACCTTATTATTATCCCCTGCGAGCAGTTTTTCAACCTGAATAAGGTGATGTTCTTCACGAGGGTACTTACCGCTTTCAAACAGGCGTCGTAGTCGGGCGAGAGCAGCTTCTGCTTCTTGAATGCGACTAAGCTGGTGCAAGGTCATTGCAATGAACTTGAGATCGACAGGTCGCGATCCTCCTGTAAGGTTTCGGTGAAGATTGTCAACTTCGGTAAACGTTACAAAGGCATCATTGAACTTGCTTAAATCGTATTGGCTCAAACCAACTGTAGCGAGTTTGTCAATGCATTTTTTTGCATTATAAGGGTCATCTTTGACTAAACCTATGTAATACTCCTTTCTGTCGCGGAGGTACTCCTCGCATGTCAAAGCAGATGCTATTGACTGATATGTAGGAAGGTTATGGTCAAGCATTACAAGCCAGTTCTCTTCAAAAGGAATCTTGACCTCGATCACCATCCCAGACATGTCAGGCGACCAAATACCGGAAATGGCAGGAGCATCGAAGATATGCCAAGCTTTGTTGACCTCAACATCGAAAATCCATAATCCCAAATCCGAACCCGTAAGCCCCGCCACGCTCAGTTCCTTTCCATCCGGCGACCACCTCACCAGCAATCCATTCGCCGGCAAAGGTGCGGTCCAACTGGTCTCTACTCTACCGGATGAAAGCTCTACGATCTTAAGCTCATTGCCCTCTGAATAGGCAATATGTCTACCATCTGGTGATACCCAGGGAAATCGACTGCGGCATGAGATCACACGTTCGGGCTTGGCTTTCGGATCATCAACACGAATGGAATACAGCGTATTATCCACACGCGAATGGAAGAAGAGTTGCTTCGAGTCAGGTGCCCAGATAGGCCAGGCGCCAAGAGCAAGTTGCTCTGGCTGACCACCTTCTGCGGGGACAATCCATACTTCCTCCTCAAAGTCTCGTATGCGTTTGGGCTCGCGAACAAAAGCGATATATTGCTTATCAGGTGACCACGCCGGATCCTTGCCGAAGCTTACTAATAAGCGGGTTGTATCGGTCTCCAGGTTTAGAATCTCAATACCACCTGAACCGGATATGGCAGGCACTGGGTACATTGGCTTGGGTTGCCATGCATACAGGTCAGACCGGCCATAGGCTAATTGTTTACCATCGGGTGACCAGCTCGACTGTCCATACACGCCTGAAACCAAACGTTTCGCCTTGGACTTTAACTTGCAATAATATTCAGCAGCTTCCCCCATTGCTGAGAAAGCTTCACCCAACTCAATATCTATTGGTAGTTCGAATGTCTGTCCTGCCCCCAATATGCTGAATACATACCTTTGTGCCCACGCCTCGAATTGCTGTTTTTGCACAATGTCACCACCCACTATCTCCCTGTACTCTTGCCTCGCAGCCTCATACTCACCCAATGATACCAATGCAGTAAAGACATGAAAGCGGTAAACGAATTGTTCCGGTTCGAGTTCGACACAGCGATTTGCATCTTCGAGTGCTGCTTTGTAGTTTCCCATACGAACGTAGGTTTCACGGCGTTGATTGTAAAGCTCGGCACGCGCATTGTCGACATCACACACCCTAATCGCATTATCAAGGCTGGAAATGGCATTATCCAGTTCGGGGATTTCCCGTAGATATAGTGCCCGAAATGCATAGCCGAGCGAATCATTTGGCCTCAGTCTTATGATTTCACGTACCTCATAGGCCATCTTGCCGTAGTCTTTCAACGCGTAGTATGCCAATGCCAGCGCTTTGTGGGACGGATAATGACTCTGATCAAATTCCAAAGCCTCTGTCAGCGTTTCTACAGCCTCAGTCGGTGTTCTGGCAGCCATAGCCCGGAGGCAATAGGCTTCGGCCGTCCGAGGTAGTAATTCCTCGGCACGTTTCTTATGCACTTCGGCTTTGACGGGATCACTACCCATATATATCATGGCAAGCAGATAATGTGCAGTGCCTGCAATCTTGGGTTCCTCCCTGAGCAACTTTCCAAGTTCAGTCTCAGCATCGCTAAATCGGCCCACTAAAATTAGCAGGCGTCCGTAAAGTAGACGTGCTGCAGGGCCAACACGTTCGCTATCGAGAATGTCTTGGGTTTCAACTTCAGTCAAAGCTTTCTGATACTGTCCAATGGAATGGTACTGTTGTGCCTTCGACAGAATGGCTTCGTGCTCGCGAAATTTCGCCTCTTTACTTTGATTAGCAGCCCTAAAGGCCGTTACAGATGTAATTACTAAAGCAACGAGTAGAATCGCCACCGTAACAGACCAGATAATCTGCGACCGATGTTTGCGGATACATTTCTTCAGGCGATAGATTTTGCTGGGTGGCCCGGCAAGTACAGGTTCATGATCAAGGTGCCTTTGGACGTCCTCACACATGGCGTGGGCCGTCTGGTAACGATGCATCCGGTCCTTCTCCATGGCCTTGAAAGTAATCCAGTCCAGGTCGCCACGGAGTTTACGCTGGAGCGTATTGACATCGGTTCGACAACACTGGGCCAGTTTGGTTGCTCTCTCTGCTGTAAGGCTCCTCACCTGGGTACTTGGTACCCTTGGCGAAACTTCGCGAATAACCTGCCGAAGTTGTTCAAAGTTGCCTGCACGAAGTGTTTTGGGTTCGAAGGGTAATGTTCCCGTTAACAACTCATATAGAAGGACACCCAGAGAATATATATCCGTACGGGTGTCGATATCCTGTTGGGTCAAATCCGCCTGCTCGGGACTCATGTACTCCGGTGTACCGATCATCTGGCCCTGCTCGGTCACAAGCGTTCGGTCCGTCAGGGGCTGGCTTAGCGCCTTGGCAATACCGAAATCGATTACCTTGGGAACAACTCGCTCACCCTCGATACATACCTGTATATTCGAAGGCTTTATATCACGGTGTATAATGCCTTTTTGATGGGCATGCTGAACGGCCTCGCATACCTGTAAGAACAGCTTTATTCGCTCCTCAATAGTAAGTTTTTGCCGGTCGCAGTACTGGGTTAGCGACATACCTTTGACGTATTCCATAACAAAATATGGATATCCACCCTCGGTTGTACCTGCATCGTATACGTGGGCGACATTAGGATGATTCAATAAAGCCAGTGCCTGCCGTTCAGCCTCGAAGCGTGAAATAACCTGCTTGGAGTCCATGCCCGGCTTAATAACTTTTAACGCTACCCTTCGTCTGACTGGTTTTTCCTGTTCAGCCAGATAAACCAGGGCAAAACCTCCCTCCCCAACAACTCTCAGTAACTTGTATGAACCGATGCGCTTACCAGGTTTGAATTCTGAGCCTACAGAACCGGCAGTGGTAGGTAATTCCTCTCCCCCTGGCGACCTATTGTCCCTCTTCTGTTCCTCGCCCATGAACGTCATTCCTTACAAGCCCCCACGGTTAGCTTGCACGCTACGAATTACAATTTAGAATGAACTCTGCCTGGGTTTACACGATAAGTTGCCAAATGTACAGGAACTATTAATATAACCAGCATAAATATTATTATAAGGTCAACTGTATGCTGTTACAACATTGGTTACTAAAAAATCTTTTATGGTTTATGAACATAATCAACCGCTTTTTTAGCCAAGTTGTTTCTCTGTAAGCTATTATGAGTAATACATTCTGAAAATCAAGGTAGATTCCAGACAAAAAGTGATGTTAAGTTCTTAAAAATCAAGAACTTGAGAGTAACCACTTAACCGATTTGAACAAATAATCCTCAGATGATTGCATCGCATTTCCATAAAGTTCCTGCCAAAAAGACCGCAAAAGACCAAATTTTCATATCCTGATTTGCCCCACACTATCTGAGACACCGACTTTGTAAATTAGTGAATAGCAAGATCCTTCTTAAATAAAGAATCTCTACTGTTGAGAGGTTCCAGGATTGCCGTTCCATCATTTTCAAATACGCCGTATAAGTGATTTACTTTAAAAACAAAACCTAATTCAGACTCGCGTTTTTTATATTTTTCAAAAGATTTTGATCTCTGCTCGGCATCAGGCCTGCTTAGCGAGTGATTCAGGTGTATAATCCAAACGTCGTCAAACAATAACCGAAATTTTGTATTGTTCAGATACAGCCTCAGCATTAAGTCAACATCTTCACGACCCCAGCCATCGAATGTTTTCTCGTCGAAACCACCCACGTGAAAGAAACTCTTTCTGTCAACCAAACCAAAATTGCCAATAAACGAATACTCAAATAAATCCCTGTAGCCTGTTTCCCGCTTAATGCCCGCGGGCAGGAAATAGTATTGTGATTCTTTCGGCCAATCTTCTTTCTCAATCTTTTCGAGAAGCGCATTTCTTCTCCAATTTATATAAGTCCAGCATCTCGCTGCACCTGTGGCAAAAAAGCCCTCTTTAGCAAACCGCCGGACCTTCTTCAATATGTTTTTATCGGGTAATATAACATCATCGTCGATAAAAAGAAAAAAGTCACCATCCGCCTGCCGGCAGGCAATATTTCTGCTCCTGGATCTGTTCGAAACCTCAACGTCATTCTTAATAATCTTCATACTTTGAAAAGGAGCATCACTTTTAAAACTTTTCAGAAAGTCAAGAGATTCGTCATCAGAGCCATTGTCAATAACAATCAATTCATAGACTTCAACAGATGACTGTTTTTTCAGGCTCTTTAACATTAATTCCAGGCTCCCTTTCTTCTGCAAAAAAGAATTTCTCGTTGATGTTATAATACTTATCATACTAATCCTCTTTTCTTTCCACTAATATCTCCTGCCCGTCCCCTTCGTATACACCAAAAAGAAGATTGGGTTTGAAGGTGAAGCCCAAATTCTTTTCCTTCTCCAGATAGTATGAGATATTTTGGTGCTTTTTTTGTAAATCCTGTTTGATAACTCTGTGGTTAAGATGAATTACGGAAATCCTGTCAAACAGGTTAATAAATGAGAAACCTTCAACAAGTAGTCTGAGCATCAAATCCATATCGTGGCGGCCCCAACCACTGTAGTTGATATCAAAGCCCCCAATCTTATCGAAATCATCTTTATGTATCGCTCCAAAGCAGGCAATCCAGGTAAATTCCATCAGGTCTCTCATGCCTGAGCCTCTTTTTATTCCACGTGGAAGATGAGCAACAGATCTCAAATAACCGAATCCATTATCTTTCGATTCAGCCAACGCCTTTTGTCTATCCCAATATAAAATAGTCCAATACCGCTTGGCGCCACATGCGAATTGCTGACACTGCAGGTTTTTCGAAATAAATTCCAATGCGTCGTTTGTCATTAAAACGGTATCATCATCCATGAAAATTAAAATTTCACCTTTCGCGGCCTCCGCCCCCATATTTCTGGCTAAACACTTGTTTCCCCTCACCTCACATCTGACCACATTTACTCCGACACCCTGTTCTGAGAACGAATCAAACAAAGGCAACAGGTCCGTCAAAGTATCGTCTTTTGTAGCATTATCCACAATAATTACCTCGAAATCCTTAAGTGTCTGATCGAGCAACGACATCAATGCTATCTCTATACTATTCTTCTTTTCGCTCTTGGAATTATATGTTGGAACAATTATTGATATTTTTTTCATCCTGCGAACTACCCCATAATTATTTTTGTGGAAATATGATTAAATGGTTGAGCGTAGAAACTATTTATCGTTTTTTAAATGAAGGAAAACGTAAAAACTACTTCGGTTTTGTACCTATCTTATTGTACATTACCAACAGTATACCGGAACAATTCTCAGAATAGCAAGTTATTTATTTTGGCGAACAGAAAGATTATATACATACCCACGAACAGGCTGTTATTAACACAAAAAGCGTTTATTAATAACCTAATAGGAACAATAAAGTTGCAGCTTTGCGATAAATTTGTTAGCCTTCAAATATTGAAAAGTATTGGAGTATGCCTAAATGAATAATTCACGAAAACTTTCTTTAATTTGTCCTTACAAGCCTGTTTTATCTGAACGATGTTTTTTCCCTTTTTCAAATTCTGAACCGTTGATGAAAAACTAATTATGGAAGATACCTATATCAGCTTTACTACTCACGAAGCAAGAGTGAGAAAAATTGAACCTATGCTTTCTTCCGTTTTAAACCAATGGCCTGAAAACCGGGTTATTTTGTCTGTTGCCCACAACCTGAAATTACCGGACTTCGTAAAAAACAGCGGTATACACATAGTCAGGTCAAAAGATTATGGAGCCTTCAAGAAACATTCGCCACTTTATATCAATCGAGGAATCAGACAATATATTGTTGTAGACGATGATTGTATTTTCCCAAACGGTTGGTTTGACAATCTGTTGAAATGGAGTCATAAGCTTCCGAAACAGGTTGTGTGTTGCAAGGGTAGAATTTGGAATACCGGGAACATACTGCGCTATCATCATAGCAGGATTATACATGCAGAACATATTATTGAACCTGTTACTTCTCATATCTACGTTGGTATTGGTACCGCATTATTTAGGACAGATTTTTTCGAGGATAATGTTTTCCCATTTCCTGCGAATACTTTCACATATAGCGATGACATCTGGTTCTCGGCTAAATTAAAAGATCATGTCAAGATCTACGTAGTTCCTTATTCTAAAGAAGAACAACATGAAAATTTTGGCCGCCCAAGACTACTGGGATATGCTAAAGAAGATAATTGTCTATGGAAAACGGCACGAGCGAATAACTACAAAGAATGGGATGAAGCCCTTAACGAGCATAGAAGCAAGCTTCTGAGACGAAAACAGAATTAAGCAAGTAAGACTAAAAAATTATCCAATGCTCTAATTTATCTCATATATATTATATACACCTGACTTGACTTTGTTCTCAGTAAATGAATATATGAAAAGAATAAGTTCTTATTATTAATATAAAGGTGCAATGGAATCAGCAAGTTGTTCACTTTGGTTTTTAGTTGCTCTCACAGATGTGCCATTTATGATGCAGACTATCCCTCATATAATAAAAATGTGCAATTATCCCTTTACCCAAAAAGTAGTAGCTGTAGATACAAGTCCCTTGTCGGGTGATTATATTTCAAGGCCCTGTATAGGAACGTTATCGGAAATGAAGCGATGTTTGGATAAGTTACTGACCTCAGGAGTAGTAGACAGGATTGTTAACATTGACTTTTCTCCGGATTATATTGATAAAGTTTATATAAAGCATTTTGGTAAACCAATCGGACAAACACATAATTACAGAGGTGCTCCTGTCCTTGGTTATATCTTCCTGCTTGAGAAAGCCCAAAGTGATTATCTTGTCCACTTCAATACCGATATGCTTATCCATCAGGACCATGATTATAACTGGATAAAAGAAGGCATGAAAGCAATGCGTCAATATCCAGATATAATGTGCGTTACACCTTTGTCGGGACCACCGACCAAAGATGGCCTTCTTCATCAAAATGTCCCTTATGAAAGAGAATCTCGAGGTTTTTACCGCTTCAAGCAATTTACCAGCAGAAAATTCCTTGTTGATATTAAACGTTTCGAAAAGTTGCTTCCGTTGAAAATATTGTGGAAGGCAGAAGCAGGAAAAAAACTGGATAAGTGGGAGATTATGGTATCAAATCGTTTGAAGGAAACGCAATTTTCTCGGGTAGACCTTGATACTCACTCTGCATGGGCGCTTCACTCTTCATATACTCATGACCAGACATTTGTTCAAAATCTTCCGAAGGTTATCGAAAAAATTGAATCAGGCTGGTATCCTTCTATGCAGGCGGGACACTACAATCTTCATTTACGATCTTGGCTTGAAGTTACGGAATAGACAATGCCTGGAGTCATCCGTAACATAAATTGACGTTCGGCCTCTTACCGCTTTTTCCTGCCAAACAGATTTATTACAAGGCTTCCAAACGTCCACACATAAGAGTCAAAAAAATACACAGCTGAAAACTTGAGTTTTTGTTTTTTCCCCGTCAAAAACTCGTCATATTTACCTTCAAAAACGACTTTTTTGGCCTCCTTTAGCGGTAGGAGAAGTCTTTTGATAAATAGTCTAAGAGAAAAATTCAGCGTTCCTGATTTATGTTTTCCTCTGATAATACGCATTCTTTTCCTGAATCTTTGTCCGAAAGTCTTCAGTGCCGGATGTGATACACATGTGTCGTCAGCATATACTTGCTTATGCCCGGCTTGGAAAACACGATTGCCCCATTCAAAATCACCGCTTGATAGAAGCGTATCATTAAAACAGCCTATCTTTTGAATAATATCTTTAAACGTAAAAAGATTGGCTGTTGCACCAAATCTCAGTTTTTCAACATACCTCTCCTGTTTAAAGGCGGTTATTTTCTCATAAAGTTCAATTGCAGTTGGATTTCCCGGATCACTGCAAAATACCTCTATCCTTCCGGCAACCAGACCACAATGAGGTTCATGCAAGAGATTTGTGACACCTTTCTCAATCCAGTCGGATTTCGGAATACAATCTGAGTCCGTAAACGCGATGACGGAACCTCTGGCATTCAAAATGCCTTTGTTCCGTGCGGCGTAAGAACTGCGATGACTTTCACAAACGAGACGAACATGATTAAAATTAACAATGAATGGTTCTATATTTTGCAAAGGATTATTATTAACAACAATGACTTCATAAAGGTTTCCCGGATATGTCTGTTCTTCTAAAGCTTCTAAACAGGTTTTTAAACGTTCCAGATCATTATAGACGGGTATGATTACGGATACAAATGGCCTGGTTAAGTCATTCATAGTTTTAAGCATCAAGAAAATCCAACTTCAATATAGAATGCAAAAACCCATTGTTAATTGTCACATTTTCCAACGAAATAAACAATGTCCCAATTATGAATTTGCTCGTTTTACGACATATTAAAATTGTTGCTTTTCCACTTTCATGTTTTTATTATAGTTACCTGATATCAATGAATTCTATATTAAGTGACGCAAAGAATCAAGAATATGATAGTATAGAACTTATGGAGGACATCCATAGCAGTTTCCAATTATGACGAACTGGGAAACTCTATGAATTCGAACATTATACCGATATTTTCTATTAACATATTAGTGAAACTGGATATATGAAAATTGTTTTTGTCTCTGAATTTGATTCAAGTGATATCAAAAGTTGGTCTGGCACCCCTTACTATATGAAAAAGTTATACGAGAAGATTTTCGATGAGGTAGAATGCATACAGACTCCATTCTATAAGAAAATTAAAGGTTCTCCTGAAAATAGATTAAGGGAAATCGGAAGATTCGTATCAAATCGGGTAAAAAACTGTGATCCTGATATTGTCGTCTGTCAGGGAAACTCCGCCATTCCATTTTTGGATTGTGTTGAACCGATAGTATACTGGCATGATTCCACTTGGTATGCGCTCTCAAAAAAAGACTTCAAAACCTTTTCTCGAACTTCACCTCATTTAAAAAATTGGGATCAGGAAGCATTGAATAATTGTTCGTTAGCGATCTTCGCATCTGATTGGGTGGCTGAAGGCGTTTTAAAAAACTACGAAATACCGCCATCAAAAGTATATGTCCTTCCTTTTGGCAGTAACTTTGACAACGATAGAACAGTAGACAGTATTAAAGATTTCCTTAAAATTAGAAATAGAGATTGCTGTAATTTAGCTTTTATGGGAGTAGATTGGAACAGAAAAGGATTGCCTTTAGCGGTTGAATTAACTGAATATTTAAACAAGCAACTTGGATTAAAGTCCAGGCTTAGAATAATTGGCTGTAATCCGACTCATACTTTAATAAGGAATTGCCCTTTTGTTACATTCGAAGGATTTTTAGATAAAGGAAATTCCGTTACTCTTAATAGATTCAAAAGAATACTGCGGGAAACTCATTTTCTCGTCCATCCTGCATTATTTGAATGTTTTGGATGTTCCCTTGTAGAGGCGAATTCTTTTGGAATACCTGTAATAGGAACAAAAGTCGGGGGCATACCTACTATTGTGAGAAACGATATAAATGGAAAATTATTTTCACGAAACAATTTTGTAGAGTCAGCCGCCCGCTTTGTCAAAACTAATTTTTCAAACTTCAATGAGATGTATTGTCAATTATCACTTTCCTCATTCAATGAATATACAACACGTTTGAGTTGGCATGTAAATGGTGATAAATTTAAAGATATAGCTTCTAAACTCGTTAAATCATAGAATCCTTAAGAAATGCATGCATCCGCTGAGAGTAAGCATGCTAATAAAGTTAAAGCTATGAATGCATGGCTGGAAACAATAATTTCGGACTAAAAACTCAAAATAGGACTAACATGGCCGATGTGAGTGTAATTATCCCGCTTCACAACAAGGGCAGGTATATTGGACGTGCGCTAAGTTCAGTATTTAACCAGACTTATGAGGACTTTGGGGTAGTCGTGGTTGATGACGGCTCAAGCGACGATGGATCTGATATCGTCCGACAATACACCGACCAGAGGTTGCGACTTATACAGCAGGAGAACGCTGGACCCGGTGCGGCACGCAATAGAGGCATCAGAGAAACCAGGGGACAGTATCTAGCGTTCCTTGATGCCGATGATGAGTGGCTGCCGGATTTCTTAAAGGTTACTTTGGACCATTTGAATAAGAACACCGATTGTGTTCTTTGTACCGTAGGTTTTATAGATGGCAGGACTGGTAAATCCTCACGTCACAATCGGAGAATGACTTATGGACGCTGGGAGTTGCCGTTACAGATTGAACCAAGAGAAATGAAAACTGCAATCGACGTCATTTCTGCATCCAGGGTTTTATGCCGCAGAGAAGCATTGTTACAACTTGGAGGATTTTATGAAAATCATTGTACTTACGGTGAGGATGAATATCTGTGGCTTCAGGTTATCTTAAACTATCCGGTATTCAGAGATCCGTCACCCCTTGCGGTTTACCATATGGAGGCGTCTGATTTGGGGATATTCGGCCGAAAAGGGATTCGCCCTCCTCGACCCGTTGTGACAGACCCGCAACCGATAAGAAAAATGTGCCCACTAAGATACCGCAAACTCTTGGAATGTTATTTAACATATTGGGCACAAAGAACACGTCACGCCCTTCTAACAAATAAATGATTACTGCATATTTAGACGTGGAATACTCAAAGGTTCTTCTTATATTTCCCGGTGGAAAATGCCGGCTTTGTCACCGTTTTGTACAATAGTAGATATCACCCGCCGCTTTTGTGATACCCATAAGTCCTGTTTCCCCTTTAGTAAGAAAATCTGATGCAGCAACCACTTTAACCTTGAATCCGCCTTCTTTGAGCCTTTCTACAAAGTCGGGACCATATTTACGTACGTGGTCTTTATTCCCAAAGAGTCTTAGGCGGTCCGTTGGCTCGGTAATGGACGGGTCTTCAAATGTTTTATCAGCGGTTATTGGAACCAGTAATACAGCCCAGCCATCTGACCTTAGAACGCGATAAAGCTCACGGATGGCCTGTCTATCGTCTGGAATATGCTCTAATACATGGCTGCAGTAAATCACGTCGAAAGTCTCGTCGGCGTACTCAATGTCGGTAATATCCATTCTAACCATTGCAGCGGACTTATGGAGATCTGCTGTAAGATACCCTGAGCCAAGACGATTTTTCAGCAGATGTTCAAACGCTTGCTCCGGTGCAACATGCAGCATACTCTTGGGATGTCCGTTAAACAGGTCCGTCATCCTCTCAAAGTAAAGCCACACTAACCGATGTCTCTCGCGCGCGCCACACCGTAAACATTTTGCATCCTCTCTTGGAACGATGCCGGCTTCTACAAACCTCTCGGACGGCATCCTGCAGACCGGGCAATAGCGCCTGATTCCAGAATTGTGAATCAGGCCGACGAACCGTCCCGCCTTAATCAACGGCTTACTGATTATCTCCGGCTGAGCGTAAATGTCTCTCATATGCGTAAATTGTCCCTATTTTTCTAATAGCTAATAAACGCCTTTGAGCCAAACTATTCCGACAGAACTAAACCGGTGGACCAACCTTGTTCTTCGATTATATAGCCAATTGCAAAGAAAGCAACGAAACATTTTACGAGTTAATACTCACTATATATGAAATTATCGGCGATAAAATGCCTACATCGACGCCCGCCACAAAAAGGATTACAGGATTATAAAAAACAACTCGAATACCTCACCAAATGCGTAAAGTTCCTCCAGCGCCTAACAAAAAAAATCTGCAAACAAAAGATTGAGTCTTTTGTTTGATATTTAACCCGCTAATTTTATTGGACGGTTCAGAGCACGAAGCGTAAGCGCCGTGTTATCCTGATTGTAGCCAAAATCGAATCATTCAACTGTTAGCCCCCAGACCTGTGCTGGGGGTATTTCTTTGCCGTTTTACCCGCCACCTGCCTGTACGCCGAAGCCACGGCGAAGGAGGATGGGCGGGGTCGCCTTTGTGTTTAACGAACCGAAGAATCTCCAAAAATAATCAATCATAAATAAATGTCATTTCGACCGAAGCAATGCGTAGCATTGCGAAGTGGAGAAATCTGGCCCCGAATTGGATAATCCCCCAGCATTTAACGCATAAACGCCCCGGCTTTCTAAATTCTCAATTCTCCCTTCTGCATCCGCATTTCTACCTGCGGTTCGAATTTTCCCTACTCACTCCGGCCTGCATCCCTGCATGCAGTAGGCAGGGATCCAGACGTCTTATTTATACAAATCACCTTACAAGTCCTTCCAGCTTGGATTGACTTCCTCAATCAATCACAGTTTCCATTCCCTTTTCCCTCCTTGCTCCTTACTCCTTTTTTTCCCACTTCATCATTCGAAATTCCTTGTTCGATGCCTGTCCTGAGCACGTTCGAAGGATTCGTTATTCCTTTAGGTAATTGCGAGGAGGCAGCAGGGCGTTTTCATCTTTTAGGCCAAAATATGCGTGCCCGCTGCGGGCGATACTCCAGTTTGTTATCTCGCCGGTAATGGTCAACCGCGAAGGCAGATTATTTTCGATAAACTCTTTAATTAACGAATTGATCTGGCTGACTGTATATATTTTCGTTCTGTTTGACATATTCCAGGATCATTATACGCAGTCATCTCAGATTATCAATCTCAATACAATAACAAAAAGGGCTGCAAGGTCAACGCTTGCAGCCCTTTTCAACAAAACCGCTCTATTAGTTGGCGGATTACGGCTCCGTCCAGGAGTTGTAAGGCCCCGTATATATTGGGGGCTTGTCGCATTCGGGCACATTAGATTCCGGCTGATTGAAATACGTCTT
>Ga0209536_100001162_pt1 | contig 43567 bp, 35 predicted proteins | sample DeeMarSeWOR28_12_FD_187461 | JGI IMG/M metagenome (GOLD analysis project Ga0209536, IMG submission 187461) | Marine sediment microbial communities from White Oak River estuary, North Carolina - WOR-2-8_12 (SPAdes) (version 2) | ecosystem: Environmental > Aquatic > Marine > Intertidal zone >...
TTGAACCGCCAACCTCTTATCCTGCCGATGATGCAACTTTCGATCTGCTTATTTCGCAGACTTGAATCCGTCACTCTGACGTTGGTTACCCGACCATTATAAGCGATGACAAATTCCACCATCACATCGCCCTTGAGATTGGGATCAAGTTTTGATTCTCTTTTATAACAATATTCAATTGCATCATTGTGGCTGTTAATTATCCGCGAGAGCTCGTCACTACTGCGATTAGCAGATTTTGTACCGGTACCGGTCACCCTGGCTGCATCCAGAGCCATCTGAATGGATCCCTTTCTGCCGATATTGGCGGAACCCGCGCTACCGACACCGGAAAGCAATTCACCGACATCGGCGCTTCCGGTAACACGCCCCCCACCGCGGCTTCCGAGTCGCGTCCGCTGACCACCGGAACTGGCGGTTGCCAATCCACCGACGCCTGAAAGGACGGCGTTCAGATCACCAAGACCGCCGCCAGCTTCACCGAGCACGTCCGCTACCGCATCTCCGGAACCACCGCCACCGCCGGCTGACAGCACTCCCAGTACCCCCGTACCGGCAACTTCCTGTTGCATTTGCCTGCGGGCTGCACTGCGTGCGGCTGCGGCAGCACGCCGCGCTTCGGCGACCTCGCGCGCTGAGGGTCCGCGCGCCTCACCCTGACGCCCCCGGTCACGTTCGGCCCGCTCATCCGCCTGTTCCTCGGCCTCTTCCTCCCCCATGCTGAGACCGCTTTCATCCTCCTGGGTCGTCTCAATAGGTTCGATAATTTCAGCCTGGTAGAATTTCTGCAGATAATTTTCGCGCGCTTTGGCGCTGAGTGCATCAATATCATATTCCGTATTACCAAGGATTATCGCAATTGCATAAACCAGGGCCCACGAACCGAATAGGATGGCGTAAAATCGTTTATCCAGATCCTCCAGGATATTTCGCTCAAACTCTCTGGGGAAACCCGCCAAACGATAAGTGCCGCCCCGTGGTGCCCCTTTTGCCTCAGGCTGACCCCTGGGCTCTTTATTGTTTGGACTCATCATTGACCTTTACGTTAAAATAAATGAATGATGCAGTATTAAATCTATTTTACTGTGACTTACTGACAGTCAGCAACCGCATTTTATAAAAATCTGATTTACTGCAAGTATACATTACCTTGAACAACGTTTCAAATGGAATGGTTTTATCACCCTGGATGATCACCTCGTGCAAAAATTCCTTGCCGGCTTCAATCTCGAGCTGTCGCTCACTCTGAGCATATTCCTGTAATTTCGCAGCCAGTGGTGCGATCAGAATGTCATCCTTGCCGATTTCACTGGTGCGCATCAAAGGTATTTCATTGACCAGAATCGCGTCCGTCGCCACTGCAACGTTAACCTCTTTTTTCGGTTTTAAAAATCGCTCTGAGGTTGGCAGATTCAGACTTTCACTTTGTGAAGCCAATGCACCTTCCGTTGAATATGATTTCAGTAAGAACAGCAGGATAATCGTCATCATATCCATCATTGAGTTCATATTCAACGTTCCCTGCTGAAACGTGTCGTGTTTTTTCGATTTTGAGGGTTGAAATGCCATATTTTTTATACCTCTGTTTAGACGATAACCTGTCCGAAATTAATTTGAGGAAATAACGGCTGCGTATTTCCCTCTTCATCCTCATATGAAAGAATAGCATCCATTACATCAATGATAACCTGATATTGGATATCAGCCCCTGCGGTAATAATGGCCCGGTCTTTGTCCTTGAATCCTTTGTCAAGAATCAGTTTTTTCAATTCGATCAACTTCTCGCGCAACTGATCATAGTTAAATGATCCATCAGGATTGAGAGGCACGGTGGGGCCTTCCCCCTCCACCCCGGACATGATGGCACTTGCGGTCGCCAGGCTGAAACCGTCCCGGGTGATCGCAATTTTCAGGCTCAGTTGTTTTTCTTTCTCCTTCTCGGGATTTTGCTCGCTGTCACCCGCTCCGGCCCCAGCTTGTGCCGGGGGTAAATCAATCTCGATAATCGATAGTTTGATCATTTCCACGCCTGCGAGCAGAAGAGGAATCAACACAACCATCAAGTTCATGACGGGCTTTATATCAAGCTCTAAATCTAGACTGTGCCCACTTCTTCTTTCAGATGGTTTAAAAGCCATAATTGATCCTCAAAGAAAGATTAACGGTTTCCGGTGATTAAATTAATCAATTTTACCAAATGCTCATCCATTTCATCGATGATTTTGGTTGTCCGGTTAGTCAGATAGGTATAAACTATCAGACTCGGAATGGCCACCATCAAACCGAATATAGTGGTGTTCATAGCAGCAGAAATACCAGCTGCAAGGTAACGGGTTTTGTCTGCTTCCGGTATACCCTCACCACCAACAGCATTAAAAGCTACGATCAGACCAAAAATCGTTCCCATCAGTCCGGTGAGCGTCGCCACATTGGCAAACATTGATAAATAGTTTGTTCTTTCCTGTAATTTCGGGATAACTTCAAGTGTTCCTTCGTCAACTGCATTCTGAATAGCGCGAAAATCGAGTGCTTCACTCTCGATCGCACGTTTCAGTCCGCGCAGAACGACAAAAGGCAAGGCTTTTTGCTTACCTTTATCACAGAGAGCGATGGCGCGATCCATATTACCACCGGCAACCAGTTTGCGAATTTCAGCCATGAATTTATCCGCATTGATATTTGAACGGATCATGATATAGTAGAACCGTTCAATGGCAATTGCCAGAGCAAATGCAGCAAAGAGAGCAATAGTATACATGAAGAACCATGCATCATCACTTGTCGAGAAAGACTTGCCAAATTCGCTAAGAAAAACGTCCATACAAATATCCTCCTAAGTATCTTTGTTATCGAGTTTTGTTTAACAGATTCTTTATTTCAATTGTCTCAAATTCTTCTTCAGAAGTCATTTTCCGGATTACAAAATGTTCACCTTCTCCTTTTAATTCAGGCAGGAAAGATTTATCAAGATTAATATTGTCAAATCGTGGTTTTATACGGTCCGAAATTATATTGACCCGTGGTCTGTCAGGTTCTGCTTTAATGATCACCGCAGCTCCCGAGAGATCAACCACATCACCGACCGGTGCTGTCGACGTCTGTTGCGTTCTCTGCGCCGGACCACCGGATGGTGGAATAGCGTCAAGCGAAAATGCAATCGGGATATTCATGCGGGTGATAACCGGCGAGCCATTTATCATTCCTGGTCTGAACTTCTTTCCTCTGGCTGCGGTCAGGGCGGCATCATCCAGTTCCGGAACAGATCTGAATATCCGGGCATTTGAAACATTGCCTTCTCGATCAATGACCACCGTTACAACCACAGTACCATCAATACCGGCATCTATGGCACTCTTTGGATAAACAGGTTGTACATCCGACTGGATAACCGGTTTATCCTCAACCTGAACAAATTCATATATCTGATCGGTTTCCTGTGCTGGTTGTGCCAGTACAAGAAATCCCGGTATACCAAGGAACACTATCATATATAATCTGATTAATTTATTCATTATGTGCCTCAACCGGAATACGATTTTTATTGAGTGCGTATATTTTTCTAAGTAGTATCGGATCAATTTCGAGTTTCTTTACCCTAGACTTTGAATCAATTGTTGCCGTTAAATCCGAAGGCAAAAGATCGAAATATCCATACAGTTTCACCCCGCCGCCAGAATTATCGGTATCAACGGCATGAATCGCAAATGTATTTTCACCCGTTTTCAGATAATAAGACAGGAAGTTGAAATCCAGTGTGTCTATCCTGGCAAAATTATCATCAACATCGTCAATGATATATTCCTGATTGGCAAAGAACCTGAAATCATTATCTGCTGTTATATAGATAGTGGCATCAACCGGTGTGCCGTTCAGGGCTACTTTTTTCCTGAAATATACAGTCACGGTATCACTCATGGCAAGTGTGATATTTGAATCCGCCGGTGCGACTGTGGCTGCCACCGGTACAAAGCCGGTGTCCGCTACAGCCACCGTGTCCGTCACGGCGATATCACCCGCTTCAAACGGTGCCAGCGTATCGGCCGGAATGGCAGTTGTACCAAGAGAATCTGTAAGACCGGTATCTATTGGTGCCATCACTGTACCTAACCACATTGCCGTGGGATCCACACCGATATTAATAAACTGATTAAAGGTGGATGGTACTATCCGGGCCGGCAACCAACCGGAATCATCGAAACTGGCTTTATTATACCCTGGTGTATAGATAGTCGATGTCAGCCAGCCAGTATCGCTGAATATCTCCACCCGCTCCCGTTCAATATTGCCCGCATATCTTGCCGGATCACGCTGGATCAGTTTGCCTAAAATGACCGAGGCCCAGAGATTTTTGATATCATATTGCTCTTTGATATCAAAGGCATATTCGAGTATTTCTCTCGTGTAATCATCGAAACTAAACTTCAGATCCTGATAAAACAGAGACGCATCGTCAAAATTATAATTCTCGGTCTCGGTAAATTTTGCCGCATAAACACTGTCGAACGCGGAGACGCTGTCATGATACATTTCATAAAGATCTGTTATTTCAACTGCGATTCGCAGCATTTTATTCTCGGTCGTACGAATCAGATCATTTACAATTCCGGATTCTTTTGCGAGGGTCAATGTACGGGAATAATTTTCGATCGTCGCTTTCGTAAGATCGCGCGAATAATCTACCATTTGCTTGATATTGTCTCCCAGCTGCGGATAATCAAGACCCTGATCATTTACGGTGCCATATTCCAGTTCGACCAATCGCTGATACTCCGGATTTCTTTTCCCATAATACCGGGTTGCCTGAAAGGCCAGTTTTTCAATCTCTTCCGCAGGGATGTTTGAAGTCAACAGAACCTGCCGTTTAGATTCTTCAACATATTTATTGCTTAATCCCAGTTCCTCAGCCTCCGTGATATTTTCCTGATGGGCTTCGATCGTTTGCTGGGCCGCCGGGGTCACTACTGTTCCAATCAGCTGCACCTGATATATTAAGCCCCGCAGAGGATCTGCCTTAAACGGATTTTCGGTCGACAGCGCGTTTTCTATATTTGCCTTTGTCAGAGTAGCCTGCTCATAATGCAGATGTGAGATTTTGCTGGCGCTCATGTTATAATATTTAAGAGCTACTTCGCGGGTCGAGTCGACTTCAACCGCCCGGGTCATACCACTCATACTGGTATCAACTGCAGCCATTATTGCTTCTGAAGTATCCGGTTCGGAAAAAATATCCACACCAAATTTATCCGCGATGATGGGAATGTTTTTAATGGCGAGTTTGTATTCCTCCACGGCCTTTTCGAACAAGGCGGCAGACTCTTCATTTATTCTTTTATCGGTGGCAAACCGGGTTGCAGCGTCAAGATTTGGGTTTCTTTCCTGATCGGCATATTTGACCGCAAATAACTCATACACTTCGGCATTCCGATAAACGGCTTCAAAACTGCGAATGGAACCATTGGCAATAATTTTCGTGTTACTATCCACTATTTGAGTTAATATCGAACGTAATTGAGCCTGCTGTGCTTTGATATTGCTTTCCGGTTGTCTTAGTTCTACAGTGTTGAATTCATTCTCCAGCATGTTCACCAACCGACTCAATGATTCACCGACATAATAGCGGTTCGGATCAAGTCCACGATTGCTCAATTCTTCACTCTTCTGTATCGCCCTATTGTATTCAGTTTTGGCAAGGGAGAGGTTACCCTGATCCTGGTAATAGGCACCGCGGCGATAGAAACCTTCAACACTGCGGCTATCATTGGGAAATTTACGGGCGAATTCTTCATAGATCCGGTTCGCTTCAGTCAGATTGTCAAGTTTCAGGTAGTGCCCGGCATTTTCAAAATAGAAATCTGTAGCCAATTCATTTTCGGGATAGGTACTGATATACAGATTATTGACCCGGATGGCATTGTTCCAGTCCTCACCCTGCTTGTAGTAATAGCTGGCGTTATACAGTGCGACCTCAGCCTGTTCCGGCTTATCGCTGTTAAAAGCATATATTTTTTCGTATACCTGGGCCGCGTTGGAAAATTGTTTTAATTCCTTGTAATCCTCTGCGGCATTACCCAGCGCTGACATGGCATACTTTGAACTTGGATACTGGTCTGCAAGAAGCAGGTATGTTTCCAGCGCTTTTTCCCACTCTTTCACTTTATCAAAATTCTGGCCGCTGTTAAACAGAGCCGCTTCAACGTAGGTAGTATCTTTTGGTGTTTCATCATAAACCCGGCGATATTCGGCTGCTGCCTCCAGATATTGCCCCTGGTCTTCATAAAGCTTTGCGTTGTTAAATATGGCGGAGGCCAGGCGTTTCTCAGCAAAAATGCGTTGTTCATCAGGAATATTCGGCGTATTCAATATGCGTTTGGCAATAAATTCACTATCCCGGAATTGACCGAGTGCGAAATAAGACTCCATAATGGAGCGCATCGCTATATTTCGCTCTTTGGCACCGGGGAAGCGGGTAACCAGGGTTTTGAAGTATACCTTTGCTTCGGAGAACTGCTTATGGTTAAAATAGATCGCCCCTGCGGCGGCAAGATATATCGGTGTATTTTCGCCGTCCGGAAAGAGCCGGATGTAATTGTCATAGGCTTCGACCAGGCGTTTTTCCTCCACTGTCAGAATATCGGGTCGCAGGTTTTCCCGGTCGGTCAGGTCAAACTGGGTTGCGGAATCCGAACTGACTCCCAGAGCAAGTTTGCGCAGCGTATCGGCGACAAAGATTGCATTATTTGCTGACTCTTCCTGATGTTCGGTCTCAAGATAATCATTACTTACATGAATATACTGCTCATAAGCCTCTTCGTACTGCCGCATATGTTCATCTAATATGAGTGCATAATACCAGTTGATCTGGTAGGCATTGCTGTCGGTCGGGAATACGTCAAGGTAATCTTTACAGCCTTCGGCAACCTGTTGATAGATCGCCAGACTCGGTTGATTCTCCTTGTCCAGATTCTGAGCCTTCTGCAGATCCAGGGCAAGATTAGTACGCAATGCCTCTTCACTGAGTTTATAGGCTTCCTGCTGATACCGCAGTTTATCCGGAAGTTCAGAATTCTCAATATAACCATACCATTCAGATTTAGGATTATAATCCTGGAAAAGCTCAAACCGTGTGTTATATTCCAGATTATCCTTACCAAGCGCATAATAGGTGTCTGCAACTTTACGTTTGACGAGGGGCGCTTCTTCATACATGGGATACATCTCCAGCAATGCTGAATATGCATCAATCGCACGTTCATTCCGCTCAATTTTCTGATAGGTTTGACCAAGCGCACGCATGATGTCCACACCATATTCGCGGTTGCCCGTTTTTTCAATGAATCTTCGTGCATTTTCAACACCGGCATGGGCATAGGTTTCTTCATCGGAAAAACTGATACCGATATATTGGATAGCTTCATCTTTAACATTCGGATTCGAAATTGTAAATCTGGGATCCATTTTCTCAGCTTTGGTAATATCGTCCACTACAGCCATGAAATAAACGATCGCATCAGAATAATAATTCGGGTCGGTTGCCGAGAGCCGGTAATAACTCCAGCCAAGTTTATAAAGGGCTTCGTCATAGCGTCGCGAATCACTGTACTGCAGCACCTTTTGATAGAGCTTGATCGCCTTTTGCAATTCCACAATAGTCATTTCAGAATCTTTGTCCTCCCGCGGGTCGAAGTAATATTCGGCCAGCCGCATATAGGACTCCGCGGCAAGATGACTATCAGGATAGCGATCGATAACCTCCTGATAAATACGTCGGGCATCCGCTTCTTTACCCATCTGCTGCAACAGATAAGCTCTGTTGTATAGTGCATCAGACGCATAATCGCTTCCGGGGTACTCATTCAGTATCTTATCATAAATTCCTAGGACTTCTGTGTAATCATAGTACACTTTTTCTGGCGCGACAGGCTCCTGTTCCAACCTGCCCTCATAAAATGCATCCAGTTGCTCGAGATATTTATCATATTCTACGTCGTATGCTTCCTGCTTTTTAAAGTATTCCTTATCGGCTTCTTCAATATAATATTCAGCCATTCGGATCAGTATTTTATCCTGATCTTTGATCTTAGCATCTTCTCTATCCAGAAGTGACTGGGTTACTTCCAGCCCCATATCACGCATTTTTTGTTCTTCTTTGGTGATCTGTTCAATACGCTGTTGATACTCCTGTTGAATCAATTTGAGTTCATCGATTGACATATTCTGGAATAATGTATCGGCCAGATCCTGCATTTTACGCAGTTCCCGATCCTGTGCATAAGCTGGCCTGATCGCTCCTGTTATCAGGAAAATTACCGCCCATAAAATGAACGGATAAAAAGCTCTCTGATGGCTCGATATATTATTTGGCATTTTATTAACCATGCTATTCGAAGTTTAGTTTGGTTGTTCATCGATAACAGGGGGTGTGGACTCCTGTTCTTCAAACTCCGTCGTATGTGTATCAAAATAAGATTCTTCAAACTTGCGATCGAGTTCCGCACGTTCACGCAGTCGCTCCCGGCGCCTGACTTCGCGGGTCATGTAGTTTATCTCTCCCTCTACCATTGTGATTTTATAATCCAACAGGGCTTTTCGACTGTTCAAAATCTGATTGATTTTATTAATCTGATCCACATAATAGGATCTTTTTTCCAGTTTCGCCTGCTTAACGGAGTAGTTTACATCCGCAATCCCAAAGGCACCGTAGTCGGTCCATTTTTGCAAATTGACCTGGGAATCCTCAACTTCCATATCATATGCGATCGTCGCCAGCTGATCATACTTCTTTTGCAGCATTTCCAGCTTATCCTTCTGTATTTCCAGGGCAACCAGTTTCTTATAATTCTTCCTTGCCCGGGCCCGGTCGATTTCAGCGGCTATACTGATCAGATCCTGTGCAAGTGTGGCTTGCTCGGCCATAATTTCGTTCCGTGTCTCTTGCAGTGTGGTTTTCTGATTATCAATCACACTCTCCTTCCGCGCCATTGGGTATTCATCATAATAATTAACACCGACACGCGGATCAGTATCATCAAAAGAATAACTCGTAATGGCAGTCCGTAACTCATCCTGGACTTTCTCTATTCGATCGACCATGCTTGTACTGTTGCGCGCCCGGGCTGTTTCTTTCAACCGCTCCAGCTCCGCAATCTGATCCTGCATACGCTTAATTTCATTGCGTGCGGCGTAACTGTTGGCACTGAGATCGGAATAAGTCAGAAAGAGCAGCGAATCCTCCAGCGTCGAGTAGCGTGACTGAGCAGAGGTAAAAGCCATGCGGTCGTTCTCCGAAAGAGCATGATCCCGCTCTTTTTCCAGCGCCAGCATCCGCTCTTTCAGAACCTCCCTTTGTTTGATATTATCTTCGGAGAGATCTTTCGTATATCGAGCGCGAAAGACATAATCGAAATTGGCAATCGCTGCATCGGTTTTCTGCTCAACCTGGTAGATGTAGCCAAGTAAGCTCTTCGCTTCCAGAACATAATCCGAAGCATAAAACTCGTCGATCAGTACCTGCAGATAATTTTTGGCATAGCTGAAATCCCGGGCAGCTTCATCCGATTTAGCGAGTTCACGCTTGTAATAAGTCCAGCCATACCCGATCAGAACCCGGTCATATAGAAAGAAACCGCCATCTATCTGATCAAAATATTGTATTGCCTGATCATACATGCCTTTTTCATACATGAGATATCCCAGTTTCATTTTAATGAGGAAATGATAGCTGGGTTCAAGATTTGTTGTATTCACCAGCAAATCCAGCACGCGTATCGCCTCATCCAGATTTTCGGCGCCAACATATGCCTGGCTTATAAGGTAGCGGGCATCTGCATAAAACGGCGAAGAGGAGTCAATTCCATTTAAAATCTGGATGGCTTTTTCAAAGTCTGTTTGAGCGATTGCCGCCTGGGCAGACCGGAAACGATTTTCATCATAAGCAGGATCTGTAGATACTGCCATGCGTTCGAAACGATTAAAATAGTCGAGGACGTTTGGCCAATTATTGTAATGATGTTCGATGGCAATCAGACGACTGTAAGCCGAAGCCGCAAATGACGAAGTGGGATATTTTTCGGCCAGGTTCAGAAAGTCTTTTCGTGCCAGACTATAACGATCAAGCTGAAAATTCGATTCGCCTTTATAATAGTATATGTCATCAAGGGTCGATATAAAGTTATACCGGTTTAGAATTTCGCCGAACATTCGTTCAGCCAAATCGAACATACGAAAATTGTATGAATTAGTTGCTGCCCTCAATTCATTCTTAAACATCCGTTCTTTGTCGAGGGTTGTCCCCTCACGTAATAATTTGTTCTTTACAATTTGGACGTCGGTCCAGCGCAGTTCGTATTGTACCGTATTGGTCAGCTTCCATTCACGGAACAGGTTAAATATATTGGCATCTGCAGATCTGGTACCGGAATAGATAATACCCTGCTGTTCACCGAAATTGCTGATCAGCTGTTGCTGTGTAGATTGTATTTTCTGACTGATGCTGGGATCACCCTCGACACGTGCGCCGGGATCCAGATTTTGCATTTCTTCCGCGATATATAATACCTGAAGGCCATCTTCAAGCGCTTTCTGCCGGCGATAGTTAATCCTTCCCTCCGCAATGGTCTGTTCGATACCACTTTCCAGACGTTCGATAAACAGATTCAGTGCGGAAGTGCCGGACGTATTTAGGCGGGATTTCAGTGCCCTCAATTCCTGCAAACGGCTCTCAAGGCTGGTAAAATATTCTGCCCGCACCTCGGTAATATTCTTAACCCGGGAGTTTATTTCAAAATTTATCAGACGCATCTGTTCAACGAGGAAACGTTCCTGGGCGATGATATCCATGCCATATGTCAGCAAGTTTTCGTTGATGAAACTTTGAAGTGCCTGCTCGAACGCCAGATCATCGAAACTTGATTCTTGGGATCGCAGATCGGATACGAACCAAAAACAGGCAAAACATGCAAAGCAGATAAAAAGGGTTTTAATCTTCATAAATTTATCCTAAATCTTGAGTTAACCCTTTTATTAAATTAACGGTTAGTAATTTAATCTTTTCAGCTAATTAGTCAAGAGAAAACAATTATTTTTACTTAAGTAGGTATCTAATTTTTAATTTGTTACAACACCAATTTTGACCGCATATCAACTATGAGCAGCCACTTTCAATCGGTTCAAGGCCCTGGCAAGGGCCAATTTTGCTCTTTCGACATCGATATCAACCGGTTCCTGCAGTCTTCTACGTGCACGCTCTTCCGCGTTTTTCGCACGTTCAATTTCAATATCTTCGGCCATTTCTGCCGATTCAACAACAATATTTATATTATTTTTATCGATCTCGATAAATCCCCCGCTGGTAGACAGCAGATGGCTTTTCCCTCCTTCTTCCAGCCTGATCTCACCGATGACGAGCTGTCCGATTAATCCGGCATGATCTTTTAGCACCTGAAATTGCCCGTGAAATCCGGGTACCGTGCAGGCATCGATCATTCCCCTGAATCTGATGCCATCAGGGGTTACAATTTCCAATTGAATTGCGGACATGCGTGTTCCCAAGGTTTATTTGTCATCTATTCTTTTTCCAGGCTTTTACCTGTTTCAATGACTTCGTCTATAGTACCCTGCATATAGAAGGCCTGCTCCGGAATATGGTCATAGTCTCCATTAACCAGACCTTTGAATCCACGGATGGTTTCGTCAAGTGTCACATAGCGTCCAGGTCTGCCGGTAAATTCTTCCGCCACAAAAAATGGTTGCGACAGAAAACGTTGAATTTTCCGCGCACGCGCAACGATTATTTTGTCTTCTTCGGAAAGTTCATCCATTCCAAGAATCGCTATAATATCTTGCAGATCCTTATATTTCTGTAAAATTTCCTGTACAGCTTTGGCGGTTGTATAATGTTCCTGCCCAACAACGTGCGGATCCAGCATTCGCGAAGTCGAATCCAGCGGATCCACAGCGGGATAAATACCCAGCTCTGCAATCTGACGGGATAATACGGTAGTGGCATCGAGATGGGCAAAGGTCGTGGCCGGTGCCGGGTCGGTGAGATCGTCAGCCGGGACATAGATTGCCTGTACCGATGTGATCGAGCCTTTTTTTGTTGAGGTAATCCGTTCCTGCAGCGCTCCCATTTCAGTCGCCAGTGTCGGCTGATACCCCACGGCTGACGGCATCCGGCCCAGTAATGCGGAAACCTCCGATCCAGCCTGGGTAAAGCGGAAAATGTTGTCGATGAACAGCAGCACATCCTTACCTTCTTCGTCACGAAAATATTCCGCTACCGTCAGTCCGGTCAGTCCGACACGCTGTCTTGCGCCGGGCGGTTCATTCATCTGACCAAAAACCAGGGCGGTTTTATCCAAAACACCCGATCCCTGCATTTCCAGATACAAGTCGTTTCCTTCACGCGTCCGTTCGCCAACACCGGCAAAAACGGAATACCCGCCATGTTCAGTAGCAATATTCCGGATCAGTTCCATAATGACCACCGTTTTGCCAACACCGGCACCCCCGAATAATCCTGTTTTACCACCTTTGGCATAAGGTTCAAGCAGATCTATGACCTTAATACCCGTTTCCAGAATATCAGATGCTGTGCTTAGATCTTCGTACCTTGGTGCAGGGCGATGAATGGGAAATCTTTTGGCAGACTTTACCGGACCTTTTTCATCGATGGGCTCACCCACTACATTGATCATACGGCCCAGGACTTCCGGCCCAACCGGCACAGTAATGAATTCGCCGGTATCAATCGCTTCCATTCCGCGCACCAGCCCGTCGGTTGAATCCATTGCCACGCACCGGACGATATTTTCACCCAGGTGTTGCTGGGCTTCCAGGACGAGTTCGACTTCATCATCCCGCTTTATTTTAATGGCATTATAAATGGCCGGAAGTTCTCCTTCGTTAAACTCCAGATCGATTACCGGTCCGATTATCTGATTGATTCTTCCTTTATTCATCAGGCTACCTATTCTTTATATTTCCTTTAAAGCTTCTGCCCCGCCGACAATTTCAGATATCTCTTTAGTAATCGCCGCCTGCCGCGCACGATTATAGGTCAACGAAAGATGTCCGATTAACTCCTCGGCATTTTCCGTTGCATTTTCCATTGCGGTCATTCGTGCTCCCTGTTCAGCTGCGTTGCTTTCAAGCAGGACTTTCCACATTTGAACATTTAGATATTTAGGAATCAGATTACTCAAAATTTCGTTCCGCGAGGGTTCATACAGATATTCTACCTGTGTTGTCTGACCGGCCTCCTCTCCGCCCGGCATAAAAGGCAGAATTTGCTCACGCACGATATTTTGCTGCAGAGCCGATTTGAATTCGTTGTAAATCACCTCAATCCGGTGAAATTTGCCCGCCATAAACACCTTCACCACCTGGTCTACTATCTCCCGGGCATCTGAGAATGCCAGCTGGTTAAAAAAATTCACCTTTTTATAAAAAATATCATAGCGGCGACGTGAAAAATATTCAGATCCTTTACGACCGACGGTCATCAGCGAGACAGACTCATCATCCATGGAACGCTTTACATTTTCCATATAGCGGATCAGATTGCTGTTAAATGCACCGCAAAGCCCCCGATCGGCTGTCACACCTATGAGCAGCACATTGCCCCCCTCAGGCCGGATCAATAACGGGTGCCGCTGAAGTTCCACCTGGCTTACCAGTTTATGGAGTATTCCCTTCATTTTATGCACGTACGGCCGCGTTGCCAGAATATTTTCCTGAGCCCGCCGTAATTTAGCCGCGGCGACCATTTTCATGGCCTTGGTAATCTGCTGCGTACTGCGCACACTATTAATACGCCGCCTGATTTCACGTAATGTGGCCAATTCTATTCCTTAGGTTTGAATACTTTTAAGAATTCCTCAATAGCAGATTGCAATTGCGCTCTGGTTTCATCGCTGATTTCTTTCTCTTTACCGATCCTGGGCAGTAAATCCGGCTTCTTAACTTTTAAATAATCCAGAAGATCCACTTCGAATTGCTTAATATGCTCAACGGCTATTGAATCCACGAATCCATTGGTAGCGGCAAATATAACCGCGATCTGCTCTTCAAACTGCATGGGTGAATATTGATTTTGCTTCAGTATTTCCATCAGACGCTGTCCGCGGTGCAACTGTTGCTGGGTGGCCTTGTCCAGATCAGATCCAAATTTGGCAAATGCCTCCAGTTCGCGGTATTGAGCCAACTCGAGACGCAATCTGCCGGCGACCTGTTTCATTGCCTTTATCTGCGCGTTCCCACCGACACGGGAAACAGAAAGGCCCGTATTAACCGCCGGCCGAAAACCTGAATAGAACAAATCAGATTCCAGGAAAATCTGGCCATCAGTGATTGAAATAACATTGGTAGGTATATAAGCCGACAGATCGCCGGCCTGGGTTTCGATGATGGGCAGAGCTGTCAGCGAACCTCCTCCCAGGTCATCATTCAATTTAGCCGCCCGCTCAAGCAACCGCGAATGCAAATAAAACACATCACCAGGATACGCTTCGCGACCCGGTGGGCGCCGCAATAATAGGGATACCTGACGATAAGCCCAGGCATGTTTTGACAGATCATCATAGACCACCAGTGCGTGCCGGCCATTGTCACGAAAATATTCACCGATGGCTGCACCTGCATACGGGGCTAGATATTGCAGAGGGGCAGGTTCACTGGCATTTGCCGAGACAACGATCGAATGATCCATAGCCCCGTGATCCTCAAGAATCTGAATCACTTTGGCGACGGTTGATGCTTTCTGTCCTATGGCCACGTAAATACAGACGACATCTTTACCTTTTTGATTGATGATCGCATCTATTGCCACGGCGGTTTTACCGGTCTGCCGATCGCCGATAATCAATTCACGCTGTCCCCGTCCGATCGGGATCATCGAATCGATCGCTTTTATACCGGTTGCCAGCGGTTCCTTAACGGGTTGACGTTGAATGACTCCCAGCGCTTTGCGCTCAACGGGCACAGTCACATCCACATCAATTTCACCCTTGCCGTCCAGCGGTTGTCCCAAGGGGCTGACAACACGGCCGAGCATTGCATCTCCGGTAGGAATCTCGACCACCCTGCTGGTCCGTTTTACCAGATCTCCTTCCTTGATCAGCGTTTCCTCTCCAAAGAGAATTACACCGACATTATCTTCTTCCAGGTTTAAAACCATCCCCATTACATTATTGGGAAATTCGACCAATTCACCGGCCATTACTTTTTCAAGACCATAAACACGTGCGATTCCATCACCAACCTGCAGGACCGTTCCAACGTCATAGACATCCGCCTGCTGCTCGAAACCCTCGAGTTCTCTTTTCAGAATTGCAGATACTTCATCGGGTCTTACTGCATTACTCATTCATTTCGTTCCTTGTTAAATTGGTTATCCGAAAACCAGTTTGTTACGTAATTTTTCAAGTTGCCCACTGACTGACAGATCGATCACCGTATCACGGATTTTAATTATAAAACCTCCTATCAACCTGGTTTCAACTCTGCTTTCCAAGCGAATTTTTTTTCCGGTAAGTGCCTCAATTTTAACTCTGATATCCTCGGTTTGCTCGGGACCAACCGGAATGGCACTAATCAATTCACCATTCATAATACCGTTATAGTCATCAATCTGCGCTGCGAATCGCTCGATCATTTCCAGTAAAACGTCAAGGCGTTTCTTTTGGGTCACCAGACTTAAAAAATTGATCGTTAAATCATCCACCCGTCCCCGAAACAACTCTGTAATGATTTTTAATTTGCGACTGGCCGGGATCAGTGGATTTTGCAAAATTTGGTTAAACCGCTCATCCCTTTTTGCCAGTGTTTCAATTTCGCGCAAATCGTCAAGGACTTTATCCAGTCTGTTTATCTGCAGGGCGGTTGCAAACAGTGCTTTGCTGTATCGTATGGCAACCCGGCTCACCGCTTCAACCCCCGATCGATTTTAGTGTTTGTTCGATTTAGGAATTTTTTCCACATATTGTTCAATCAGTGCCCGTTGTTTTTGCTCATCAAGCAATTCGCCGATAATTTTCTTTGTTGCAGAAATAGCGAGATCAGCTACTTCCCGTCTGAGCATAATCAGTGCGTTCTCTTTTTCCTTTGTAATCTCCTGCTTGGCCTTATCCAGTAAATTCTGAGCCGACAGACGGGCCTCTTGCAGAATTTCCTGTTTTGATTTTTCAGCCAGATCACGATTTTCACGTAAAAAATTCTGTGCTTCCTCTTCCGCCGACCGCATCATTTCCTGGTGCTGGCCAAGTAACTTTTCCGCTTCTTCCTGTGCCTGCTTCGCCCTATCCAGTGAATCCTGAATCAATTTTTCACGTTTATCGACCGTGGACAGTATCGGTTTCCAGGCAACTTTATATAGAAGCAACAGCAGGACCACAAATGTGATCCATGCCCATATCATCATTCCAGGATCAAGATCAAGCATTTTTCCATTCCCGAGTTTTTACCACGATTATTTGAAAGCTAATAGAATACATGTTACGATGCCGAACAGCGCCACACCTTCAATCATTGCTGCGGCGATGATCATGGTCGTCCGGATCGCATTTGTTGCTTCCGGCTGACGGGCAGTTCCATCCATTGCCGAAGAAGCGATCTTGCCGATCCCGATTCCAGCACCGATAGTAACAATACCTGCACCCAGTCCTGCGGCGAGATACGCCAGAGCCATTGCTAGTTCGTTCATTGAAGAATTCCTCCTCTTGTTTCCGGTTTTGAGCTGATTATTTTATCCATATTCATATCATTTATATTGATCAATGTTCGGGATGCACAGACATTCCGATAAACAGTGCCGATAAAATGGTAAATACATACGCCTGGATAAACGAGACCAGGATTTCGAGCAGATCAACAAAGACACCAAATCCGACTGATAACGGTGAGATCCAGAAGGATTTGAATATCATGATCAAGCCCAGAAATGCAAAAAACACAATATGCCCTGCGATCATATTGGCAAAGAGACGTACGATTAATGCAAAATGTTTTGCAAGTAATCCCATAATTTCTATTACAAACATAAGTGGTAACAATAGTACAGGTACTCCTGACGGCACCAGTGCCTTAAAATGCTTTACCGGACCATTGTTGAGGATCCCCATTACCTGACCGGTCAGGAACGTAACGATTGCCATCGCTGCCGTAAGGTTGATATTTCCGGTTGGCGTCGTAAACAATGGTATCATACCCATGAGATTACAGGTCAGAATAAAAAAGAAAAAAGTTGCCAGTAATGGTGTGAATTTGCGGCCATCTTTCGCCCCGAGATTGGCAATGGCGATTTCATCCCGAACAAACAACAATAACATCTCCAGAAGCGCCGTTATGCCTTTGGGGACCAGACGACGTTTTGAGAATGATAATCCAAACAACAGAACCAGGAAAAGGGCAGCGATCCAGATCATAACAACGTGATTGGTGATCGACAAATCAACATTTATCCCGAAAATCTGTATCGGTTCGAACTGCGGCAGATGAACCTTCAATCCAAAAACATTCCATTCACTGCTGTTCTGGACATGGTGAATGATATACGAGCCGATGTCTTCCTTTTGGCCGTGTTCTGTTTCGGTCAGTGTCATTATGATTAAATTTTCCTTTCGCTTAGTCTGTGAAAACTAATCAGCTCTCCAATCTGGAAAATCAGATACCAGATGAACAATGAGATCAGCAACGCTTGTTTGTCGAGATCTGTAAATCTGAACAAAACGATCAGAATGACCGTAGCAATTATCAGTCTTACAAACATACTGCCGAAAACAATCCAGTTTAATTTCCTGGATCCTTTTTTAATCCCATAATAAAAGGATAAAAATCCTGCGATCACAAACACCGCAGCCACCGTAAAACCGATGATTACACCTTCCCAGCTGCCGGCGGAAAGGGGCCACCATAAGGTGGCAAAAAATAAAGAAGCCGCTCCGATCAATACAGAAAGAGCGGTATAAATAAAAAAATACCTCAAGGTTCGTTGTTCAGCTGTTTAATCACCTTATAAAAATTATAAAAGCCGGTGAATAGTCCGGCAAACAAACCGAGAATAAAAAACAACGGTTTTGTCTCAGTATAGGAGTCAAGCCACCATCCGAGCAGACCAAACAAAGCGACGGCAGCTATGAGCACATAGGTGCTGTTGATATATGGTGCCGCCTTGCGAAAGGCTTTTGCCAGATCACTCAGGTCCTGCAAAGGGCCTTCCTATCATCTGTTATTTTCCCGGTTCTTTAATCGGAGTCTCGGGCCTGGCTGGCGTTGGTGACGGCTCGGTTTTGCGCATCAACGAGGTGCCGTCAAATACCGCCCCTTCATCGATAATCAGTTTACTCGCTTTGAGATCACCAATAAGCACAGCCTTGGACTCGAGCACCAGTTTTTCAGTGACGATAATTTTACCTTTTATCTTACCGCCGATAATTGCGTTTTTTGCTTCGATTTCACCCTCGATTTCGCCATTTATACCCACGGTAAGGGTATTTTTGCAGATCAGTTTACCTTTAACTACACCATCCACCCGAACACTGCTTTCAGTATTCAGGGCACCTTCCAGGCGTGAACCGCTGCCCAGAAAATTAAGTTCCGTGCTGGATGTACTCGCCAGATTATTTTTAATTGCCAACTTTAGTTTCCTTTCAGATTCAATTTGATCTTAAAAACTTAACCGGGTCGATTGGTTCGGTGCCCTGCCAGATTTCAAAGTGGAGATGCGGACCCGAACTTATCCGACCCGTATCTCCCAGCAGAGCAATAACCTGACCTTTTTGTACCGATTCCCACTCTTCGCACAAATTGCGTAAATTATGTTTATAATACGAAAAGTAATCCATCGCGTGCTTGATTATGATCACATTACCCTCTTCATAGGTCCACCCGCTGAATAATATGACACCGCTTGCCGTCGCTTTTATCGGAGATCCTTTGGCACCGGCAATATCGACCCCGATATGCGTATCGGTGATGTATGATCCCGATTCATGGCCGCGGGTGATGAATCCATCCACCGGATATATTTCGGGAATAAAATTAAAAATCGACCGGTCAAAATCATCCACAAAATGGCGATCCAGGCCATCCATCAGGCGTCCTTCATCCACCTCGGTCTTATTTTGCTCAATCATGACATAACCCGAAAGGGAATTTCGCAACTTCTGATCGATTTTCTTCAGTTTATCGATCTCGAGCTGAAGTTCTTCCAGCTTCGCAAGACCGGATTTAAGTTTTGTATTTTCTTCTTCCAAGCCAGCATATGCAATCGCAAGTGATGCCACCTTCGAGTATGAAGCCAAAGCGATCGCAATCGTTATAAAAAGAACTGCTGCAAAACCCACTATAGCCCGCAGTACCGATGCTCTTATTTTCAGCGAGCGGGTTTTCTGCTCATTATCAGGTATGAGCAAGAAATTGTAATACCTGATTTTTCTTTTACGATGGCTCAACGATCGTCCACTCTTATATTTATATAGATTTTAAATTTAGGATGTAAACCAAAATAATGCAATTCAGTCACTTCAGTTTATCGAAGATCTCCAGAAGCCGATTCAGATCTTCCGGGGAATAGAATTCAATTTCGACCGATCCCCCTTCACGTCTGGAGCGGATCGAAACTTTGGTGCCAAAAAGGTCCCGTAAATTTTCTTCAATCTTCTGCAGATAGGCTGATTTTCGGTCGGTCCGAACCTGTTTATGTGGTTTGACCTCATCCAGCGCACGGACGAGTTTCTCAAGGATTCTGACCGATAACTCATCTTTAATAACCCGTTTCCACAGACGATGCTGCTGCTCCCGATCTTCCACTGACACCAGGGTACGCGCATGCCCGACAGTGATTTCATTCTGCTCCAGGCTTTGCTGGATGACTTTTGGCAGACGGAGCAAACGCAGGGTATTGGTCACCGTTGTACGATCTTTTCCGATTTTTTGAGCCACCTCATCCTGCGTCAGATTGCATTCTTCAATCAGACGCTGGAATGCATTCGCCTGTTCGATAGGATTCAGATGCTCGCGCTGAACATTCTCGACCAGGGCCAGTTCAAGCATTTCCTCCTTGGTTTCCACCTGAATAATATAAGCCGGTATTTTCTTTAATCCGACCTCAATGGCTGCCCGCAATCTTCGTTCACCGGCAATCAGCTCAAACCTGCCATTGATTTTGCGCACGGTGACCGGCTGGATTAATCCTTTTTCCCGGATGGATTTTTTAAGCTCATCAAGCCTTAAAGGATCGAAATTCAACCTCGGCTGATAAGGATTCGGACTCACTAATGAAAGATCGATTTCAACCAGGCGGCTGTCTTTCTCCGCTGATATTTCTTCCGTCCGGTCCGGGATTAAGGCATTTAATCCTTTACCCAGTCTTTTTGTCTTCATGTTTCAGAATTTCCTCAGCGAGACTGATATAGTTCTGACTGCCAACACAGACCGCATCATACATAATGATTGGCTTGCCAAAACTTGGTGCCTCCCCTAATCGTACGTTTCTGTTTATCACCGTCTCGTACACTTTTTCCTTAAAATATTCGCGGACCTCATCAGCCACCTGGTTGGAGAGATTCAAACGATTATCATACATTGTCAGCAGAACGCCTTCTATGGCAAGCGATTTATTCAGATTTTTCTGCACCAGATGGATTGTATTCAATAGCTGGCTGAGTCCTTCAAGTGCATAGTATTCGCACTGGATCGGAATCATAACTGTATCGGAAGCAGCAAGCGCGTTGATGGTTAATAATCCCAATGAGGGGGGACAATCGATGAACAGATATTCATATTGCTCTTTCAGGCTGTCGAGTTGCTGTTTAAGCAGTGACTCCCGGTTTACCGCATTGATCAATTCCACTTCGGCGCCTACCAGACGTATATGTGACGGCAAGATATCCAGGAAAGGTACATTTGTTCGGCGAACAACCTCAGTAATTTTGGCCTCGCGGAGCAATACTTCATAAATACTGGTCTCTTTTTCCGCCAGTGTTATGCCGAGGCCGCTGCTGGCATTTGCCTGAGGATCTATGTCGATCAACAATACTTTTTTTTCAGCAATCGCAAGACAGCTGCTCAGATTGATGGCGGTCGTCGTTTTCCCGACACCACCTTTCTGATTTGCTATCGTTATCACCCGTCCCATTTAGATTCCCGACAATTAAAATTTGTATTTGATAAAGATTTCAAATTTAAATTTATCATCATTTTAAATCAAGCGAATTGTTCCTGCCAACGAGCTATATTTTTTTTCTCTTTGAATAATAGCTTAATCTTTTGATCGTTCAATTATTATGATTTATATTTTCCAGCAAATTGACTACAGCTAATTGTACAGATACCGGAGTATTCACTGAATTACGACTTTGATTATATCGTTATCGGCTCTGGATTCGGCGGATCAGTTGCGGCGCTGCGTTTACGCGAAAAGGGATACAGCGTACTTGTGCTGGAAAAGGGTAAGTGGTTTAATCCTGCGGATTTTCCGAAATCCAATTGGAATGTAAAGCGCTGGTTCTGGTTACCGGTTTTGCGGTTTTTCGGTTTTTTTAAACTCACTTTTTTCAGACATATCACCGTGCTATCGGGTGTGGGTGTTGGCGGTGGTTCTCTGGTATATGCCAATACACTGCCGGTGCCCAAAAATGATTTTTTTACAGCTGAATCGTGGTCTCACCTGGCTGACTGGAAAGCCGAGCTTGCGCCCCATTATCAGACCGCCCTGAAAATGCTGGGTACAACTTTAAATCCGCGTCTGGAAACCGGTGACAAAGCACTCAGACAGCTTGCGCAGGATCTGGGTAAATCCGAACTGTTTGAGGCTACAAATGTAGCAGTGTATTTTGGTGAATCCGATAAGCCGGCACCGGATCCCTATTTTGACGGTCATGGCCCAGAACGGACCGGGTGCAATTTTTGCGGCGGGTGTATGGTAGGGTGTCGTTTTGATGCCAAAAATTCACTTGATAAAAATTATCTGTATCTTGCACGTAAAATCGGCACCAGGATCCAGGCAGAATCCATGGTTAGCGATATATCCCCGTTAGACGGTACAGATAGGAAATCCGGCTATCGTGTAAGCTGGATTCCATCCACCCGGATATTCAAGCGTAAATTTAGTTTCACCTGTCGTGGAATCGTACTCGCCGGCGGGGTTCTTGGCACTGTGCCACTTTTGCTGAAATTAAAGCAGAGCAGCCTACCTCGTCTATCAAATCGGGTGGGTCACCGGGTCAGAACAAATTCGGAAAGTCTGCTTTGTGTTACAACCTATGACAAAGACACCGTCTTTTCTGATGGCATAGCGATCGGATCGATTCTGCATACCGATCCCCATACCCACCTTGAACCTGTTCGTTACCCTTCAGGATCTGGCTTCTGGCGGCTGTTGATGTCACCGCTCGTGGTCGGTTCCAGGTTCACTACCCGGATTGTCAGAATCCTGGGAGACTTCATTCGGCACCCGATACTGAATTTGCGGATCTTCCTTGTCTCCAATTGGGCAGAACGCACCCAAATTCTACTGTTCATGCAGACAATTAACAGTACACTACGCCTGAAACGAGGGCTGTTCGGCATGCGCTCCTCGATGGAGGAAGGAAATGCCCCGACTGCTTTTATACCCGAAGCCAAACAACTGGCCGAGCACTTTGCCGGAATTGTAAATGGCCGGACCAGAGCTTTTCTGACTGAATCTGTTTTTGGCATTCCCACTACAGCTCATCTTCTCGGAGGAGCGGTCATGGGCAAAGACGCATCAGAAGGTGTCATCGACCGTGACCATTGTGTTTTTGGTTATGAAAACTTTTATATATGTGACGGATCTTCGATATCAGCCAATCCGGGTGTCAATCCATCATTGAGTATTACCGCCTTGGCAGAACGGGCAATGCAAAAAATACCTCCCAAATCATAGCTGGCTACCTGCTGGGTTTCCAGATGTATGCACCTTTACGGTCAATGTATCCGCTGTATCGGTCGAAAACCACACGTGCCAGGCCAAAATGGAAATCAAACGCGGAACTGAAATTGAAATCGATCACGGTTGCTCCCGTATGATCGATGTAACCACATTTTCCGGAAAGTGAGGCTACCGCGAGACCCTCCGAAAATCGCCAGCTGTATTCATATCCGGGGAAAATAACAAAATCAGCTTTTGGATCGATATAACCATATCGGTCTCCGATGGCGATACTGGCTACTCCTTCAGCAAAATCATATGCCCGGGTGTACTTAATCGGTATAACCGTTTCACCCTGCCGGTTTATAAATCCCCAGCGGTGGTTTTGGCTCACCGCGGCAAATCCTTCGGAAAAATCACGTACATCATCATATTTCGGTTCGATTACAAACTCACCGGTTTGATCAATAAAACCGTACGATCCATGTTTTTCAGCTGCCGCCAGGCCCTCGCTGAAATCCCCGACATCGTCAAATCTGAGCGCTATTACCCGGCGACCTTTACGATCAATAAAACCAAATTTTCCCGACCTGCCGACGGCAATCATACCTTCGGAGAATGCACCGATACGGTCATAATCCGGATCGATGATAAAATCATTGAATGTATTGATAAAACCCCATTTATCGAGAAAACGGACCGGGGCGATGCCCTGAACAAAAAGTCCGGCTGAGGTATATTGGGGATCGATTATCACATTTCCCACATCATTCATATACCCCCAGCGTCCGCCCGTCTCAAATGCAGCCATTCCCTCCGAAAATATACCTACCTCCGCGAACCTCGGTGAAATTCTGATTTCTCCCTGTGTATCAATGAATCCCATGTACCCATTCAGCTGCACCGGAAATAAAATTAAATTATTCATCTGGTATATTTCCTCATTCTTATCTGACTCAAACGCGACTGGCCTGATAATCATCCATTTTTTTATTCCCGCCCGCCTGCGCAGGTGTCACAACAAAGAGCGAACGGAATCTTATACATGGAGACCTCTGAAAAGTATGATTTTTTACTGTCATTGCGACTCCGGCCAGTTTGGGGCAAGAATTCAGGCGCGGGACGAAGCGATCTTTGGTAAAGACTGCCGTTTCTCCCGGATAAATAGGGATCGGTATAACAATGAAAACAGTTTTCGGGAAGTCTCATCGTATAAAATTTATCATGATTGATTAAATATTGATATAACCGGTACGATCATTTCATATAAATATACTGTATCCCAGTTATATTCATGAATAAATATCATTTAATTTGGAAACAACGTCGACAGGGTTTAAATTTTTTAAAACCTGCTGCCTGTAAAATGATCCGTTTCCCATTTTTTAATATTTGTATACTGACCATTTGTTTATTTCTCTGCGTTTTACCTTTATGCGCGGATACCACCCCACATCTGTTAATACCAAGATTTCATGAGCCTATTTCAATTGACGGATATCTCGACGAAAAATCCTGGAAATCGGCCTTGAAGGTGGATGATTTTTATACCTATTATCCACTCGACGGGAATCCCGCTCAGCAAAAAACTGTCGGATTTATGGGATATGATGATCACGCCATTTATGTCGCATTTATTTGTTTCGATGACAACCCTGAAAAAATTCGTGCCTCTATCACCCGGCGCGACGAAATTCTGGATGACGATCATATCGTTCTTTTTCTGGATACCCAAAATCAGGGGAAGGAAAGCTATGAGTTTCTGGTAAATCCCTACGGGATCCAGGGTGATGGTATCTATGTCGACATGGTGCTGCAGGATTTCACCCCTGACTACATCTTTCGGTCGCAGGGGCACAAATTTCAGAAGGGTTTTATAGTCGAGGTGGAAATCCCCTTTAAAAGCCTGCGATTTCCAAACAGTTCCGAACTGACGTTCGGGATGGCAATTATGCGCAGTATAAAAAATATTGATACCGAACTTATCTGGCCGAAAATTTCGCGCAATTCAACCACATTTGTCCCGCAGTTCGCCAAGATTGGCGGGATAAAAGGTGTCCAGCCCAGCAATAATATTGAAATTTTACCTGAATTGACCTCCCAAAAACATGACAGACGCCTGGCAGATAACGATTTCACCAAGAATCCATTTAAATTTCAGGGTGGGGTAAATCTGAAATACGGACCGTTGCCGGGAATCGTGTTTGACATGGCGGTTAATCCTGACTTCAGTCAGATCGAAGCCGATGCCGACAAGATTGAGGTCAATCGCCGCTTCCCACTGCAATATGATGAAAAGCGGCCTTTTTTTCTTGAAGGCACAAATATATTTCAGACTCCGATCAACGCTGTCTATACCCGCCGGATTGTGGATCCGATTGCCGGCCTGAAGTTTACCGGCAGCGGTAGTGGATTTGAAATCGGATTGTTACAGGCAATAGATACCTATTACGGCTCGGAGACATATCTGCGCGATATTTCCCAGTATCAATACCTGTTTGATCCGGAATTTTCACAGGATGAGTTTCTAAAACAATACCAGAACAAAAATTCACTGCACTCTATCCTGCGGATCAAAAAAAATATTTTCGATTATGCTCATATCGGCGGCCTGGTTACCGATAAACGATTTGGTGATACGTACAACGGCACCTATGGTATAGACGGCACATTCTTAATCGGGGGTCAATACTCATTATCGTTTCAGGCTCTGCATTCGCAGACCAAGGATTTTTTCGACTTATCTGTTAGAAGCGGCGCCGGTTATTATGCCAATCTTTTCCGGGGCAGCCGCACATTCAATTTTCAATTGTTCTACAACGATATCGCGCCCGATTTTGAAGCTGCAAACGGGTTTATTGAGCGGACGGATTACCGCGAAGGCGGCCTGCAGATCTGGTATGATATCCGCAAATCGGAATCCTTTTTTTCGCTGATCCAGCCGGCATTTTATTTTACCCGGATGTATGACTACAGCGGGCGGAAGATTGAATCATATCTTGCCCCCAGCATTACTCTGGAGGCACGGGGCAGAAATGCATTCACTTTCGGGTATTATCGCCAGTTTGAAGAGTATGCCGGATCTGACTTTACAAAGAACTGGTATTACCTTGCGTTCAGCAATAAAACCTTTTCATGGCTGTTTTTTGATATCAGCAGCCGTTTTGGCGACGGGATTTTTTATGAAGCGCTGTACTATGGACTTGAACCGTTTCTGGGATACAACCGGTATCTCCGGATGAATCTTGAACTCCGCCCGCTCCGGAATTGGATCCTTGAATTCCGTATTCAAAATTATCTGTTCGAAGGGAAATATCAGGCACAGAATTATCGGACAAATCAGGATATATACCGATTTAAAACAACCTATCAGTTTACGCGCGATTTAGCTCTGCGATTCATATTGGAACATAATGATTATTATCAGGATTTCGACATCAATGTACTCTTCAGCTATCAACCTTTTCCGGGAACCGTGGTATTTGCCGGATATAATAATAAGCTGGACAAACTCGTATCTTCGCAGGATAAATATGACCGGTTGGAACAAACGATTTTTTTCAAAATTTCGTACCTATTTCGCATTTAACTTAAAGAGGTTTCTATGTCAGTGCGGCATGTCATAATCGGACTGATTATCTGTATTCTGTTCTGCACCCAACCAGGAACGGGAACAACCGGGATCGGCACCTGGATCAGAGTAAATCAGATCGGGTATCGTACCGATGATATTAAAGTGGCTGTACTGGCCAGTAAAAAAAAGATCGAACCAGGATCTTTCGAGCTGATCGATTACCTTACCGATCAAGTCATATTTGCCTCGGAAGATATCACTGCCTTTGGCGCATACGGTCCATTCCGATCCACATTCCGGCTTAATTTCAGCGGGGTCAAGAAACAGGGAAAATATTATGTACGTTGCAATGATGTCATTTCACCTGTTTTCCGTATCGGCGGACACGTATATAACGGAGCCGCCGATTTCTTGTTAAAATATATGCAACAGCAGCGTTGTGGATTTAATCCTTTTCTTAACGACTCATGCCATATGGATGACGGATTTAGTATTTATGGTCCAATGCCTGACAGCACCCACATCGATGTTACCGGAGGCTGGCATGATGCTGCTGACTACCTTCAATATGTGACCACATCCGCCAACGCCACGTTTAATCTGCTGTTTGCCTGGCGTGATCATCCCCGTGCCTTTGAGGACAGATATCAGGCCAGTGGTTTACCCGGTGCCAATGGTCTTGCTGACGTACTTGATGAAGCCCGCTGGGGACTCGACTGGTTGTCAAAGATGCATCCCCGTGACCAATGGATGTTCAATCAGATTGCCGATGACCGCGATCATGCCGGCTTCCGTCTCCCGAATCATGATTCAGTATCGTATGGCCGGGGGAGGGAGCGGCCGGTATATTTCTGTTCCGGTGAGGTACAGGGATCGTTCGGTCATCGCAACCGAACCACCGGTGTGGCTTCAACCGCCGGCAAGTTTGCTTCCGCCTTTGCGCTCGGTGCCCAAATTTATAATTCCCTGGAACCTGCTTTTGCGAGCAAACTGGCAGCGAAAGCAGTAAGCGCTTTTAATCTTGGTCTGGAGCGACCGGGTGTTTGTCAAACAGCACCCGGCAGAGCACCCTACTTTTACGAGGAGGACAACTGGGTCGATGATATGGAATTGGCTGCCGCCTCGCTTTACCGGCTTACAAAGGATCGGCAATATTTTGATTTTGGAATGGCCTACAGCGCCCAGGAGAATGTGACACCCTGGATGGGTGCTGATACAGCAGGTCACTATCAGTGGTATCCGTTTTTGAACATCGGTCATTATGAACTTGCCAACCAGGCGCCGGCAGAGCAGCGAAAATTCCTTGAATCATGTTACCGACAGGGTATCGATCTGGTCTTTGAAAAAGGGCGCGGCAATCCATTTCTGATCGGTGTACCGTTTATCTGGTGCTCCAACAATCTGGTCAGTGCCATGATCACCCAGTGTTATCTTTACCGAAAACTTACCGGTGACGAAAAATACCTTGAAATGGAAACCGCGCTGAGAGACTGGCTGTTTGGGTGCAATATCTGGGGAGTCAGTATGGTTGTCGGGATGCCGGCATGGGGATTAACCGCCCATGATCCCCATAGTTCGCTCAGTCATTTATACGATTATCCGTTAGACGGGGGATTACTCGATGGACCTGTATACGGCAGCATCTATAATCGCTTGCAATACATTCATCTCACCGATTCCGACGAGTATGCTCCTTTTCAATCAGATATGGTTGTCTATCATGATGATGTGGGAGATTATTCAACCAACGAACCAACCATGGATGGGACCGCCACCTTGATATATTATCTGGCACTAATGTCCGATTCCCTAATAATTAAAGAAAAAAAGGTGCACGGTGCTGTAACACGGGGCGATACGACGGAACGTTCGATCGCACTCGTTTTTACCGGCGATGCGTATGCCGACGGTGGACCATATATAATGGAGACGCTGCATAAAGAAAAAATAAGCGCTTCCTTCTTTTTTACCGGTAATTTTTACCGTAATCCCGATTTTACCCCATTAATCCGGTCATTATGTGACGATGGCCACTATCTCGGTGCACATTCTGACCAGCATTTACTTTACTGTTCCTGGGAAGACCGAATGCTCACCCTGGTGGACCGCGACAGTTTTGAAACCGATCTGAAAAACAACTACAAGGAAATGAGCCGGTATGCAATTGATGCTGCAGTTGCTACCTTTTATCTTCCGCCGTTCGAGTGGTATAACCGCGAGATTGCCTCCTGGACGGAAGATCTCGGCCTGATACTCATCAATCATACAGGTGGAACCCTTTCAGCGGCTGACTATACGATCCCTTCAATGGGTAAACGCTACCGCACGAGTGAAGAGATCCACTCCTCAATTTTGTCCTGTGCCGCGGCGGAGCCCAACGGATTGAATGGATTTCTGTTATTAATGCATATCGGAACCCACCCTGAACGATCCGACAAGTATTATTTTAAATTACCGGATTTAATAAAAAAATTAAAATCGCAGGGATATCAATTTAAGCGTGTCGATCAGCTTTTAAAATAATTTAACCAGCTGATATACTATTTTTTTCCAGAATACAATGTATCGCAATGACTCAGAGTTCAGACATTTACAAAATACCGTATCATGGCCCGAATTCAACCTGCCTCTGCAGGATGATACTAAACTTAAACCGGAGCCGACGGTTACCCTGATCGGGAACTCCTGATTTGCAGGCGCTAAAGTTGAAGCTAAAAATAAACCCAGGGCCGGTTTACGAAATATTTAGCCGGCATTTAAAATCTTGCTTTCCTGGAGTAATCAATGCTGTCAAAAAAGGATTTAGATACATTCCTTTCCCATAAGACTTTGGTGCTGTACGGCGCATCTCGCAAAAAAGACAAATTTGGCAACACGGTACTGAGGGAGCTTTTACAAAAAGGATATACGGTATATCCGATTCACCGTGAGGCAACGGAATTAGAACAGGTGTCCTGTTTTAAATCACTTTCCGAATTACCGGCGCATCCGGGTGGTGCGGTTTTAATCATCCCACCAAATCAGACGAATCAGGTGGTGAAAGAGCTTCTGGCGGCCGATATAAAAAGAGTCTGGATGCAATCTGGGGCGGAATCCGATGCTGCGATTGCATTTTGTCAAAAAAATAATATGCAGGTTATATCCGATGCATGCATTCTCATGTTTACTGAACCTCTGGGATTGCCGCATCGGTTACACCGCTGGTTCTGGAAATTATTTGGCAAATTACCAAAATGATCCCGGGATTTTCAGTCAGCAGATGTACACCCGATTTTAAATTTACCAGGGTATCGGCATTGATCCTGCGTCTGGCAGTGATCTTAATGGGTTTTACCAGCCTATGGCTTCAGGTTTTTCTGATCAGGGAATTGCTGGTTACTTTTTCCGGCAATGAACTTGTTATCGGTATATTTTTGGCCAACTGGCTGCTTCTATCCGCTGTTGGGAGTTTTTTGAGCAGTCGTTTTGCATCAAAATCTCAAAATCCCTGCCTCACGTTTACCAAGCTGCAATTTATGCTTGCCCTTTTTTTTCTGTTTGTCCTGTATTTCGTCCGCACTATTAAATACCAAATGGGGATTATTCCGGGTGAAGGAATTGCCCTGCCACTATTATTTCTGGTATCATTTTCACTTACCCTCCCACTGGCACTTCTGGTAGGCTTCCAGTTTGGATATGCCTGCCGGCTCATGGCGATCATCCAAACATATTCGGATTTAGGAATCAGTCGCGCCTACTTTTTTGAAGCGGTAGGAAGTATGATAGGTGGTCTGATATTGGGACAAATTTTTTTGTTGAAGATTCAAAGCTTCATTGGTGTATTCGTTATTGCCCTGCTGAACTTTGGTCTGGCTTTTTTACTGCTTTATCACTTCTCCGGCGTAAAAAGCTGGCGCTGGTTCTTTGCGCTGATGCTGGCTGGCACTATCTGTGCAATTTTTGCTGGCATACCGGAGACGCTCAACCGCATGAGTCGAACTTACCAGTGGCGTGATTATGAGGTGCTGGCGGATGGCAACTCGGTCTACGGCAACGCCATACTTTTGTCTTATCAGGAAGAGTTGATCCTGGTATCAAATGGAATACCCGTGGTGACCATACCGGCTGCGAATATAGCGCACACCGAAGATCTTATTCATCTTTCCCTGTTGCATCATCGACAACCGGACCAAATCCTGCTGATCGGCGGCGGATTAGGCGGACCGCTCAATGAACTTGCCAAGCATCCGGCAAAGAAGATCGACTATGTAGATCTTGATCCCTTGCTGATCGAGCTGATGCAGCAGCATCTGCCGGATTCACTCATACTTCCATTTCGTGATCCACGGGTGCACAGTATCTTTACTGATGCTCGCTACTTTCTACAAAAGACAGAGGAACGCTATGATGCTATCATTTTAAATTTACCCGAGCCTTCCTCACTCGAAATCAACCGGGTATATACCCGTGAATTTTTTAAGCTCTGTCGATCCAGAATGCAGCCGGATGGCATTCTGGTTTATAGTCTTCCCGGGAGTATCTCAACCATGGGCAGAGCTTTATGTCAGCTGAATCATGCCGTTAACGCGGCAGCCTGTGAGGTGTTTACCAACGCAAAAATATTTCCTGATAGCTACAATCTCTATATTTGTTCAAATCATGTCCTGCCGGATAAGAAAGATATCGATAAACTAGAATCGCGATGGATTAATCGGAACATTGAATCGCTTTTAATCTCACCCCCCTATCTGATTATTAAATCGGACAGCCTGCGGTCTGTTGGATTCACCGAACAAATTTCAATCTGTAGAATCAGTGCGGTTAACCAGGATCTAAAACCCATTGCCGTCTTCTATAGTCTTCTGCACTGGAACAGCATCTACGCTCCTTTTCTGGCAGATCTTTTAATCTGGTTCGAGGGAACAGGCACAGGCCCTTTGATGCTGCTGATACTGATTATTTTTTGTCTGGCCGTTGTGCTGACCAGCAGATCCAGAAGAAGACACAAAATTGCGCTGGTCACCGCCATCACCGGCACCGGATTCGCAGGTATGGGGGTGACCGTAATTCTCGTTTTAATGTTCCAGACGACATTCGGATACATTTATCACTGGATTGGATTCCTGCTGGCTGCCTTTATGGCCGGTTTGGCCGCCGGAGCATGGCAGGCTGATAAATGGGGTAAACTGCTGATCATCACCCGAAAATTTATTCTCCTGGAACTTATTCTGATCGCATATCTGGTAATCTTATTCCTGGCGACCCGGATCGCCTATGCAGATTACCTGCCGGGTACCATACAGATCACATTCATTATATTCTTTCTGCTTTGCGGTTATTTGGTAGGCACTCAATTTGCCGTTGCTGCGGCGCACTTCAAACGGGGCGATGCAACCGCAGCTCGTTCGGGCAGTTTAATTTATGCGGCAGATCTTCTTGGTGCCTGGTTCGGGGGTATAATCATTACCGTGATATGCGTACCGGTCTTCGGAATTCCCGAAACCATAATCTTTTTAAGCAGTGTGAAAGTGCTCACACTCATATATTATTTTCTTGCACACCGGCGCGATTTATAGAAATCAAATAGGGTTGTATTAACTCCAGACGGCATTGATTATACCCATAACCAAAAACCCGTACAAATGATAGCCTGAATCAATAAGCGTTACTTTTACCGGCCGGCCGGAAAAAGCATTGTTAGTCACTGCGGTTGTCAACACAAAACAAAGCCATGCCCAAAAACCCGCGTGCAGACCACCAATCAGCGAGGTAACATGCATGTAATCTTCGATCCGCGCTAATCCGTAACTGATTACCAGTGCCGAGATAAAAGCCGTCAGATATGACTTCCAGGCACCCTTTTGCCGTTCCTTCATTATTTCTTCTGTGAAACCATTACCCTCCATCCAGGCTTTTCCAAAAAGGGGTCTGGAATACCAAAGGGCACCGCCGGCATAATAAATGATTGCACCTGAAAGTACAGCCAGATAGTTGATTTGAACTTCCATTTTATACCCTCCCGTTTAGTTATGCACAACAAATCGAGAATCTCTTAAAAACTAATTTAGTGCTATACGACATTCCTTGGATTCTAATAGTAAATACATACTGGATTTAAATTGTACGGATGTTTATTATCTCGTTACGTATATATCTTAAATTTTGTTTAAAATAAATGCAAATTCATGGATTTCCCGGCAAGATTATCATCACGAGCCACGTTACCATAATCTTCCGAAAAATCTGACTTGATTGTTGCAATGTATTTTCTTCCCGCACAGACAGGATAAATCATACAATCCAGAATATGGAAATAATAAATAATTTTTTTTTGCCCCCCTCTCGGTGGAATTCTATCCGGTCAAATATAGGCGCAATCTGCACAGATAAGAGTCGGGCCGCTATGAATTCATTATTTAAGAGTCTCTGGTGCTGCACAACGCAATTTTAATTTTTCTATATGTTCAGCTACAGATTAATCATTAAATTGTATCCAATTGTATATCGTTTCCTATCTGCTTCTGGTTTGAAGCTAGTTTATCAATTGATAAAGGATTCCGGTTATGTTCGGCTTAAAATTAATCGCCAAACTTTTTAAAGTGTTACGCTCCGGCGAATCTCCCGGCAAAATAGCAGGTGGATTTATCCTGGGTATGCTCATCGGTTTGACCCCGATCTGGAGTCTCCATAATCTGGTCGTTCTCATTTTATTAATCATCATCAATGTCAATCTGGGAATGGCGATATTTAGCTTTCTTTTGTTCAGCGGTTTCGCTTACGTGTTTGATCCGATGTTTCATAGCCTGGGTTTCTGGATTCTGGTCGATATCCCCGCGTTAAAAGGGCTTTGGATGAGTATGTATAATACCCCGGTGATCGCACTCAGCAAATTCAATAATACCGTTGTAATGGGCAGCCTGGTAGTTTCCCTGATTTTACTGTTACCGGCTTTTTTCGCGGCCAAATGGTTTGTTGTCTTTTATCGTGAGCATATTGACGCAAAAATGCAAAAATTGAAAATTGTACAGGTTATAAAGGGATCGAAGATTTACAACCTGTATGAAAAAATCCGCAATATAGGAGTATGAACCGTGCGCTGGAAAGGTATCATTTTTCTCGTTATTCTTGTTGTCGTTTTTTTCATCGCCACATTGATCTTTACCGATAAATGGCTGGAAAAATCGATCGAAAACACCCTGTCGCCGATGGTCGGTGCCAAAGTTGAAATAGACAACCTTGACCTGTCACTGACCGATCTGCATATCAAATGGGACCGGATTCAGGTAACCAATCCCAGGAATACGATGACCAACCTCTTCGAAACCGGCACCACTGAATTCGATATGGAATTTATCCCTCTGCTCTCGGGAAAATACATCATTGAAAATATCAGGATCACCGATATACGGACAAATACCCCGCGTGAAACCGACGGACGTCTTGAGCGAACCGAAGACACCAAACCAGGTTTTATCGGCCAGACCATGATTAACCTTAAAGAGCAGGTTGAGCGCAATGTCGGTACGGAATTCCTCAAGGCAAAACAGAAAGTCAATGTGGACAGTATTCTGAAACTGCTCGATATTCAATCCATCGGGCAGATACAAACACTGTATACCGAACTTGAGGGCAAATATACCGGCTATCAAAAAATTCTGACTGAACAGAAAATACTTGAGGATGCAAAAAAAGTTGAAGCGCAGATCAAATCCCTTGACCTCAATAAAATGAAAACCGTTGCGGATTACCAGCGTGGTCTTACAACCCTGAACGGTGTCTATACCACCATTGATTCGCTCGAGAATTTTGTCGGTAAAACCGCTAAAGAGATCACCACTGATGCAAAATCCATCACATCAAATGTGGGTCAGGTCGACGACTGGATTAAAGCAGATTATGAACGTGCCATGGCCAAAGCAAAATTACCACAGCTGAATGCTGAGAATATGGGGAGACTGCTGTTCGGGGTTATGCTGATCAACCGGTTCAATCAATACCTCGGATACGTGGCAACGGCGCGGGCTTACAGCGACAAATTTTCCGGCGGTACCCCCGAGAAGGAAAGCCCGCCACGCCTGAAAGGACAGGATATCCGTTTTTCAAGTATTCAGGACCGGCCAAAATTCTGGATCAAGCAGGTTGAAATTAGCGGCCAGACGGAAGACGGCATCGGTCTTGGCGGAAATGTAAAGGATATCGTTTCCAATCAAAAAGTTATCGGGAAACCGACCCTTTTCGATATTCACGGAGGGAAGACCGAGAAGATTAATGTAGCGCTCGAGGGGCGATTGGATTATCTTACCGAAATACCCGCAGAATCATTTCAACTCAATTATGCCGGTTTTTCAATGGCCAATACCCTTTTGTCCAATTCCCGGCTGCTGCCAAACACTATTAAAACAGGTTCCGGCGGTATACTGACCAAGGTCAGCATCGGGGGAGAAAATATTGATGGATCTATCAAATTTTCAGCCAAAAATCTGATATTTGCCCAGGATCCGGGTAATGAATCCAGGACCAAAATCGAACAGATTATCCAGTCGATAATTTCCGGGATATCCATGGTGGAAGTTACGGCATCGATTCAGGGCAGACCCGACAAACTGGCCATAAAAATTCAGTCAAACATCGACCGGATCTTTGCCGAGCGGCTGCAGGAAGTCGTCGGCCAGGAAATCCAGGCGGCAAAGGCCCGCATCAAAAGTGAAATCGATAAGCGGATTGATGAACAACGAAATCGGTTGAATACCCTGGTTGCGGAAAAGGAAGCATATATCCAGCAGCAGATCCAAAAATATGATCAGGCGCTCAAGGATGTGAATGGACTGGCGGATGCAAAAAAGGAGGAGATTGAAAAAGCCATCGCCAAACAAACCGGCGGCCTGGAGAAGAAAGTAAAGGATATCATCAAATTTTAGGCTGCTGCATCAGCACTAAAAAGACCCTTTCCCGGGATCCCAGGAAAGGATCTTTTTTTCGTATAAATCAATGATTTTTGTTTTACCAATGGACGGCACTAAGTGTTTGAATGTAATGCAACTCTGTTACCCTCGCAGTCCTGAAAGTGTCCGACAAAACCATATTCTCCGATACTCATCTTTGGATTAAGGATCTTCCCGCCCTCGCTTTCAACTTTCTTCAGTACCAAATCGATATCATCGACTGAAAAATAGATCATGGTTCCTTCTTTGGATGGGACATAGCTGTTCGCTTTAATCAGCGTTCCGGCTGCACCGGGCGCACCTTCCAAAGAAGGAAACCAGGCCATTTTCAGGGGACCTATTTCACTGATGGTCATTTCGATCTCAAAGATCTTTTCGTAAAAGGCCTTCGCCCGGTCTAAATCGTTTACCGGGAGCTCAAACCAGCTGACCGGATTTATCTTCTTTGACATATATATCTCCTCTATAATGATTAAAGATTTGTCAGGATCGAATCCATTTTAATGCCTGTTCACAAGAGCAATGTTATTCCACTGACGTCATGCATCCGACTGTAAATGTCATGATGAAATGCAACCTGATGCCTTTTATCCACACCGGTCGGGATTACGAACCAGTGAAAGGTTCTCCCTGACCCGTTTCACAGTATAATTTCAGACTGTTCATATAGCGCCCCCACTGATAATTACAGAAAGCAAAAAAATCTGTTTCTCGACGCCAGTCACCATGGGTAAAGCGGAGGATGGTTTTCTGACCGTCTTTCTCCAGATCGAATACGAAAACCGTGTTTATCCATTCTTTTTCTCCCAAATCACAGCGCCACCGGACCCTGAGATTGGGAATCAGTTCAGTAATTTTCATCTGATTGTGATACCGGTCGCCGAATCTGAATTCAGCAATTGAGCCTGCTTCAGGTTTGATTACAGCCTGGTGTGTCCACCAGCCGGTCAATCCCTCCTGCTCGGTCAGTGCACGATAGACTTTTTCAGGTGGGGCGTTGATCACCAGCAAATGCTTGATATCAGACATGTACTTATTCTCCTTACTATTATATTAAGCTAACGATTTTCTGCGACAGTTTATTCGTCGCTGACCGAAAGAGGCAGAAATTATAAGGACGAAATTAGAAAGATACGTCCGGCAGAACCATAAATCTGGCAGATTAGATTTGCTTGGGTTAACGATTGGTATATGTTCTGAGTAGGCAGGCCGATTTTTGACAGACGTTTTCCACTCACAATGACTGCAGCATATTTAGAGCAAATTCGAGCTGCTTATCACGCCCTGCTTCAATATCCGCGGCAGTTTGAGGCACTCTGATATCAGGCGCTATGCCCAGCCATTCGAAGGGGATTCCGTCATAGCGACGTACATCACCGGTTCCGATATAAATCAATTTACCGCTGGGTAACCTGTAATCCCCCATGAATTCAGGTATTGAACCGGAAGAAGCGACCGATCCGCCGCCGGTGGTATCGCCAACCACCGTCACCTGCGGCAGTTGTTTCAACATCTCGGTGCATATCTCGCCCGCACTGAAGGTAGAACCGTTTATGAGCACAACAACAGGATTCGTGTAGGTGAAGGGTCCACTTGGCTGAATCGGCGGCTGGCTTGCCAGCTCGCCCAGCCAGTAAATATCCACACTTGGCATCGGTTCTGAAATGAACCGGCTGACCACGGCAATCACGTTGCCCAGATCTCCACCCCGTTTCTGGCGGATATCAATGATCAGCCCGCGTGTATTTCTGACATATGCCAGTACATTCGAAAACTCCTTCATCAGGTAATCCTCATGAAAATCCGAAAGAAAGATATACCCGATATTCCCTGGAAGAACCTCATATTCAACGGTTCCGCTTTCAGTCAGTCTTAATTCACGATCAAAATATTTTCGCACCACAAACGGACTGTAGCTGTGCCGGTCTTTCAGATGCCGAGGCGAAACATAAGGGTATACTTCACCCCCGCCATTGGTATGGTAATAGACATGACCATCACGCAGTTCAAATAACAGAGCATGTAATACCAAATAGAATTCATCGCCTTTTGCCTGTTCTGTTCTGGATCGATAAACGGTATAGATCGAATCCCAGTCAATATTTTTGAATTCCAGATAGGGATAGACTTCTTTCACCCTGCTCCATGCGGCTTCAAAATCAGCAAAATTCAGGTTATCTTCGGATTCGGTGACCAGTAAATCCGAACACGCTCCCAACATAAATAAAGTTATAAGCAGAAAAACGAATAATTTTCCAAGCATTCTCTTATTCCCTGCTAATATTCGTAGCTCAATGTTGCGATCAGGTTGTCACTGACTGCGAGAAGGGGTGTCCAGCTGCTGATGCGGGTCAATTGCAGACCATAGGCAAGCCGTACCGACAGGCTGGTGAACAGCCGGTAACGAAGTCCCAGTCGGAAACTTCCGTTGAAGCCGGCAAAAGCTGTCAGCAGTTTGGCAGGTGAAACATCCTCTTCCTCGCTATCCACCATGCGAAGCCCCAATGACAATAATGAAATATTGAAATCGCTTTCTACAGAAAAGTTTTCACTCAACAGGAAATATGACTCAATACAGCCTCCAAGCGATAAAAGGGCAGCAAATGACTGTGCATAATCAAATCCCGAGACAGCGATTTTGGGCTGGTTATAATAAAAATAAAACTCTGAGACAGGACCCAGAAAGAGAAACGTTCTCTTACCGAACACATTTACCGGTTTCAGAGGATATAAATAGGAATTTCGCAGAGCACCTTCCACGATTTCTGTGGATACATTATTATTTCTGATATCATCAGAACTGCGGAACATAAATTGCAGTCGATATCCGTAGGTCTCATGCATCCGGGACCAGTAAAAAGTAAAAAACGGCATCGTGCCTGAATATTTTTCTTTTGAGATATATTCATCCGTTACCGCAATATTCCCGATGCCATATTCCACGCCAACACCCGCCGGAAATTTAAACTCACTGCTATCAGATTCCTGTCCTGATAATCTGCCGGTAATTATACAGATTACCATCGCGGTCAGATACAAAGACTTATTCAGCATATCATATCCTGTGTTGATGATCGATAATTGTATATTTATTTCCCTGCTTCACCGCAGCAAATCTGCATAACAACACGTTTTGCGGAAAAACCGTATAAACCGCAAAATTAATTTTCATCAAACGAAAAATATATGATCGCTCTCAGAAATATCGCAAAACCAGTTCAATGTGGCGCCAATTCTAAAAATCTGTACGTATCCAATCTGAATTTGATTCAAAAAAGAAACCTTTATGCAAAAATTTGGATATCTCATTTAAACAGAATCCAAGTGCACGCTTTTCCTCCTGAACTCCGGCCTGCCGGCGGGACAGATTTTTTACGGTTCTATCACTCCCTGACGGTAAAAACAGACATACAGGAAAGTCATGTAGCGCGAAACCAAAATATATAACTTGAGAGAAAAATTGTGCACGCGTGCGTTTTTTATTCCAAATTATTATTTATATGCACCTCAGCAGGATTGACATCCGTTGCCATTTTAACCAATTCGGTAACTTTATTGCTATAGTTATGCATTATAAATACATTCTTTGTGTTTTCCCCCACGATTTCAAGAAATACGCCGGAAGGATTCAGAGGGCGTGATCCTGTGAGATAGGTATCCCGAACCTCCCGCAGAGAGATCACAGGATTTCCGTTCGCTACGCATTCGGCGCGGAACCGATCGATTTCCAGATTTTCGACATTTTCACATATCAACGCGGCGCGCGGATCAGGTATAATAAACCGCACTTCGATATTTGACAAGCTGATTCCACGTGCATGTCTGATAAAAAAACCGTATGACGGAAGGATTCCAAATTTGGTGCTCTCAGGATAATGACCCGGCAGTTCTGGAACCTGGTATTCGGTTGGAAGATTGGGTCCGCCGCCCCCGAATTCAATCCTGATATTAGACAAGGTAATATTTTCAACCGGAAATCCCGGTAAACCGGTTATCGAACATCCGGTTGTATCGGCACCTGTAGCGAGGATATCTGAGATTACCACATTACGGAAGGTTCCGACGTCAGGTCTCGGCATTCCTTCCTGATACACCCGTCCGCGATCACCCAAGCGCATATAGATCGGGACTCTCGGGCCGTCGATACGTATATTTGATATCTGAATACCATCCAGCATACCGCCGTCAACCATTCCGAGGGTAATGCCGCTGATGCCGGCGGGGAATCCATAAATATTGGTCGGATGGACAGAGGGTTTTATAATAATATTTGAAATGTTGATATTCCTGAATCCGCCATGAGACTCCGTGCCGACCTTGATCGCATTGCAATGACTGCTTAACACACAATTGGTCACGATAATGTTTTCAGAGATCAGATTTGAGGTGCTTTTGATCGTCAGTGCATCGTCATCGGTATCACCAAAACAGTCGGATACGATCACGTTTTTACATCCGTCGATATCGATCATATCATTATTTTTATTACAATGGTTGTATACTTTTATGCCATGAATCCGCACATCTTCACAGGCAAAGTAATGCTGCATCCACATGGCAGAGTTTTGCATCTGTATTCCCTCAACGCGGATATTATTGCAGCCCACAAACCGGATAATATACGGGCGGTTCATGTACCGATCCGGTTTCTTATCGGTTGTGATTTTAAATGCTCCCCCCTGACCGTCAATGGTACCCTCACCGGTGATCGCGATATTCTCCAGGTCTTCTCCATATAACAGACTGTGGCGCAGAAAAAGATCATTATACGAGGGCAATGAAGGTTTGTGTTCCCGATAATCCCTGATATCGGTGCTGCCCAGCAGGATTGCCCCGCTCTCCAGATGCAGTGTCATATTACTTTTCATATCGAGCGAACCGGTGAGGTAGATGCCAGCAGGAATCATGACAGTTCCTCCTATTTCACCCGCTGCATCAATCGCCTGCTGGATAGCTTTTGTATCAAATGTTGTACCATCCCCCACTGCGCCGAAATCTCTTACATCGTAATTCCCGGCTAAGATACAGGTAACCGGAAAAATGAATATCACTAATCCGCGGCAAATACCTTTTGAAACTCCAGTTTGCATTCGTAGTACTCCCGTTGATTATCTTTTCCAGTGCATTGTAATCCAGTATGCGGTGTCCTGATACGCCTTTTCCAGATCCTGCACCCCGCTCTCACCGCCGCCTATATCAATTCCGATTTGCCCGCCAAAGTTCAGTTTTTCCAGCGTATCGAAGAACCGGTCCCAGGGTATTGTCCCCTTCCCCGGCGGCAGATGCTCGATCCGGCCACCGCTGTTATCGGATAAATGAATATAATCTATATATTCGAACGCCCGGTGTAGCGCCAGAACAAGGTTTTCTCTCATATAGTACTGATTTGCCGTATCCAGATTGAAGCGCAGATTATCACGCCGGACCGTATTTTTGAAATTCAAAAATGAATCTGTAGTAGCGGCAAGCACGCCCAGCGCCGGATGCAGATGATACGTTAGGTCATATGAGGCGGCGATATCACAGACTGTCTGGAAGGTTGAAATAAGTACATCCCAGTATTTCGGCCAGGAAAAACCGGGTGGCAGGTAAGCCCGGCGCAGTTCTTTCTCGCCATAATGCCGAACCACCGGGATATCCCCCGGAAACATATAGGGCGGCAGAGGGGCGTTATCAAGGACGCCCTTGGCTCCGAAATAACTGGCAAGTTCACAACCCTTTTCAAAGATCTGCAAATTTTCATCCCGGATGTTTTCATCCAGGGATGACAGGCCGGGTAATACCGTACAAAAATAAGGAACATTAAGACCGAGCTGCCTGATCTTTTCTCCAATCAAATGGCGATCTTCATAGATCTTTAATAAATGATCTTTCCGGATGCCTTCCAGCTCAACACTGGCAAAACCCAGTCCGTGCATGTCGGTTAGATGTTCGCATGTCTTTTCAGCCGGGGGTGGATAGCCATCTTTGGTAATTATATACAAATAGCAGCAAACGATTTTGGGATCAAACGGCGGATTCAAAAAAGACCTCCGATGCCGATTATACCGGTCACAGCTATAAATACGGTAAACAGAAAAATAAAACCGATAGTCAGGTTAAATGCAAGGGATGCTTTATAATCGCCCATAATATCTGCTTTATTCTGGATCAAAAGCATGAGAATTATAACTACCGGCGTTGCGACGGCGGCCAGAACCTGTGAGACGATCATAATCAGAACAGGCCGCCCGCCGAATATCGGAACGACCAGACCGAGACTTACGGTAAACAGGGCGATCAGTCGATTGTATCGCAGAGTCATATTCCGCGGCAGATTGAACAGATCCGCCAGCATCCAGGGTGCGAGCAGAATGTGGGGAAACAGCGACGAAAGGCCGGCACTGATAATCCCGGCTACGAATATCGATATGGCGAATCGTCCGGCCAGCGGTTCGAGAAGTTTAACCATATCGATCGCATTATCCACTGCCAGGCCGAGCGGATAGAGTGTTCCGGCCGCACAGGCCATGATGGCTGCCGACAGGATGAACATCATCAGCGACGAGATAAACGCATCTTTTTTCTCCGTTTTCAGATCGGCGGCGGTCCACCCCTTTTCCTTAACCAGAATGGATCTGACGATATACAGGACGCCCCCCATGGTCGTACCGACCATCCCGGCGATCAGCAGTGCGGCATTGGTTTCACCGGGCAGCCTCGGCACCAGCCCCCTGATCACCTCCATTGGATCGGGAATGACCATAAACATGGTCAGGATAAAACTGAATCCCATTATCGTGACAAAGACCAGCAGGATATTTTCAAAAAACCGGTATTTCCCGTTCCAGAACAGAATATAGATCAGGGCGCCGAACAGGGCGGACGTGACAAGCATGCTGATCCCTTCGCCGGAAGGGGTCAGCGGGCGGGACCATTCCTTGACCACTTCCGTGACGACCCCCATGACGCCCATAAATGCAACCCACTCGCTGAATACCACCGAGACCAGGACAAACATTCCCATGCCGAGACCAAAATGCGCCCGGAAACTGAACAGCGCCGTCTTTCCTGTGACGGCGGTATACCGGCCGAAGGCGACGATCAGGATATACGTGAACACACAGGACAAAAGCAGCGGCCAGACAAAGGTCATGCCGTATTTGGCGCCAGTCGAAGCGGCGGTGGTCACGCTGCCGGTGCCGATATTATACCCGATCAGAAAGATCCCGGGCCCGATCGAGGCCAGGAAGGCGGCGGTCTTCTTCCATAGGGAGAGCGGCGGATTTTCGGTCATATAATTTATTCCTCAGCAATCATGGGCACTTTTTATATGTTCAAGTTTCGGTTTGATCATACCCGCGGCATTTGCCGGCAACCTGATCTGGAGCGTACACCCGGAAAATTCGCTTCCGTATGCGGGAATCAACCCGGACACTATGATTTCCTTATCTTTAATTCCCGTTCTTCAGTATATGCAAAATATACGAAACCAGGCACGAACAAAATGAATTTACGCCTGTACAGCTGGATATCACAGACGGTTTTTGATCTTAACCTGAGTAATTACAACCCCCTAATCCCTTTTCTAAGGGGAATTCAACTATCCGTTTGATGAGACCGGTTAGTCTCCTATTTGGTGGAATTTTACCCCTGCTCTGAATTGCGGCACGACAGGCAGACCGTTCCTGCCCGTTGATTTAATCTTTAATCTTTGATCTTTAATCCTAAACATCAGGCTCCGATCCCGGCCAGATAAAGCGCCAGACCGATCAGGCAGACGACGATGATTGCGGCAGCACCAAACCCGATGAGATCGGTCTTGTATCGTTCCCACGAAAAACGTTTACGCAGCGACAGCAGATCAACAATCAGCAATCCGTCATCGACATCGCTTCGGAAAAACCTATCCAATCTCGATTTCTTGATATTGATCTGTTTTGCCTTTATGGGGCTAGTGGCGCTTAGCCGGAATAAACAAGGCTGGTACTGGCTGCGTGGTACGCTTGTCGTGCGTCTCGCTGATCCCGACGGTACCATTCTGGGCAACAGGTCCTGGCCGCTAAAGGTTTCATCGGTCCAGCAAAGCCAGTTGAATGAACGTATGCTTGCCGAGATTGATAAGAAGCTGAAGAGCGAGCTGAAGAGCGCTGTTCTCGGCTTTGCCACGGGCGGGCAATAAAAAGCAGGGACGAGGGACAAGCA